>Ga0160422_10000162_pt1 | contig 38487 bp, 33 predicted proteins | sample Fk160mmetaG_FD_108192 | JGI IMG/M metagenome (GOLD analysis project Ga0160422, IMG submission 108192) | Marine microbial communities from the Central Pacific Ocean - Fk160115 60m metaG | ecosystem: Environmental > Aquatic > Marine > Oceanic > Photic zone | place: The Central Pacific Ocean... | reverse complement strand
AGAAGAGTTCTTGCTGAAGCAGCAAAGAACAGGAACTTCGATCTAATGTATCGAGGCATCAAAGTGAAGAGCAAGGCAGTTCCTTGCAGTTAATATAAAAAGGGGGTTTACATACCCCCTTTTTTAATGTATAATTTTAAAAAAAGAGTGTAAGTTATGGCACTACATATGCGTGAGCAAATCTTAAGAGCATTGATAGCACATGCTCAAGGTGATATTGCAAAACACAAAGCAAATGTTGAAGTATATCTAGAAAATCCTGCAGGTGTTGGTGAACACACTGATATCCTAGAATCTATAGAAAAAGAAATAGATATAATTGCAAAATATCAAGACCAAATAGATATAATTAAGAAGTATTTTATGTCTAGTCAAACTATGACAGACATAGACAGAAGATCTAGTGAGATTTAATAAGTGATGGATACTCAGATTAAATTAGTCAGTGCTACACCTGATGCTGAACAACATATGGGATATGTTGCTCGTGTATCTAATCCTAAGAACCAAGACAATCCTAATGTATCTGGGTTGTTGAAGTATTGTATTAAGCATGGTCATTGGAGTGTCTTTGAACAAGCATTCATGACTGTAGAAATCAATACTACTAGAGGACTTGCGGCACAGATACTACGCCATAGATCATTCACATATCAAGAGTTCTCTCAGAGGTATGCTGATAGTAGTTTGTTAGGAGATAGTATTCCTCTACCTAAACTACGTCGTCAGGATGATAAGAACAGACAGAATAGTATTGATGATATAGACCCATTAATGCAACAAGACTTTGAGATTAAAATGCAAAGACATTTTGTTGATGGAATGCATTTGTATAAAGAGATGTTGGATGCAGGTATTGCAAAGGAGTGTGCTAGATTTGTATTACCACTTGCAACACCAACACGTTTGTATATGACTGGTAGTGTACGTTCATGGATACACTATATTGATTTGCGTTCTGCACATGGAACACAGAAAGAACACATGGATGTGGCAGAAGGAGTTCGCAGGATATTTACCGAACAATTTCCAGTTGTCGCAGAAGCTCTTGAATGGGCTAAATAACTATCCAATATTGTATTCATATGGCCACATACCCTGTTATTAATAAAGAAACTGGTGAACAAAAAGAAGTGTCAATGAGCGTTCATGATTGGGATCAGTGGAAGACTGACAATCCTAATTGGCAACGATATTTCACTCCTGAAAATTCTCCAAGTTTAGGTGTTGAGGTTGGTGAGTGGAGAGATAAACTTGTTAATAAAAATCCTGGATGGGGGGAAGTTCTGAAGAAAGCTGAAAAGTCTGGAGGTATCTCTGGACGCTTAGCTAAAAGAGGTTCTTACGAATCTTCTACTCAATCTGCCTTTGATGTTGATTAATTATGCCACGTAAAAAGAAAACATCAGATCCAATTGGGGTGGGTCTAAGTATGTCGGCCAAACAGATGAAGAGAAAGAAACCATTAAATTCTGATTTGATGAGAGAGATAGAACCTCTCACTGAGAACCAGAAAACATTGTTTGAATCATATGATGTAGGTAAAAATGTTGTTGCATATGGATGTGCAGGAACAGGTAAAACTTTCATCACGTTATATAATGCTCTTTGTGATGTTTTAGATCAAACAACTCCTTATGAAAAAATCTATATTGTAAGATCACTTGTTGCTACTCGTGAGATTGGTTTCTTACCTGGCGACCATGATGATAAATCTTTCTTGTATCAAATACCATACAAACATATGGTAAAGTACATGTTTGAATTGCCTACAGAAGCAGACTTTGAAATGCTCTATGGTAATTTAAAAGCACAAGGAACTATTGATTTTTGGAGTACATCATTCATTCGTGGAACTACTTTTGATAAGTCTATTATTATAGTAGATGAATTTCAAAACTTGAATTATCATGAATTAGATAGTATAATGACAAGGGTTGGTGATAGATCTAAAATTATGTTCTGTGGAGATGCCACTCAAACTGACCTTATCAAGCAGAATGAAAGAAACGGTATTCATGATTTTATGAGAGTCCTTCGTATGATGTCTTCAGTTGACATTGTAGAATTTGGTGTTGAGGATATTGTTCGTTCTGGTTTAGTCAAAGAGTATATACTCGCAAAAATGGAACTTAATTTATGACCTTTACTCATCATAATTTCTTAGGTGATCTTGAATTAGAGAAGAAAGAAACTCCTGGCTGCCGACTGTATCATCTACCTGATGGTCAGTGGGTTCCTTCTATTACATCAGTGACTTCTTTTTATAATAGACAAATCTTTATTAACTGGCGTAAGCGAGTTGGTATTGAGGAGGCAAATCGTATTACTAAAAAGGCAACTACCCGTGGCACAGACTTTCATGAAGCAGTGGAAGTATATATGAGGAACAATGAAATAGATTGGAGTCAGTTTAAACCTGCAACTCAGTTTATGTTTCATCATGCCAAACCATACTTAGATAAGATTGATAATGTACATGCTATTGAGAGGACACTTTACTCAGAGTATCTTGGATTAGCAGGTAGAGTTGATTGTATTGCTGAGTATGAAGGAGAACTAGCAGTCATAGACTTTAAGACATCTGAAAAGATTAAACCTGAGAAATGGTTAGAAAACTATTTTGTACAGGAGACTTTCTATGCTGCTGCATATTATGAACTAACTGAGATACCTGTCAAAAAACTAATCACTATTATGGTAACACCTGGTGGTGAGGTAAAAGTATTTGACAAACGGAACAAAGAAGACTATATTAAACTTCTAGTTCGTTATATTAAAGAATTTGTTACTAACAACACTAATGAAAAAACAAGTTAATGAATTAGAAAAAATATTGGAGAGCAAGTTCTTTTGTCCTGCTAGATTTGCACAAGAGATAGAAAGTCTGGTGCAAGTTAATAAGGACATGAATTATATTGATGCTATCGTTTACTTCTGTGACCAGAATAGTATTGATGTCGAGTCTGTTCCAAAATTAATATCTAAACCACTTAAGGAAAAACTTAAGTACGAAGCACAAGAATTGAACTTTCTAAAGAGAAGTTCACGAGCAAAATTACCTTTATGAAATGATGGCCTTTGATGCCTACCGTTGTTATCTTTCGTTAAAAAACCACTTTACTAAAGACCATTACGATTACATCAAGTATCGTGGCAAGACAAGAGCAACCAAACAAGCTTTCTATAAAAGAAAGGATAGATTTTGGTTTGAGAAATTTGCAAGATCAAAAAATGATAAAGAAGTAGAAGAGTTTTTTGTATCTAATTTTATTAGCACCACTGATCCTGCGACGATGTGGATTGGTGATATGATAAAGAATGGAGAGGCAAGATATATTGATTGGAAAAAGAAAGTGGAGTCTCTCTCATATAATTTTAAGGAAGAAACTAGTTCTGTTTTTGCTGATAATAATTTTGATGCTATGTTTCATATTGATGGGTCAAGGCATCCAGATATTTTGAAAGAATATTTGGGAGGGAAAATATCACTTGAAACTATGGTAATATGTGATATAATATTAGGGTATGTGAAGGAATGGGACAAGAAACTAAACGATCCTGTGTGGGAAACCGTTAGTATGAAAATTAAAAAATATAAACCCTTCCTAAATATAGATGTACAACGCTACAAAAAAATTCTAAAGGAGATAGTTATTCATGGCTCTTAGTAATGCTGATGTTCTTAAAAATTTAAAAGAACAAAAAACACAACTAGAACAAAGTTTGGAAAGTAATCGCACAACATTATTAAAAGTGTTGGGTGCTATTGATGTCCTAGAACAAATTGAAGAACAAAGTGATGAAGAAACTCCTGCGGAGGAAGAATGACTTTCTTTGATTCAGAAGTAGTTCGTGCAGAGATGGCAGAGATTAGTGAACTTCAAGAAGAAGTTTATAATAATGTCTTCAAATTTCCTGGCATGACTAAAGAGGATCAAATTCATCATATTGAACTTCTTGAAAGGTTGTTAGAGAAACAACGAGTTCTTTATACTCGTTTAAGTTTATCAAAAGATCCAGAAGCTCAGCAGATGAAAGAGAATATAATTGAGAGTGCCAAACAAATGGGACTTCCAGTTAATGTTGATATGCAAGTTGTTTTTAAAAATATGAACGACATGGTTGACATTATGAAATCTCAACTTGACAAAGGTAAACATTCTTCATAGAATAGCAAAGTACAAACAAGCCAAATCAAAAAACAAATCTAATGTCATTTAACGACTTAAAAAAACAATCCTCTCTAGGATCTCTGACTCAAAGATTAGTCAAAGAAGTGGAGAAGATGAGTACATCAGGTGGTGGAGCAGATGAACGTCTCTGGAAACCTGAAGTAGATAAAACAGGTAACGGTTATGCCGTTCTCCGTTTCTTACCAGCACCAGAAGGTGAGGATATTCCGTGGGCAAAGATTTATTCCCATGCATTCCAAGGACCAGGTGGTTGGTACATTGAAAATTCTTTGACCACAACTGGTGGTAAAGATCCAGTCTCAGAGTATAATCGTGAACTCTGGAACAGTGGTAATGAATCAGACAAGGATGTTGTCCGTAGACAGAAGCGTAAGCTTTCATACTATGCTAACGTCTATGTTGTAAAAGATCCTACCAATCCTCAAAATGAGGGTGGAGTATTTCTCTACAAGTTTGGTAAGAAAATCTTTGATAAGATTATGGAAGCAATGCAACCAGAGTTTGAGGATGAGACCCCAATCAATCCTTTTGATTTCTGGCAAGGTGCAAACTTCAAGTTGAAGATTGTGAAGAAGGATGGTTACTGGAACTACGATAAGTCAGAGTTCGATAAGGTAGCACCTTTACTTGATGATGACGATGCACTCGAAGCATTGTGGAAGAAGCAGTATTCACTTGCTGCTGTAACCGCACCAGACCAGTTCAAGTCATACGATGACCTGAAGAAGCGTTTGGACTATGTTCTAGGACAGAAGCAACCTGCACGTCGCTATGACGAAGAGGTAGCAAACGAAGATAATAGTCGTGGTTCTTATGCACCAGATTTTAATACTCGTAAGGCAGAGGCAACTGTAGCTGCAGCAACTGCACCAAGTTCATCTTCATCAACTGAAGAAGATGATGCTCTCTCTTATTTTCAAAAGTTAGCAGAGGAATAATTACTGATATAGTTTTATATTTTCTCCTCGAACCAAGGTTTCACTCACATACTGAGTGGAACCTTTTTTATATGGCATCAGTTCATCAATATCATCCTTAACTATGTTTAGATATCTTGGTTTTAATAGAAATATTTCTCTCTTTGCATCTTCTATTTTGGATTCATATTCATAGTTTGTAACAGGTATTGCTACATTTGTTTTAGTCACATCTTGTGTTATTGATGTATCGAAAAAGGATACGCTAAAATTAAAATCGCATTCCAAACCTTTTTGTACTATGATAACTCCTGAACCATTTTTTATTTCTGGTGTTTCATAATGATGAATGGCATTTAAGTTTTCATATGTTTTATATTTTTCTATCAGATATCTATCAAAATCATTTTGAAGTAATGGCCATTCTGTTTGTACGTTTATCGTATTATTAGATGTTAAAACTAACCAATCTAAATTAGAGTCTCCATAAAAATCAAAAGCAACATTGTCAGGTCTATCGTTGCCCTTAATTTGATATTTTGTAAAAAGTGTTACGTCTTGAAAAATATCATCTCTAAGTTTAACTTTTTTGAATAAGTTTTTTACCGTAGTGTAATCTGATATCTTAGCATCTGATAGTCTGCTAACATATTGAAAGTCTGGAACTTTTTGAAAATAATTTGACATTTTAGAATCCTATTTCTCCGTTAGTAAATTCGTTATAATCATTATTAAATATTGGTTCAAGTTCACTAAACCCAAGTGTCATTCTGTATGATGTCATGACACCATCCTCATAAGCAGCATAGTTACCATCTGGAGTGTACTCAACACCACAACTTGTTAGAGCACATTCTTTAAACTTATTTAATCCTTTATGTTCTCTTGATCTTCTTTCATAATTTAGTCGGAAAGTATGAGGAGATTTAAGGAATAGATTACCTTGTGTTTTAATGGGTGCCATTCCTTGTTTGAAGAAACGAATAATTTTTAAGATTGTAGCACCTTCTTCTGGTGTCCTTGCAGACATTTGAAAAGCAAAACTAAATTGTCTTAGTTGTGGTTGACTGAATAATAATTCTACGTTTGGATTTATTATCTGACCTGTTGTTCTTTGTAGTAAAGCAGCACTATCACCAGTAGCAGCACCAACTATAGCTCCTGATAATGCAGTTTTTACCTCATCTTTATTTGTTCCTATATTTTTTATTTGGTCTGTTACTTCTTGTCCTCCTTTTGCAAAACCTTCCGTAACAGTCTTTAATCCTATTTGTGCTAGTACCATTTGACCTGCATTCATAGTTCCACTCTGCCATCCTGCCTGATTAGCGTCAGATATACCTGCAGGTATTGGTAAAACTACAGTTCCTATACTCTTTCTATTTCTAATTCTACTTTCGCCAGGACCAAACTTTCCATTCGCTGCATTATTTCCTACTCCTTTTGGTTCATACTTTAACATATCAAATTTTATTATATCATGTTTTTCTTGTCGTAATGTTTCAGGGTAAACAAGTAATGCGTCAAATTTATTTCTAGTTCCTGCAGAATCTTCTGATGCCCCAAAGAAATTTTTAGTAGTGCTTGCTGCCGAACCACCACCTTTCTCTCCATCACTTACACTTACTTCATCTATACCATCATTAGTTGCTTTATTTTTATTGTTGGATATATTGTTTAAATTTTCTCTTTCCTGTGAAGTTGTTGCGAGTTCAGATTGTATAGAATTTATTTGATTTGATGACGCTGCTTCTACTGCTCTTGAGTTTTGACTGGCAAGACTTCCAAGAGAAGTATTTGTGACATATGTTACTTTTGATTTATTAACTGAAGTTCCTATGGTTATACCACCGCTTCCACCTGCAGTTTCATATGCTATTATTTTTTTACTATATGAAGGTGGAGGTCCAATAGTTTTTGTGACCTCTGTGGCAATATATAATTTTTGATTTTTGAGTTTTACACCGTCGCTGTTTGTAATTGTTACAGGAACTACGGAAATAGAACTCGTTGCCGAGACTGACATTTATTGGTATCTCTTTTAGTTATTTAGTAGGAATTTTCCATACTGTAATGCAAGTAACTCATCCAACTCTTGATTTTCTACTACATGAAGTTTACCTGCAACCTCTTCCCATGTGTAGTTTCTATATTTTTGCCAGTGAAAGTTCAATCCTCTGAACCCCCATCTAAAAAGACCCACACAAGCAATCAAAGGATGTTGATCATATTGAATATCAGGTGTCTTAGGATTATATATGAAGGTATAGTAGTTACCTGGTTCAGGATACAATGCTTCTATTGTAAAAACTTGCATAATTAAAAGCATTATTTCTTCTGGGTCAGTTGTATTCTCTTCTTCAACTAATTTTTTAAGTTCATCCACTCTTGAAGTTGGGTTCTCTTCTATCTCTACTTCTTCTTGAAACCCAAAACTATCGGTGTTTTGTTTTGCAAGGTCTCTTTCTTTTCTTTGTTTGATTGTTTTTCTTGGCATTATCTTATACCCAGTTCTCTTTCTGTGATAATCTTAAATTCAATTCGTTTATCTTTACACCACTCATCTGCTGCTTGCCACTTTGCTTGATTAGTTGCATAGGTTTTGCACTCATAGAGATAAGACTTTGTGACGTTTTTCTTTTTCTTGGGAGGTTTTGTTTGCCTCATAGGTTTAACCTCGATAACATATGTTTTGACATCACCTGTTCCTTCCTTTACTTTTATAATAAAGTCTGGAAAGTAACGTCTAACCTTACCATCAGGGGCACGATATGGTATGAAGAACTCTTCGCTTCCCCATTGTATAATGTTCTCGTTTATATCACACCAATGACAGAACCTTGTCTCCCAAGAACTACGACATATAATATTATTCACATCACCTTTATACTTCCTTGGTTTAGTTGGTTTAAAGATACTCTTTTTACTTTCAGCCATCTCTTATACATAATATATAAGGTCAAATAGTATTTATAGATGCCAACTCCAAGGTCAGTCTCTAAAATAAAATCTGATTTGCTCCGTCCAGCAACTACTTCTCATTTTGAAGTAGAACTTAGCATACCAAGTGGACTCAGGGGTAAGTATAGTGGTGATAATAGACAAGGTAAAATGCAATTAATGTGTTCTGAGGCAAGTCTACCTGGCTCATCTTTAGCAACACATCAGATTGATAATAATTTTCATGGCGTAACTGAGAGACATGCGTACAGAAGATTGTATGAGGATAGATTAGATTTGAATTTTTATGTTGATGCAAATCAATATCTACCAATTAAGTTTTTTGAGGATTGGATATCGTTCATAACAAATGAGGATAAGAGGGATGCACTTGCTAACTCATATACTTATGATGTAAAATATCCAGATACCTATACCGCATCTGGATTAAAAGTTATAAAATTTGAAAAGGACTATAAAAGTTCTATGACATATCAGTTTGTAAAAAGTTTCCCGATACAGATAACTTCCATGCCTGTGTCATATGATGGGTCATCTTTACTGCAGTGTAATGTTTCACTAACTTACTTAAGATATGTTGTAGGAACTAATATAGTTGATGTGTATAATCCTGTTAGTGCATTGAACCAAGCAAGATTTAATGCAAGAGGTATAGTTGGTGGATTTGTTGATGCTGCTGTAGACAGACTAACAGGAAATGATTTGCTTGGAGATATCGCTGGAGGTATCGCTGCAAATCTCCTCTAAATAAACATACTGAACTTGTCATAGGATATTATGCCTTTACCAAAAATTGCAACCCCAACCTATGAGTTGGAGTTACCCTCGACTGGAAAATCAATTTCTTACAGACCATTCCTTGTAAAAGAAGAAAAGGTTTTAGTAATTGCATTAGAGAGTGAAGATACAAAACAAATAACAACTGCAATTAAAGCAGTGTTGAGAAATTGTGTTCTTACAAAAGGAGTTAAAGTAGAATCTTTACCAACCTTTGATATAGAATATTTGTTTCTTAATATTCGTGGTAAATCTGTTGGTGAGGAACTAGAAGTAAACATTGTCTGTCCTGATGATGAAGAAACTAATGTTCCTGTACTCATTGACCTTGATGACATACAAGTTCAAAAAGATGATGGTCATACCAATAAGATTAAATTGGATGATAACTTAATGATGGAAATGAAGTATCCTTCATTGGAGCAATTCATTAAAAATAATTTTGAGTTTGATGAAAAGAATGCGATGGACCAATCTTTTGATTTGATTGCTACCTGCATCGATAAAATTTATACAGAGGATGAAGTTTGGGCAACTGCAGATTGCACCAAGAAAGAAGTGAAAGAATTTTTAGAATCTATGAACTCATCTCAGTTCAAGAGTATTGAAAAGTTTTTTGAGACTATGCCTAAATTATCTCATACTATAAAGGTAAAAAATCCTAAGACTAAAGTTGAAAGTGAAGTTGTTTTAGAAGGGTTAGCATCTTTTTTCGCTTAGGTATGGTGCATATGAGTTTGTTTAATTACTTCAAACTTAATTTTGCCTTGATGCAGTATCATAAATATAGTTTGACAGAGATTGAAAATATGATGCCTTGGGAACGAGACATCTATGTGGGTCTTCTCCAACAACATCTTGAAGAGGAAGAGTTAAAACGCAAGCAGCAAAAAGCGAATGCCTAGTAACACACCAAATATAATACAATCTCTAAGGTCTGCACATGACCCTCATTTTAAATTGTCTGGGAAAGTTGGTGGGTTAGAAAATAAATTAACGGATCAAGTATCTGAAATACATAGAACATTAAGCAAAACCTTTGTGACACAAAGGAAAACTTTAGTTCGTGTTCTTGGTCTCGAAGGAAGGGTTAGTGAATTAGAATCACAACAAGCAGCAGAGGAGCAAGCAAAGGAGGGTATAGATGATTTATTAGGAGACATACTTGGAGAAGATACTCAAGAAGAAGTGAGTGAGAGTGAACCAGAAGTAGAGATAGGTGGTACAAAAACAAAAACAAAACCAAAAGCAAAGAAAAAACCAAGAAAGAAAACTCCTGTAGCTAAAAAGGCAACTAAACCTAAGAAAACTCCTGTAGCTAAAAAGGCAACTAAACCTAAGAAAAAACCAAAGATAAAAGCTACAAAGAAAAGAATAAAAGCAGAGAATCTAAAGAAGGGAACTGTACTAGACGATGCTTTTAAAGCACGAGTGATGGGAACAGATTCATCAGGACAATATTTAACTCCAGAGGAAAGAAAAAGAAGATTTAAGTTTGGTGATACTCAACCAGCAGGAGTATTATCTGCAGAAACATTACAACCATCTTTAGATACAGAACAGATAGGGCAAGCAGAGGGTGCAAAAAAATCTATTGGAGCATCTCCTGTCAGTGATGTATTGACAAATTCCCTGAAAGCAATTGCAGGTTCTCTTGACAATATAAAAAGTATTCTAGGTGATCAAAGTAAAACTCAACAAGACGCACAAGAAGATGCAAGAGTAGAAGGTGAACAGAATAAAGCAAAGAAACAGGAAGGTGCTCTTGAAAAAGTTATGGGTCCAGTTAAAAATGTTGGAGAGAAATTACTAAAACCTTTTAAGAGTATACTTGAATCTGCCATAGAGTTTTTAAGTAAAATATTTTTTGGTAGGATTGCCATCCAGTTGTTTGATTGGTTTACTAATCCAGAAAATATAAGTAAAGTTACTAGTATATTTAAGTTCATCAAAGATTTTTGGCCAGCGATAGTGGCAGCCCTTGTAGCATTTTTACCAGGATTATTAGGTCCAGTTGGTGTCATAGCAGGTATCACTGCATTATTACTTTGGGGAGTTCCTAAGATAGTAAATGCTGTTAAATCTATATTTGGATTTGGTCCGAAAGTTGATGATGTAATAAAGAATGAATCTAAAAATCTCAATAAGGATATGAAAAACGTCGAGAAAGGCGTTAATGATAAATTAAAACCAGAGGATGATGTAGATCAAGCAACAACAGAAACTAATGTAGACACTCCTGATGCAGAACTATCGGAGATACAGAATAATAATCAGGAAGTAAGTAAAGAAATTGACAAGGAATCAGTTCCTGCGATGGCAAAAGGTGGCCCTGTAATGAGTCAGGATGGTGGTAAAGTAGAAGGACAAAAAGGGGTAGATAAAGTTCCTGCAATGCTTACTGAAGGTGAGTTTGTTATGAGTAAAGGAGCAGTGCAAGAATATGGTATGGAAACTCTTGCAAATATGAATGCTGCTGCTGGTGGAACTAATAAACCAAGCATGGTGAGTAGTAGTAAATCATCAAAAACAACTAATATTAAAAATAGTAAAAATTATTATGGTGGTGGTTCAGTTGGTGGTGATAGAATGTCATATTTTGGTGGTGGTTCAGTTGGTAGTAATAGAATGTCATATTTTGGTGGTGGATTTGTTGGGAATATGAAAAATAATATTGGTAATTTTACTTCCAATATGAAATCGAGAGCATCATCCGTTACTCAATTTGTTCATCATCATAAAAGAGATGGTAAAAATTCAGCACAAATAGCAGCAAGTGAAAGTAATTCTAGAAAAATAAATCCACCAAGCACTCCGTCATCAGCACAAACAATTAAACAAAACGCACAAAGAAATAGTGCTACTTATTCTGGTAGTGATATGCCAGCCAAAGGTATACCTAACTTTGATGCTGATTTGATGAGGTCGCAAAGTAAAATTAGAGTATTAGGATTGTCAGTATAATGGCATTAGGATTAGCACTCAAAACAGTAGGTGGAGCACTTAAAGGTGGTGCGAAGAAAATTGCTACTGATAAGTTATTAAATAGAAAGAAGAAAACTGATGCTCGAAGGCAGAGGGCACAGCAGGTCATGGGTGGTGGTGAGGAGAGTGGTGGAGCATTAGCGATCAGACCAAAGACATCTATGGTTCCCTCTCCTGCAGGTGCAATTCAAAAGTATAGTGGTGGTTCTGATGATAAAGTAAAATCAAATGACTCTGCGGAAACTTTAGCATTAAAAATAAAGACATCTATAATATCTGTAGAAACTCTTCTAGGAAATTCTGTTGCTTTTCAAAAGAAAAAATTGGATGAAGAAAGAGAAGCAAGAGATCAAAAGAAATTAGCAGAGCAAGAAAAAGAATTAGAAAAGAAGGAACCAAAACAATCTAAAGGAAAAGGATTAAAACTCAAATTACCTGGTGGTGGTATACTTAATTCTATTATAAAGTTTGTATCTAATATTCTTTTTGGATATGTAATGGTAAGATTGGTAGATTTTTTACCAAAGTTGCAAACAGCATTGCCTAAAATAGGAGCGTTTGTTGATGGATTTTTAGATTTTTCAGGAAAGGTTCTCAATATTTTTGCAACACTGATTGATTTTGGGTACAAGTTAGTTGAGATGGGTCAGAATTTAGTTAAAAATCTTTTTGGTGAAGAGGGATTGGCGAAATTTAATATCTTCATGGATAATTTGAAGAATTTGATTAACGGATTTATAGCATGGAAATTAATAGGAGAAAAAATATTTAAAGCAATTGTATCAAATATAAAGGGTGCTTTTAATCTTGCTAAAAATATTATTAAAGGTGCAGTAGGTATCATAAACAAATTAACGGGAGGTTTACTTAGCAAAACTGCAAGCAAGTTGGGTGGACTGGCATCAAGTGTTGGAAGAAGAATTGGTGTTGGTGCTAAGAGAATTGCAGGAAGAGGTGTTAGACAGGGTATAAAGGCTGCCACGAAGACTGGAAGCAGTTTAATGAAAAAGGGTGTAGGAGGACTAGCAAAGAGAGGAGCATTAAAATTATTTGGTAAAGGTGCTGTTAAAGCTGCGTCTGGGTTTGCTAAAAAAATACCAATTCTAGGTCCATTAATAGTTGGTATTATTTCCATAATGTCTGGGGAACCAGCAAGTCAAGCATTATTTAAAACTTTTGGTGCTGCTGCTGGTGGTTTTCTAGGATCATTCATACCTATTCCTATTCTCGGAACTTTGATCGGTGAAACGATTGGTGTGTATATTGGTGATTTACTCTATGAATTAATATTAGGAAAGGGTGCAGCAGCAGTTGGAAACAGAATGAAGGAAGATTTTACTAAGTTGTTATCAGGTGGTAAGGTAGTTTTCAATTGGTTAAAGGATGGTGTTGGTAGATTTCTAGAGGGATTACCTAAAGGTTTTGGTTTAGCTCGTTTTATGCTTAACCCTAATCCATTACCTAAAGTTAAACTCATGGGTAAAGCTTTCTTTTCTAGAGAACCTATGAAAGAGGTGAAGGATGATGATAAGTCAGCAAAATTATCAAACAAACAAAAGAAAGATAGTAATAAAGTTGCAGATGATGTAAGTAAAAAAGCAACCTATGAAGAACCAGAGGTTGAATTAATCCCAATAGAGATACCACCACCACCTTCAAATACAACTCAAAGTTCTGATAGTATAAATGTGTCGTCAACAAATTCATCTAAAGAGGACTTTGCTGAGTCCTTGTACATGACAGGTTAAATAGTAATATGAGGAAATATAAATGACACAAAAAATACCAACACGTAATGCCACTCCTGCTTTTGTAGAGGGTATAAAAATTGTATCCAATCAGGATGAAAGTAGAACAGTTGATGTTGCTACTGGATTAGTTCGATTGCAATATTATGAAAGCATTCTGCAAGATTCTGTGAGAGCAGTAGTTATATATGGTGATAGTGGAAGTTCTATTGATGATAAGACTGTAATAGATGGACTTCCTATGGTTGGACAGGAAAAAGTTAGAGTAAAATTTACCGATAACAATGAAAACACAATTGATATTGAGTTATTTGTAAATAAAATAACACCTTTCTTTGACGATACTACACGTTCTGGTGTTGCAATTGACTTGGCATCAAAAGAATTTATAATGAATGAGAAAGTAAGAGTTGCTAGAAGATTTGATGGTAAAATATCTGAACATGTTAAAAAAATACTAGAAGAAGTTCTTAAGACAGAAAAGGATTTGGATATTGAAGAAACACAAAACAATTATAATTTTCTTGGATTGAATAAAAAACCATATTACATGTTGAACTATCTCTCAAAGGCATCTGTTCCATCTACTCAAAATTCAGATGGTAACACCGCAGGATTTTTTCTCTATGAAACATCAGAAGGATTTAAATTCAAATCAATCGATTCATTACTAAGTCAAGAAAAGAAAAAATCTATTATCTATAATGAAACTCCTGATGGTGATGGTGAAAACATACCAGAGGGATATGATATGAAAGCATTATCATATGAAAAGGATAATGCAGTAAATGTACAAAACAAATTGCGAATGGGTGCATACTCAACTCGTACAGTCGTTTTTAATCCTTTTGATTGTGTTTACGAAGTGTTGACTAATGATGCAACAGACATAGAAAAGAAAGAGGGTATAAAGACTGCTGGAAAAAATTTACCAGTTCTTAATAAAGAGTTTAATCAAGAGGGTCTTTCAAAAGAATTCTCAAGAACTATGTTCATGATGTTAGATACTGGAACTTTACCCACGGGTTCTAAAGGAGATAATAAACCAGTTGACACCACGAAAGATCAATTGTCTGAATGTGATAAGCAAAATTATGATGCTAAAAAAATTCTTGCACAGTCTGTGATGAGATATAATCAGTTATTTGCTGCAATCAACACAATAGTCATAGCAGGGGACTTCTCATTACACGCAGGAGATGCTATATTTGTGGATGCACCAGAGTTACAGACTGAAACTAAAAATGATGATGTGAACAAGGAAAGTGGGGGTCTATATATTATAGCAGATTTATGTCACTTCATAACCCCAAACGAAACTTACACAAAATTAAATTTAGTGCGAGATACTTTTGGTCGAAAAGGTAAACCTACTTAAATAGATACCCATGACGAACAACGCATACATTGATCCAAAGGATCACAAAGAGCATATCAATCATGGTATGTTAGAATATACAGAGGAAGATTTAAAACTTCATAATGATGCTTTTCATGCACACACAGAAGATGAAGTGGATAAGAATGATGCAAAAATAAATGATTGGCATGAAAGGCATGAGGATCAGCATTTAGAACTTTTTTGTGACAACCATCCAGATGCATTAGAGTGTAGAGTATACGATGATTAATAGATGATGGAAGGAGGTTCATTATTTAACACAGGTTTCTTTGGAAGCAGTTTCTATTGGTGGATGGGTCAGATTGCTGACGATTCTACTTGGAGAGATAATGAGCTTTCTAGTAAATATCCTGATAGAGATACTCCTTTAGGTTGGGGAAAAAGATATAGAGTAAGAATTATTGGAGTACATGATAAAGAAGAAGAAACAATTCCTTCTGATCAATTGCCTTGGGCAAATATCATGTACCCCGTTACTGCTGGTGGTGGACAAGCAGGTTCGCATCAATCTGCAAACCTCCGTCAAGGAATGTTTGTGTTTGGATTTTACATGGATGGACAGGACATGCAGGTTCCTGTCATCATGGGAGTGTTGGGTAATAATTCCAAAACTCTACTAAACACAAAAATTGGTAATGATGAGAGTAATTTTTCAGGAACTAGTGGAGTTGCTCAGGGTCAAGAGGATAAACAAGGAACAGAAAAAGAACCTATTCCAGACAATGAAAAGGTTATAAAAAAACCAAAATCAAAAAGTGATGCAAAAGAAGAATCTATACTAGATTCTGGTGTTGATTTAAATAAATTTGGATTGCCCTTTAATTTACCATCAAATCCTAATCAACTAGCAGATCTTAATGATGCTAAATCAGAAATTGAACGTATTAAAAGTGCTCCTGAATTAACGAAAAAATTTTTTAATGTTGAGAATGTAGATGAGATAACTCAATCAATGGAAGATAACTTTATACAAAATAAAGTTGTCACTTCTATGAGAAGGAGAGTAGCAGGAGCAAACAAACCAGGTTCTCCCTCTCAAGCAGGTGCTACTATTGAGTCTGTAGATTGTTTGCAGATGCAAACAGCAGAAACTCAGAAGAGAGAAGACAAGTATCAAGAGAAAACTGTTTTAGTAGTTCCAGATGATACAGTTGGATCTGCGGTAAAGGCTATGCAAACTATTTCAGAAAATCTTGCTAAGAAAACTGAAAAATACTTATCTTCTTTTAGTGATTATGCAGATGCTGTTTCGGGAGGACCAAATATTAATACACTTACTAAATTAAAAAAAGATTCTGCATGTGCAATGTCAAAGTATATGAAAATAATACTTGATAAGATGATGGAATATACTAGTAAGACATTGAATGAAGAGATAAGTGAAGCTATTTCAGACATGCCTTCCTGTATGAGATATCAAATGGGGGACATGATGGATATTGGAAATGAAAAATTACTCGAAAAATATAATGAGATAACAAATGGAATGTGTGGATTATTAGAAAGTATTTTAGAAGAACAGATTGATGTAAATTCTCTTCAAAAACAAGCTGAGGAAAACGCTGCAAAAGTTGGCATAACTACAGAACAAACTGTGGTTGATCCAGAAACTGGAAGATTGATACAGAGATCAATTTTAATAGAGGAGGATGTATCTCATCCAAATGTTCCAATTTGTTCTGCAGAAAGTATAATAGGGCAAGCTATATCTAATGTTAAGGTTGGTATTACAAGTATTAATAGTCAAATTTTGGACGGAACAAATGTTTATTTAAAAGACATTAAAAGTGAATTAGAAAGATTAGATGACGACCTTGTTGAAAGGGTTCAAACAAATACTGATGCTGGTAAAGTTTTAGAAATAACTGATGAGGAAGTATTAGATGAGGTTAGGGGTGGAACATTATATAAAACTACATCAAGAGTTGGAACTATATTTAAGAATAGTACAGATCCTAGTAGATCACCTAACCCACCAGTTGGATTTACAACGGCAGAAACAACAGGACAAGGACTTACTGTTGACATAACAGTATCTCTTGGTGGTCTCGCTGGTTTTGGAAATGCAGGAGGTGCAACTGACTTTGAATTTTTAAGTCAGGGAACAGGATATACAAATCAAAATGCTGTTAATTGTAATGGTGGATCTGGAACAGGTATGAAAGTTAATTTAGTAACATCTGCTGGTGAGATTACCACAATGTTCGTTCATACTACAGGAACAGGATATAAAAAAGATGAAGAACTTACAGTGCAAGCAGGAAACTTTGATGCAAAATTTACTTTAACTGCTGTTGAAGGAAAGATAGATGATGGTGCTATTAAAATTAATGAGGGTGGTAATGGATATGTTGTAGGAGACGTTTATACAGTTCTTGGTGGTAGTGATGATGGTACTTTCATGATTATTTCTATCAGTGATATTGGTGATAAAGTTGCTACTAATACTTCATCTCCTAAAAAATTATCTAATTCTGGATTCAATTTGAGTAATTTAGTTGGTAATGTAACTTCTGCTCTTAACTTTGAAAATATAACTGCAAACGTGTTCCCATTTGAGTTGCCACCAAACCCTGCTGTTTCTGATTTCTATACACTTGCAAATGGTGGAGAGGGTCAACCAGATTTTGAACTACCTAATTTTGCTCAGTTACCAAAACAAATAAATGAAGGAGCTAAAATAGCAGCAAAAGAAGTTATTCCTTTCGCAGAACCTACTTTAAAGAAAACTATAGATTTGGTTAACAGAACAACAAATATTGCTTCAAGTTCTGTTCCTACAGAGGCAGGACAAGCACCTATTACAAATAATGTGGCAACTGGTGCGGTTAGTTTTGATGCATCTTCATCAGAAACAGCAGCAGATACTTCTTCATCTACTCCCACTAGTGGTTCATCAGGTGGTTCATCAGGTGGTGGAGGAGGCGGTGGAGGTTATTGATAAATATTGAATATGACAGTTACTAATTCCTCATTTGACATATTTGGAGATCCTCAGAAAGATGATATCCGAGTTGGATATATTTCTCCTGATAGAGGATTAGTTTCTAATGTCACAATATGTGAGGCAAATGATTATGCTAAATTAAATCCTGGTACAGTTTTTATTTTTAGAGATAGAGAAAAGATACAATATTTGGGAATAAATGAAGTAAATAAATTAACAACAAATGATTTACTTACAACTGTTGAAACATGTGATGGTGTATCAGTAGCAAAAACATGTAGTGGTTCAGAAACTCCTAAAGTTATATTTGGTGGAGGTGGTGGTTTAGGTGCGAAAGCAAATCCAGTTATCGTTGGTGGATCTGTCATAGCAGTAGATTTAATAGAAGGTGGTTTTGGATATCAATATGAACCTATAGTTGATGTAAAAGATCCTTGTGGTGTTGGTGCTGGTGTGGTGGCAAAGGCAATAATGGATGAACAGTTTACTAAGTTTGTTGTGTATGATGATGAAGACGATTTTGAAGATTATAAAATATGTCCTCAAGTTCCTATCACATATGGTACTAAATTTTCTCCATCAGGAAAAGTAATTGGTAAGTGGAACCCTGAAGAATATTTAAACTCTGGACAGACACCTTTTCAAAAACAAATTCAAGATTATATAGAATTTTTAAATGCACCAAAAAATCCTTTCTGGACTAGTAGAACGGAAAATCCTAAGAAAGTTACATCTAAAGGAAATATAACCAGTGCTAAGTATGATGTAAGTCACTGGGCATGGGGTGCGAATGTAGATCCACAAGGAGAATATGATGAAGCAGCCGACTCTGATAAAGGTAATATTGTTAATGATAGATTGTGGAAGTTTGGAGTATTATGGAGAACTGATTTAAATAATTTCATGAATGCTCATGCCATATCACCCATTCCAATGTCGAATGTAAAGGATGAGGCAAATACAGAATATTATTTTGAATGGGATGTAGAATTTCCTTATCCTGGAGATTATATTTTTAAAATACAATGTGATAATGAAGGGTCTTTATATGTTGATAATAAAAAGAAAGCTAATTATAAATTAGGAACAGGTGGTGCAGCAGGTAATATATTATCACCACCAGAAGAAACAAAAGTAACGATAGATAAACGTGGATTTAAGAAAGTACGAGTTGACCTTACCAATTATCCTAGAACACAAAAAGTTGCTAAAGCACAAGAGTTAAGTGATTTTCCAACTAGCAACAATATAGAATTTTCAATATCAACTGCTACTCTTTTTGGGGCATCTATAATCATTGAAGGTTTGGATATTAATTTAGAGAAAACTTATGGTGCTGATAATAATGTAAAAGAAACCTTTGAGAGAGAAGTTGAGTTTGGAAAAGTTTATGATATCAAAATAGTTAGTAATAGTAAAAAAGGTCAAAACAATAAAGCACAACTAAGAGTCAAAGGTGATAAGGTTCTTGAAATGGAAGACATACCAAACACCACTGAAGGGGGAGGTGGTGTAGGAGTATTTTTTGATGACCTGATTGTATCTGTCAGTCAAGGTAGATTCTTTGATATTAATGGATTAAATTGTAAATTTACTTTGGGAGAACCTAAAGCCACGACAGGAACATCATCTCAGGTAGAGGGAGAGACAAGGAGAGTATTTAATACTATGGAGTTTATTGATAAAGCAAACAGAGAATTATGGAGAACTAATACACTTAGAGAATCTCAAAGAGAAAATAGTGCAGAAGGATTTTTAAATCGTTATGGCGTTTCTCCGTTTGATACTACAATTGAACATGAAACAAGTTATCCTGGTACGCATACCATTAAATGGCACAATGTAAACTTCCCGATATCTGGTGAGTATGATATTGGTGTTGCTGTTGATGATAATGTAACTTTGAAGATTGGTGATGATGTAAACATCTTTAAACAGGGATTTTTTGAAGGAACATCAAATTCAACAGGTTCCAGTTTGTATAGGAGATTTATAAAAGCAGGTAATTATACGATTGTAGCAGAATTAAATCAAATTCCTGGTGGTAAATTTGGATTAGGACCAGATGATAATCCTATGGCTCTTGCCATAAACATATCAACTTCTTTTACTGAAGTAGATGAGAAAATTTCTCAGTCATGGAATCAAAATCCATTAGGTGTAGCAGTTACAATTGAAGCACCAGAACCTCCAATACCACAAGAACCTGTGCCTATACAGGAAGGTAGATGTCCCTCTAATCCTTTCTGGTCAACTAGATTTTCTAGTGCCGATGGTAATAAATGGCATCCAGTAGCATTTGATAGTTGGTCTAAGTTTAAAAATCGTTATGGTATGTCTCCTATTCCACCATATTCACTAGAAAATACTTCTGGTGGTGGAAAAAAATATACTACTCAATGGGAAATTGATATTCCATATGAGGGATTCTATAAACTTAAAGCAGAGGCAGATGATAAAGCAAAATTTTGGATAGTGCCAAAAGGAACATCCGTAAACGAACCTACTTTAGAGGTTGGTATTCCTGAAAATGGAATTGTTCCAAGTAAAATGGTTGGACTATCACCTGGTAAACATGATGTTTTCGTAGAGGTTGAGAATTTTTTCCAAGGCACAACCGAAACAATCAGTCAAAGAGTTTTTAGTACTCTTGGATGGGGAGCACAAGGAACAAAGAAACAAATTCCTGATGGTGGTAATTTTAAAGATATAACATTTAATGTTTCCTCTGCTACCTTATATGGATCGCAATTTACTTTATTTAATGGTAGTCTTCTCAATGGTCCCTTGATTAATGAGACAAAAGAATTTGGAGGTGCAAATTTTAACTCCACTCATAATCTCAATATTGAAAAAGGTAAAGTATATGATGTGGTTTTTACTAGTCAGAGTTCTGGTAATAATAGAGGAATAGAATTTACTGGTCTTCATCCTGTGAATAATCCAATCAATGTTACAAATAATGGAAAGAGATTAGCGTTACGTGATGGTGATGGTACAGATATTAATGCTTCTTTCACTATTGATAGTGGTAGTATAACTTTTGCTCCAGATGGTAGAAGTTTAGTTGGGAGTGGTGATGCTACTCTGACACTGACATGGAATGATAGGAGACAAGCTGGTCGTGCAATTGATAGAATTAAAATAGGTTCTGTTGAATGGTTAAGAAGTGGTAGTGGTGGTACAATTACTCGTCAAATTACTGTCGGTGCAACATCCAATAATTCAAGTGTTCAGTTGAAAAATAAGGATGGTGCAGATAATATCGTTCAGATGGAAGATTTCACTGATGAGTCTTGGGATGATATTACATGTTCTGCAACAGATGGAAGATTTTATGACTTCAATGGTAGAAGATGTAAGTTTACTTGGGGTGGCGACTTTAAGGAAATATTAGTAGGAACTTCAAGCGGCACTGCAAAAGATGGTGTTACTTACAGTGGTCCTGATTTATTTCACTTACCTTTTACAGGGTGGGGTTCGTTTATGAATAAGTTTTCGGTTTCTCCTAATAAACTAGAACCAGACTCACCTATTGTTAATTACACTTGGAGTAATGTTTCTTTTCCAGAAGATGGCGAGTATGAGATAAAGTTTCAAAATGATGCACATGCTTCTTTATTCATTGATAATGAAGAGGTTATCATTGGTGATTTTGATACGTTACCAGGTGTGTCTGATAGAGATAAAGCTAATTTTACAGGTGAAGGTAAAATTAAAATAGTTCAAGTTAATGCTGGTGCTCGTACCATATCAGTAAGACCAACTGGTATTGGTACTGGTTTTCATGCGGGAAGAGTTGATACTTTATTCCAACAACCACCAAATTATGTTTGGCAAAATAATCCAAGCGGATTTGCAATAGAAATTAGAAAAAACGTAGAAGTAAGGGGCAAAACAGAAACTGGTGAAGATAAAACTAAATCTTGGATGGAAAATCCAATTTCGGTTGCTGGTATTCTTATACCACCTCCATGTCCTAGAGAAGTAAAGGGAAAGGGTATAGTGAAAGATGTTGATATAATAGAACCTGGTAATGGATTTCCTGAACCTCCTACTAATCCTGTTGGTTTATCAACTTATCCAGTTTCATTAGAAGTTCCTGTTATAATAACAACAGATCCTGGTATTAACTATGATCCCAAAGATGTTGTCGTGGTTGGTGTAAATACTTTCTCAATGCCACCATTAGAACCATTTGGTAAATTACCACCACAAATACCTATTCCAACAGGAATTGGAGTAACAGAATTTCCTGATATTGATATAATTACTGATACAGGTATTGGTTTTAAAGGTACTCCTAAGATTGTTGTGAGGAGAGATCCACTTGATGTTTCAGATGATCAGTTAATACAGGTAACAGATCTTGTTGGGTTGAAACAAACTGGATACTATCAAGGAAGACCCTACTATGGTGCAGTATTCTTTAAAGATGGTCTCGCATATGCAGGATATTATGAGACAGCTGGACAATTAATTCGTGTTTATGATACACTACAAGAAAGTATTGATGGTGAGGTTACAACAGCTCCATCTGCAATCCAGAGACAGGGTACAGATGTAAATAGTAACAATCCAAGACTTAATATTCCTGGTACTCCACAAAATCTTACTGAATAGATATGGCAAGAACTGAAAATTTAAAATTAGATAGGAGTGGTAAAGGTGCCAAGAAAAATTATAATGCAATTAGTTATGGAACGGCACAAGGTCGTGTCCAAATGGGTCAAATTGCCAAGAAGGGTGATGTTACAACAGGAATTGGGTTGCATACACCAGATGCAGAGCATCAATTAACATTAGATATTGACGGTCAAAGAAAAGGATGGACTACATCAATAGGACCAGGTAATTTTCAAGTTGAGTGTGGAAGTGCCAATCAAGAAGCAGAGAACAGCATGATATTAACTGCTGTAAATGGTGACATTGCAATTACAGCAACTAATGGTAAAATAAGATTACAGGGTACTGATATTGAATTAGTTGCTGTTGGTGAGGGTAGTTCAAAAGGTAATATAAAATTAACAGCAACAGAATCTGTCATAAGTAATTCTAAAAAATTTTTGGTTAATTCAAAAACAATGTATAAGATTGTAAGTTCTCAACAAGGACAAGTCATAGCTAATGGAACTCTACAAATGTATGGGAACGTAATTAGAGGAGTTACTGCTGCAGTTAAACACAAAGATTCAAAAGTTGGAGGACAAAAATTCTATGATAAGCAAAATCCAAATGAAGCAGCAAAAAGAGCACAGCGACAGGATCAACAAAACTTTGCTAATTTTGAGGGGGGTTAATTAAATGTCTTTTAATTTCGATGATGTTCAAATTGGTGGTCAATTGCACGTTGGCACTGGTGCTTATGCTGCAATAAAATCTGGAAAATTTAATAAAATAAATGGTTCTGCTGCTGTTGAAGGACCAATGGTTGTGGGTGATCCAGAAGACTTTAATAATAATGATGCAACTTTGATGGTCGGCAAAACTAGTAACAATGACCCCACATGCTCGATGCCAGAGAGTTCTCTAGGTGTGTCAGGTAGAAAACCAACTGCATTAAAAACAAAGGGTAATATGTATGTTACTGGTGATTTATATGTCACTGGGTCAGTTGACTGCCAATCTACAGGTAGACTAGAAGCAAGACACAAGCAAGCAGATGCCTCTCCTAAGAAGTTTGATATAAAACACCCCTCTGAGGATGGAATGCGTCTTGCACACGCCTGTATAGAGGGTGCAGAGGTTGCTGTATATCATAGAGGTAGAGTTAGGAATAAGACGGAGATTATATTACCAGAGTATTGGAAAGATTTGGTTCATATGAATAGTATTAGTGTTCAGTTGCAAGCAATCGGTGCTCATCAAGATATTATTGTGAAGAGATGGGATACTGAAAAGATATATCTTCAGTCAAGAAGTGGCATTCCAATTGATTGCTTTTTTCATGTGTACGCAGAGAGAAAGGATATTAATCCATTGGTTGTAGAGTATGAGGGTGAAACATGGGAGGATTATCCAGATCCTGATTCAAATGATCCTAAATACGAAGGTCAGAATACACGCACACTTTGACAAACTGTTGACTTCATGCTAAGGTATGATAGTATTCCTTAAAATTGTATGGAAGACGAATATGTAACACGATGTGTAGTGGATACCGCACAGAGAAAATTCTATCTTTACTCTAGTGAAGGAGAAAAAAGAGTTGTTGATTGTGATACTGTTGAACAATTCATGAGTGTGTTAAATCTTGTAAGAGATTCATGTCCTGAAGATGTGTTATCGTATGCGGATCCCCTCTGAGGGAAAATCGACTTTTAGTTTCAAAAAAGTCGGAAAAAAATCCCGCCAATTTTTTACGCACGAAGGGTTTTGCATGGATTTGTTCAATGATAAATAATCCATAACAAGAACTATAGTGCTAATAAGATGGGTCTTTCCAGATTAGATAATTTTCTTAAGTCGGCACGAGGAACAATCCTCTATGTCAACCCTAATGATTTGGATGCTACTGATGGCATTGAAAATCGTGGTAATTCACTGACTCGTCCATTCAAGACAATTCAACGTGCATTAATTGAATCAGCAAGATTTTCATATCAGAAAGGTTTAGATAATGATAGATTTGGTAAAACAACAATTTTATTATATCCTGGTGAACACATTGTAGATAATAGACCTGGTTATATTCCTGATGGTGCAAATAATTTTATACTTAGAAATGGTCAGACAACTGATGACTTATCTGCATTTGATTTAACTACAAATTTTGATTTAGAATCATCTGCAAACGCACTTTTCAAGTTAAACAGTATACATGGTGGAGTTATAATTCCTAGAGGAACATCTCTTGTAGGTCTTGATTTAAGAAAAACGAAGATTAGACCAAAATATGTTCCAAATCCTGAAAACGATAATATTGGAAGAAGTGCATTATTCCGTGTAACTGGTGGTTGCTATTTTTGGCAATTTTCCATGTTTGACGCAAATCCTAATGGGAAGTGTTATATTGATTATACCATTAATGAATTTGTTCCTAATTTCTCTCATCACAAACTAACTTGCTTTGAGTATGCAGATGGTGTAAATGATGTCAAAATAAATGACACCTTTTTAAATTATTCAACAGATCGAACTGATTTGGAGATGTATTATGAGAAAGTTAGTCTTGTATATGGTCAATCATCTGGTCGTGCAATTGAACCAGACTATCCAAGCACTGGATTAGACATACAACCTAAAATTGATGAATTTAGAATTGTTGGTTCGACAGGAAAATCTGTTGGAATTACTAGTATTAGATCAGGTGATGGCACAACCTCAACAACTCAAATTACAGCATTTCTTAATGATAGCACATTTACAGGATTAGACGTAGATACTCCTTTTCGTGTATCGGGAGTTACGGTTGATGAATATAACGGAAAATTTGTTGTAGCAGAAAGACCAACAAGTGATTCTGTTGTTTATTCAGTTCAAAATGCTCCACCATCAGCAAGTCCAAATGCGACTGGTGCAACTATAACTCTATCTTCTGATACTGTAACATCAGCATCTCCATATATTTTCAACGTATCACTTAGATCTGTATTTGGTATGTGTGGATGTCTTACTGATGGTAAGAAAGCCACTGGATTTAGATCTATGGTTATTGCTCAGTTTACTGGTATTGGATTGCAGAAGGATGATAACGCATTTGTACTTTATAACTCAAGCAATCCTCCTACAGGACAATATGATGATAATACAACACCAGGAAATGAAAACTTAAGCACTAATTCAAAAGCAGTATACAAACCAGAATACAGAAATTTCCATCTTAAGGTTACTAATAATTCTGTTGTTCAGGCAGTATCTGTATTTGCTATTGGTTATGCAGAGCACTTTGTTGTGGAGAATGGTGGAGATATATCTCTCACAAACTCCAACTCTAACTTTGGTGCTGTTGCACTATCTGCAGATGGATTTAAGAATGATTCATTTAAGCAAGATGATAAAGGATATATCACTCACATTATACCTCCAAAAGAGGTTGCACTTTCCGAGAGTTCTGTAGAATTTGAGTCTATTGATGTTAATGTAACAGGAACTGCTGTTGGTATTGGATCAACCTCTCATTTATATCTCTTCGATAAGAAAAATGAAGATGTTCCACCTGAAAATGTTATTGAAGGATATCGAGTTGGTGCAAAATCAAATGATACTTTAAAGGTTCTTCTACCAACTGATGGAGTAACAACTGAATATAGTGCCAGAATAGTGATGCCTGGTTCTACCTCTAGTTTTAAAAAGTCATTTGATGTTGATAGAAGCAATACAGGTATAAACAGTATAGGACAATTTAGTGCGGGTGGTTCGCAGAATGTGATTACCTTAACTGCTGCTCATACTTTCCTATCAGGTGAATCGATTAGAATTATTAGTGATAATGGTCAATTACCTGATGGAGTTGATGCAAATACTCTTTATTTTGCGATTACTGATAAAACTCAAGGTTCTGGAATTACAACTAATACTAACATTAAGTTAGCAAAAACTGTAAATGATGCTATAGATGCAACTCCATTAACAATTAATGATAAAGGTGGTTCCTTAAAAATTGAAAGTAGAGTATCTGATAAAACTTCTGGTGATATCGGACATCCAATACAATATGACCCAACAAATACTCAGTGGTTTATAAAAGTTGCTGATGATAACACTATCTTTACCAGAATAGTTGGTGTTGGTTCAACTGGATTGGGAAGTGCAACTCCAAGAACCTTCTTGACAAGAAGAACTGATGATAGAAACGCATTAGATACAATTTATCGTGCAAGATATGTAATTCCATCTTCATTAGGAGGAGATGTTGCTAAACCACCGAGTGATGGATTTATCATTCAAGAGTCTAATACTTCAATAGGATCAACTGATGGTGAAATACAAACCTATTTTGGAACAGGTTCTCTTACTAATGAAAATCAACAAAGAAATTTCCGATTTATTGCTAATGCGGAACACAGTGGTAGTGAAGCAACAATTACTACAGAACTTCCTCATGATTTGTCAGTAGGTTCTTCTGTAGAACTTTTGAATATTAAGAGTTCTAATAATCAAACAGGAATTAGTAATTCTGGATTTAATAATAATTACATTGTTACTGATGTTGGAAGTTCTAAGCAGTTTACCGTTGGGTTAACTACAAGTCCTGGTACTTTTATTGATAATACCTCTACCAGAACTACTTCGTTACCACATTTCAAGAGAAAAACTTTTGATGATACTTATTTTATATACCGACATGAAGAGTCTCAGGAATATGTGGCAGGAGAACAAGATGGTGTTTACTATCTAACATTATTAAATGCTTCTAATAATCCTACCGTAGCACCATTTACTCAAGAAGATTATTCTCAACCAATTAAGGATTTATATCCACAAACAAATAGAGATAATCCTGATTCTGACCCTAAAGCAGCAAGTTCTTTTGCCAGAGGAAAAATAATTGGTGACGTTGTTGTTGATGATGTACAAAATAGCGTAACAAGAGAAACTTTAAATAAGTATCTTAAAGATGGTGGTGTTGGTGTAGGTGTAACTAATATTACATCAAATTCTTCTACTTCACATCAAATTTTCACTGGTGTTGAACATGGTTTGAATAGAATTACCAAAGTAAGCATTGCAAGTAGTGGTGCAAATTATGGTGATGGTAGTGGATCAGGTGGTTCTTTCTATAATGCAAAACTTGTTTCAATAGGTTCTTCTGTAACTGGTGAAGGTGCTACTGCTAAGGTAACTATAGACTCTGGTGGTGGTGTGACATCACTTAAGATAATGGATGGTGGTAGTGCATATGGTATTGGTAATACATTGGCTATTACAGGTATTGCATTTACAGCAGGAAATGTTCAAGCAGTAGTAAAAGTTGATCAAGTTTATAACAATGTTGGTGATGTAGTTAGAGTTGCTGGTGTTTCATCTGATTCTTACTCTGGATATAACAATCTATATCGAATTGGTAATGTGAATGTTGGATTTGCTAAGAGTGTAGATGTTATTTCGTCAAATTCTATAACTGGTTTTACTACAACTGGGACAGGAAGTGTAAGAACACAAGACGCTTATGTTTATCAAACAGGTGAGGCACTTTCCGTTGCTTCATTTACTTACAATAAGACAACTGGTATTGGTATAGTTACCACAACTACTAATCATGGTTTAAAAGTTGATAATAAAATTAGACTCGCTGACTTTACATTAGATTCTCGTGGATATAATGGTAGTTTTGTAGTTACAGAAAATAGAAGTTTAACTTCATTCTCGATTAATTTAGGTGTAGGTACATCTGAACCTGCTACTCAAGGTTCTCCTTTTGTATACCGAGAAGGATATGCATCTAATCAAGGTATTATCACTCCAGAAAATGAAAGTTTAAATGGAAGAATGGTTCCTACTTATAATGGAACTACAACTACATTGTCTGCAGATGTTGTAAATGCAACTATAGATGAAGTCGCATTGACTAACATCGCTAATTTGGATATTCAAATTGGAGATTATCTAACCGTTAATAACGAAATTGTTAGAGTTAAAACAACGACAGACTGTGCATCTGCTCCTGCTACGCAAACTGCTCCACTAAAAGTATTCCGTGGTGTTTTAGGAACAAAACCAAAGTCTCATGACATTGGATCAGTTGTTAGGAAAATTCATATAAGTCCTATTGAACTTAGAAGACACTCAATTATTCGTGCTTCTGGACATACCTTTGAGTATGTTGGATTTGGTCCAGGTAATTATTCTACTGCTTTCCCTGATAGGCAGGACAGAGACATATCACCAAAAGAAGAACTACTTACTCAATCTAAGAGAAGAAAGGGTGGTGTAAACTTCTACACTGGTATGAATGATCAAGGTGTATCATATACTGGTAATAAGAAATTAAGTAGTGTTACTGGACAAGAAGAGATCTTTGACACTCCAATTCAAACCATAACAGGTGATGATATTGGTAATCGCTCGGACCTTAACATTGTAAATGCTACTGAGGGTGCATTTAGCAGATCGATTAAAGTTGAGGGTGGTAGTGACAACAAGGCATCATCTGAATTTAGTGGTCCAATCATCTTTAACAATAAGGTAACTTCATTCTCTGAAAAGGGTATCGAAGCACAGGCATTCTATATTCAAGGTGATCAGACAATATCAAGAAAGCACACGCTGTCTGCAACTCAACCAACATTAGCAGGTAATCCTGGTGATATTGTTTATGCTTCAGATCCTACTGATGGTGGATATCTTGGATGGGTATACACTCAAGATAATGCTTGGAGAAGATTTGGAAACGTAAGTCTTACGATTGATAGTGATAGTTACACCTTTGATAAAGTAGCAATAGGATCAACAACTGCAGGTGATAATACACTTCAAGTAGGTGCAGGTACAACTAGACTAAGTGTTAGTGGTATTGGAGTTACTGTTGGTTCTGCTTTGACCGTAAGCATAGGTGGTGATGCAGCATTCTATGGAAAAATTCAGGTAGGTGGTAGTAACGGAACTGCTGGACAGTTACTGAAATCAACAGGAACTGGTGTAGAATGGGTTGATCCTAGCATAGCAGAATCATGGTCAAGAACTGCTGCTGATAACGGAATATACAATACTGCATTAGACTTTGTAGGTATTGGCACATCAACGCCAATTGCAACGTGTACAATTGGAGCAACTGGTGAAGGTGGAACATCTTTGGTAGTTAACAATAGTGCTCTTTTCCCTGATGAAATACTAGTTAAGAATCTTAGTGTTACTGGAATATTGACAGCATCAGGACTTAATTTAAATAGTTCTACTGGTAATATTGTAACTGGTTCTGTTGATACAACTAGTCTAGATGTTGGTGTGGGAACTATCACTGCATTGAAAACTAATGGTGATAACATTGGTATCGGAATAACGGCTCCTAGAGCAAAATTGGACATTGAAGGACACGCAAGATTTAAATCTTATTCTGAGAACGTAGGAACACTTGTAGTTAACACTGGAGATGTTTTTGTAGACTTGAGCGTAGCACAATCATTTACTTTGTCACCTAACCAAACAGTAAATGCTTTTAGATTGCAGAATATACCTGATGATGCTACATCATTCACAATAAAAATAGAACAACCCTCTTCTGCCCAGACTGTCAATTTGGATCAATTCCATGTTGGTTCGGGAAGTACTTGTTTAGTCAAATGGCCAGGTGGAGTTATACCCGTAGTCACTCAATCTGGAAATAAAACTGACATATATTCCTTCAAGATATTTGATGGTGCTGGATTAAAGTCTGATGCTGCTACGGGAATTGTTTACGGTATCGTAGGAGGTCAGAACTTCGTATAATGAAAAATAGTTTTTCAAATAAACAGACAAATTTGGATCTCAATGGTCCTTATTTGTCTTTTGATACTCAACCACAGAGTGTAACTGGTATAGGAACTAGGATTGGAGGAACAACTGGTTCTACTGTTTCATTAGTTGGAATATCAACTGTTGATTTTAATCCAACAGGCACATCTGCATTTAATCCTCCATGTATTTCTGTTATAGATGAAAATACAGCAAGCACTCAATTTAGTGTCGATCAAGATTGGAATAATTTTTATGCAGCACATCCAAATAGAAAATTTTATTTGATGGATGTTCCAAATTCTGGTGGTTTCTTTGTTAAAACACCAACAGGTATTGGAACGGGTGCTGCACCTATAACAAATTTTACAAAGTTTAATGTTAATAGAGATGAGGGTAATACAGAGAATGCAAGTGATTGGTTTGATTTAGCTGCATTATCATCTCTTCCAACAGGATCATTAGTTACATTATGGGTTGATAGTTCTGGGAGTTTGACTCCCGCTAATGTGCAAGCATCTTTAAATTTATTTTTAGATAAATGTAGCAATGCTGGATTAAGAGTAGAACAATCATCAAACCCTACTGCTTATTTTGAGGAGTATATAGAACCATTTATTACTGAATTGGTTGGAGATCCTGCACCAACAAATAAAGGATCAATTAAATTTCAATGGTACGAAGAAGGTGTAGGTAAATTATCTGATGATAGTCGTACAACAGGAACGGCGACTACAACTCTTACAATATCAAACTTGGTAACACCGACTGATAATGGTAGAAGATTTTTCTTAGAAGCAGATTATGATCCTCAAACTGATGTGAGTATAAGTTCTACAGGTAATGCTCCAAATGAACCATTTAATTCTGGAATAGCAACAGTTACTGTAACACCACTAATTGAGATCACATCTCAACCTGGCATTACATCAACATTTCCTAATGTCCCTGCAGTTATTTCAATTGGTGCAACATTAAGTGACTCATCTTTTACTGATGACTTAACTTTTCAATGGCAATTGGATGGCGATAATGTATCAGATGGAACAAAAACAAAAACATCATCATCAGGAATAGCAGTTACTACAACTATATCTGGTGCGACAACTTCTGCTTTAACTCTGACTAGTGATAATTCTGGTATTGGATATACTGCTAATTGTATTATATCATCTGCTAGTGCTTCCAATTCTCCAATTAAATCTGATGAGGTTGAATATGATGTTAATTCTCTTGCAGAAGTTAACAATCTGAGAATAGAAGCAATATCACCTGATTCAACCACGGCAGATGTGTCTGAGGTGGGATTAAGCACTGATGTTGGATATGCATTTAATGCAACAACAACTTCCGTTGTTGGAGTTAATACTTTTGCTTATAGCATATATTCTCCAGATAAAGATATGACTGTTGAAATAGATTTATTTGGAGGAAAGGGTGATAGTTTTGGATCTAATAGTGGTGGAGAAGGTGGTTTTTCTACTATTCAGTTTACAATGAATCAAAATGAAGAATATGTTATAACAGGATTAACCGCACCAATCAATACTCCCTTTATCTTCAGAAAGGCACAACTAATTGCATGTGTTGGTCAAGGTGGTGCTGCTGGAGAATTTGCTGATGGTGGAGACGGTGGTGGTATCAACGTTGGTGGACAGGATGGGTTTGGTAATGGAGGAACTGCTGGTGGGTTTGTTTCAGCAGGAACCTTATCATCGAATGGAACCTTTGGTAGTTTGTATCAATCACCAATACTATATCCAGGCGATAGTCAAAATACAGGTGCTTCTGGCGGTAAAACGGTTTCTTGTCCAGCAGGAACTTATTGGAGACAGCAAGGAGTTAGTGCGTGTTCTGATGTTGGGTCTAGTGTTAAATTTAGATTATCGGATGGTAACGAAGTAACTAATACAGCAACCATTGAGAGAGGATATAAGGCAGGTTACAGTATAATACAAACTGCTGGTGAAAGAGGTAATGTAAAAGGAGGAAATGGTGGAAATGGATGTGAAGGTGGAGATGGTGGTGGGTTCCGAGGAGGAGGCGGTGGAGGTAGTGGATATACTGATGGATCTGTAACACTTGTTAGTACTAGGTTGGGTGGAAGCACAACTGATGCTAAAGTGGTTATCAGAGTTGTAAATTAGCTAAATAACTAAAACTATGCACGGGGGAGAGTGAACCCGAAATGGCAGTAAATAAGAATTTTGTTGTCAAGAATGGACTAGAGGTTAACGATAACCTTTTAGTCGCAGACGTAAACAATCAAAGAGTAGGCATTGGAACTTCGGTTGCAAGCTACACCCTCCATGTATTAGGTGGAATAGGAGTAACAGAGGCACAAGTCACTGGTATTGCTACTTTTCTTAGTGACGTTAATATCTTAGGTAACTTAAACGTTACTGGAGATATAAGTTACGATGAGGTTACAGGTAGAAACCTTAACATATCGGGTATTTCTACACTTAATAATTTAATTGTTACTGGAGTATCAACAGTCGGTGTTGTCACTGGTGCAAGTGCTGCATATTTTGGAGATGGTTCTGGATTAACAGGATTAGCACCAGGATTAACAGCAGCAATTGGTATTCAGTCTGGTGGCACTGTAATTGGAAGTGGTATTACTTCTTTAAATCTGGTTGGAATAGGATTAACCTCTGATGTTGATGGCAATCAGGGGAATTTTTATCTTCCTCCACCAGGTGTATCGCTTGGTCTTGCAATCGCTCTTGGCGGTTAATAAATAAAATTAACACAGAAAAACAATGGCAGAACAGTTTTCAAATAAATTAGCAAGAGCAGTCGGAGTTGTGACCACAAGTTCCGCAGGTTCTATTGGTGCATTAGCCAACACAATTACTGGTATCTCAACAGGAGGTGTTGCTGTAGGTGATTTGGTTGACAATACCAACCACATTGCTGGAACTAAAGTAACTGTTGTTGGTGTTGGACAGGTTACTGTTGATCGTGCTTCAACTAATACAGCATCAGCAACAAGTCAAACAGTTAAATTTTTAACCCCAACTAATGTTTATAGTTCTCCTTCTGCTACGAAGAGTATTTTGATTGGTGGAACTTTTGCTAACACTACTAATAACCAAGTTAATTTAACAGTTGTTGTTAATGATAACAGTGCTTCAGTTGATGCATTATTAGCAAGCAAAATTCCTGTTCCCGCAGGTAGTTCTTTTGTTATTAGTGATGCTGGTAAAACAGTATTAGAAGGTGATGATAAAATTAAAGTATTTTGTGATACTAATGGTGGTATTGACGTAAACCTAAGCATTCTGACAGGAGTTAACTAATGGCAGACAGAAGCGGTTATATTGGAAGAGCACCTGGTGATTCGTCGGTAACGATTGCTAGGCAGCATTATAATCCTACAGGGGTTCAAACGAATTTTACGTTTAACTCTGGTTATACTGTTGGACTTATTGATGCTTATCTGAACGGTGTCAAGTTAATTGAAGGTAATGATTATACTGCTTCTGATGGTTCAACAGTTGGTCTTACAACTGCTGCTATTTCATTAGATACTCTTGAGTTAGTTGCATATAAAGCATTTAATTTAGGATTTGTTAATTCTTCAGTTGCAGATTTTACCGTTGGAACTGATTTAGTTGTTAATGGAAATGCTACCTTTAATGGAACTGTCACTGGTGCTACTGTAGGGGTTAGTTCTGCAGGAACAAGCATAGGAAATGCAAAGACACTAAACTTTGTAGGAACTGGTAATACCTTTGCAGTAGATGGAGATAGTGTTAATATTAGTATTGCTGGTGGTGGAGGAGGTGGACTTGGAACTGCTCTTAGTGAAGTTAAGACAGAACCTGGTTCTCAAATCTTTACTACACCAAGAAATACTACTATATCAGCAGGAAGTTCACTCTTTATTGATGTGAGTGCTGGTGATGGAGGTGTTGCCTTCACAAAATTAGGTAGAATTCACGTTGCTGTTGGTGCCACCTTACATGTAGGGTCAGGAAGCACTTTGGCAATGGATGTATTGAACTTATTCATCTAAATATAACACGGAGACTTAGAAGCAAATGTCTGAACTTTGGGTAACAAACGTATACAACCAAGAAGGAGATGGTGCTCCTAATCTACCTAAAGGTGCTATTGTCACTGGTGTTGTAACTGCTACAAGTTTTACTGGTAGTGGTGCAAACCTTACGGGGGTGACTGCAACTGATGTAGGAACTCTGGGAAATCTTAATGTAACTGGAGTTGGAACTTTTGGTGGTAACGTTACTATTGGAGGAACATTAACATATGAAGACGTAACTAATATAGACTCTGTTGGTGTTGTAACTGCAAGAAATGGAATTAAAGTAACTTCTGGAAATATTGATATAACATCTGGTAGTATTAAAGGATATAATCAATTAGTTGCTCCTTATAGTGGGACAACCACAACACTTACAGTTACAGTTGCCTCTAAAGTTAATGGAGAGCACAGATATTTTGGAACAGGAAGTGCTTTAGGATATGTTGTAGATGGAACGCAATCACCTTATATTACTTTAACACCAGGTAGAACTTACAAGTTTGATCAGGCAGATGGTAGTAATGCAAACCATCCAATAAAGTTCTATCTAAATGCAGATAAAACAGGACTATATGAGGGTGGTGTAACTTACAACGGAACTGCAGGTAGTTCTGGAGCATATACCCAGATAGTTGTTAATGATTATACTCCTACGGTGCTGCACTACCAATGCGTAAATCACGGCTATATGGGTAATGCGGTCAATACAAGTTCTAACAGTTCGATGTCTGCAGAGTCATCAAATGTCACCGCAATGGGTGCAAACTCTGTTGATTGTCGAATAGGAAATTACTTTACAAAGACTATATCAGGGGCAACAACATTTACATTCGACAATGTTCCAGCATCAGGAGTTGCATATGGATTTGTAATGGAATTGACATTGAATGGTTCCAATGCAGTAACATGGCCAGGTTCAGTTAAGTGGCCAAAAGACACTGCACCAACAATTACAGATGGTAAGACTCAAATGTTTGTATTTGTAACAGATAATGGTGGAACACGATGGAGAGGTAGTTCACTTGTAGATTATACTAATTAAATATTATGTCTATAGCAAGAAAATTATTGATGTCCTCTGGTGGAAAGAAAGATTCCACATTTGTTGACGATGTGTTCTCCACTTATTTGTATAGAGGAAATGGTAGTGATAATAGAGTCGTTACAAATAATATTGACTTAGCAGGTGAGGGGGGTTTGGTGTGGGTAAAAAACCGAGATAATACAACAGCAAATTATTTAACGGATACTGTCAGAGGTGTAAGTAAAGGTATTAGAAGCAACAACTCTAACGCAGAAACAACCTCTACAGTGGATGCGTTAAAGTCATTCACAAGTACAGGATTTACTGTTGGTACTGGAGGCAATGTTAACGAAACAAATGCAGATTTGGCCTCATGGACATTCCGCAAGGCACCTGGTTTCTTTGATGTTGTTACCTACACAGGGACAGGTAGTAATCAAACTATCAACCATAATTTAGGATGTGTTCCTGGCTTAATACTGACGAAACGTATTGATTCTCATGGAGATTGGATTGTTTTTCATAGGTCATTAGGAGCAACAAAAGCATTACGTTTAGATGCAACTGATGGTAGTTCTACAAGCAGCTCAAGATGGAATAATACAGAACCCACAGCAAGTACATTTACTCTTGGAAGTTATACTGCTCATAACTCTAGTGGTAGCACAAACATCGCCTACCTATTCGCAGGAGGTGCATCAACTGCTGCGACTGCAAGATCTGTTGAGTTCGATGGCAGTAATGATTATTTAAGTATTCCTGATAATGATGATTTTGATCTTGGTACTTCATTTACTATTGAAGCTTGGATTTACCCAGACCCTGGAACTATACAGAGTGGTTACTATGGAATGATATGTAGTCAAAGAAACCCCGATTGGTATATAGCTATACGTGGTGACGGACCAGATCATATGCAATACTATGATGGTAATTCAGCACATCAATCTGCTGCAAATTCAATAAAAGAAGGTCAATGGACTCATGTTGCTTTTGTCAATAATAATGGAACACCTACTTGGTATATAAACGGAGTGGCAAGCACAGATGGATCCTCTAATCCAGCCCCTAATGTGCCTAATTCATCTGGTCCATTTGACATTGGAAGAAGAAGTGATGGTTATTATTTCAACGGTAAAATATCTAATTTCCGTTTAGTTAAAGGAACAGCAGTTTATACATCATCATTTACACCAACTACTAACCCTTTAACAGATATAACTAATACTAAACTTCTATGTTGCAATAACTCATCTACCACAGGTTCAACTGTAACTCCTGGAACGATTACTAATTATGGATCAACAGCAAGCACAGATAGCCCCTTCGATGATCCAGAAGGTTTCCAGTTTGGTGAGGAAGGAGATCAAAATATAATCAAATGCGGTAGTTATATTGGAAATGGATCGTCTGACGGACCAGATGTTTATTTAGGATGGGAACCGCAATGGTTGTTGATTAAACTCGAATCATCAGCATCTTATAATTGGTACATGTTGGACTCCATGAGAGGCGTAGTTGCTGGTGGTGATGATAAGCCTTTTAAGCCAAATACTACTGCTGCAGAAGAGACTTGGAATCCACTTGAATTTACGTCAACAGGATTTAAGTTGACTCATGGTAGTACTAATGCTGTCAATGGATCAAGTCAGAATTACGTCTACATGGCAATCCGAAGACCTGATGGATACGTTGGCAAACCTCCCGAACTTGGTACGGATGTATTCGCTATGGATACGGGGAATAGTAGTTCTTCAGGACCAGCGTTTGATGCTAATTTTGCCGTTGATTTTGCTCTTAATAGGGAATTTGCAGGTGGTGATAGTTGGGCTACAACAACACGTTTGACTGGTAGGAGATACGTGAGGACAAACTCAGCTGACAAAGAAGAAAATCCTCATAGTTATTATTATGATGACTATAATAATGGATGGGCAATAAGTATGCCAAGTAACTATCAGTCTTGGATGTGGAAACGTCACGCTGGAATGGATGTGGTGACTTATCTAGGGCAAGAATTTCAAGGTAGACAAATACCGCACTCATTGAACGCAGTCCCAGAAATGATATGGGTTAAGAATAGAACAAATGTTACAGAAAACTGGGCTGTATATCATAAAGGTGCAAATGGCGGCACTAATCCTGAGCAGTACTATTTAACTTTAAATACAACTGGTCAGAATATTGATAATACTTTCTGGTATGACACTGCACCAACATCTACTCATTTTTCAGTAGGATTTACTCATCCTCAAACTAACCAAGATGGTAAAGAATATCTAGCTTACCTCTTCGCCAGCGTTGACGGCATCAGCAAGTGTGGTTATTATGATGGCACAGGATCTGCTGGACATGTTATTACAACTGGTTTTACCCCTAGATTTTTAATTATAAAGACAACTAATGCTGCTAATGGTTGGTTTACTTATGATTCATTAAGAGGATTGGGTTCTGGTGCTGATCCTTATCTACAACTTCAAGCTAATAATGCACAAGATACTTCTGGTGCTGATGTATTTGCAACGTCATCGACTGGATTTACTATTAATCAAAATTACTCAAGTGTAAACGCTTCAGGACAAAAATACATATATTATGCTCATGCTTAACCTACTAAATAAATAAAAAGATTCTAGAATAATGTCAAGAATTAGAGCTGACAAATTAGTTAACAAAAATGCGTCTGGTGGTCCTGATTTTCCTCTAGGTGCTACCGTAACTGGTATCATGACTGCTGCTGGTGGTTTTGCTGGTTCTGGTGCTAATCTTACCAATGTTCCAGCAACTAGTTTAACGGGAACTCCGAATATTACTGTAGGCACAGTTGGTGCAGGAAACGTTACATCTTCGGGAACAGTTAGTGCTGTTACTGGTAGTTTTAGTGGTAATGTAAGTATTGGTGGGACATTAACATATGATGACGTAACAAATATAGATTCAGTTGGACTTATAACTGCAAGAAAAGGTATAAACGTAACTGCTGGAGTATCGACATTTGCTGCAGCAACTCATCAGAATGCAGGAACAAAAGTAACTGGTCCTTATTCTGGTAATATTACAGCAATGGGAGCAAATGATGTTGATTGTTCCGCAGGTAATTATTT
>Ga0160422_10000161_pt1 | contig 38576 bp, 41 predicted proteins | sample Fk160mmetaG_FD_108192 | JGI IMG/M metagenome (GOLD analysis project Ga0160422, IMG submission 108192) | Marine microbial communities from the Central Pacific Ocean - Fk160115 60m metaG | ecosystem: Environmental > Aquatic > Marine > Oceanic > Photic zone | place: The Central Pacific Ocean... | reverse complement strand
TAGTAATGATTTTTGCGATAACTTGGGGTTGGTACAGTTATGACGGAGATATTTCTTACGGAAGATTAACAAGAATACCTTTCCAAGAAATTCAATGGTACCACGCGGTTGCTCCAGCAATTCTGTTATTACTTACTAGAATTGGTATTCCAGTATCTACAACTTTTTTAGTTTTATCTGCATTTGCCTCAACAATAGTTTTAGAGAAAATGCTTGTAAAAAGTATAGTGGGTTATGGTATAGCAGCAACAGTTGCTTACATCAGTTGGATAGCAGTATCTAAATTTATTAATGAGAAATTAGATGAAGTTAAAGGTGAAACATGGATTGCATTTTGGCGTAATTCAGTTTGGGTATCATCAGGTTGGTTATGGTGGGTTTGGTTATCACATGATGTTGCAAACATTGCTGTATACTTACCTAGACAATTAGATTTATCATTACTTTTAATTGTATTAACTTATTTTACCGCTCTTCTTTTTTACATCTTTTACATTAAAGGTGGTCCAATACAAAAAGTGGTTTTGGAAAAAACCGGAACTAGATACGCCCGTTCAGCTACTATTATTAACGTAATATATGCTGCCGTTCTTTTTTACTTTAAAGAACTGAACGATCTTCCAATGTCAACAACATGGGTATTTGTAGGTTTGTTGTGTGGTAGAGAGCTGGCAATTTCTACAATGAATAAGGACTATAAATTCAAATATGTGTTTCCACTTATAGGAAAAGACTTTGTGAAAATGATATTTGGTTTAAGTGTTTCGGTAGCAATAGTGCTAGCAATTCATTACTTTATAATTCCTAAGGGATTATATTAATAATTAAGACTATTTTTTCTTCTGGAGATCTTCATAAATTTTTTTGAGATCTTCAGGAGATAAATTTTTTGAAGAAAATTAATCTTTTTGCCGCTTAAACAATTAAAGTAATTGCCAATAAAACTATACCAACAATTATGAGCAATACAGGAACTGCTTTAATTAAGGGTAAATTTGAAAGGCTCATTAAAATTCTTTTGGTAATTGAGAATCTATTGAAAGCGTTCCACCGCCTCTAAATGTAATTGCGATCATTATGAGCATCCACAATAATGGATATTCATATCCACCTTTGATCCATAAAAAGCCGTTGGGAAGATGTATATAAAATGTAGCTACAGCTAATATTATTACTAGTTGAAGTGAAAAGAGTCTTGTTAGTAATCCTAAAGCTACAAATATACCTCCTACAAATTCAACTAATCCTACATACCATGCAAAATAATATGCGGGTTCAATAGAAACACTTTTAAAAAAAGCTGCAGTACCATCAATTCCTCCAAATATTTTTCCAAAGCCATGTGGAATCATCATCAAGCCTGCAGATATTCTTATCAATGGATAAGAAAATGGTTTTAAAATTTCATAGATTTGATCTAATTTTCTACTAAAGTGTCTGGATGTTCTTGAAACTTGTATCATAAGTAATTGTACTTAATTTAATTTAATTTTTTTTTTTTTCAAGCATATTTATTTCGATTAATATAATTTATCAAATCTTTTTGGGCATTTGTTATATTTTTATTTCTAGAGAGATTTTCATAAGATCTTCTAAGAGAATAGATAGTATCCACGTTAGTTAATTTATTTTCAGAGATACCATAATTATATAAATTTTTAATAAAGTTATCTTTTGTAGTAGATATATTAAAAGTAATCTTACTAAGTTCATTGGTTAATGTTTTTAATCTTGTTGAAAAACAACACACGCTTCCATTATCAGATGAGATCAAGTAAGTGTCAAACTTATTTAATTGTTTTATGCATTCATTTATATGGTTATGATTTAATTCTGGTACATCTGATACACACATTACAATTTTATCTGCAAAAATTTTGCACAATTCATAGGCATTGCTAATATGTTTACTTAAACTATCACCGTAGTAATTTATTACACTATATTTATCCAAATCATATTCACCAAGATAAGAATTAGTAAAGCTTGTATTCACAATTACTACTTTATTATCATTAACGTTTGATTTTAAAATATTATCACTTATAATTTTTAGACACAGATCATTATATTTTTCTATTAAATTGTTATCATTTATTTCTTGTCTAATTTTACTATGAAATTCTTGAGATTTTGGATCTGCACAAAAAAAACAGATAATATTTTCATATTTTTTTATACTTTTATTTGCAAAAACTTTATCTTTTAATATTTTTAATGATTGTTTTAAGAAACTTTCACTTCTAATTTCATCTTTTTTTATCTCCTTAGTCAATTCTTTTACCTCAATATCCAAAGACCTGCTTTTATTAATAAAATTTTGAACTAAATCTTTATCGTCGTCATTTTCAAATTTTTGCAGCATATAAAACAGATTTTTATTTATGACTAATGACAAGTTATTATCTTCATTTATATCTAAGTAATGGACAGTATTATTTCTAATTTTAGATAGTAGCTCAAAATTAATTTTTTCAATTTTGTCATCATTATTTAAAAATATTATGTTTGTATTTTGAGCTTCCTCAACTCCAGTATTAAATGCATTCCTTTTTGAAAAATCATCAATTTTTATAATTTTTTGTGAGAAATTACCAAGTTGCTCAACATCATAATTTTTGTCTGTAACACAAATGATTTCAATATCCGAAATTTTATTTTTTAAATCATCTAAGAATTTAGTATTTTTTTCATTTATCGGTATTACAGCTGAAAATTTCATATTTTTAATTTATATTATTTTGATGAAAAATAAATATTTTGATAATACCCTATAACCTCTAATTTACTATTATCTGTATCTGACATAACAGCTATACCATCAATGCTATCAACTCTTAAATTATGAATTTTCAAAAAGTCATTTTTTACATTGGTTTTAACACTGATCCATTGATTTTTTTTTTCACTCTTAAGACTTGATAATGCGTAATCTACTGATTGTTTTGTATAAGGGCTTTTCCAGTGATCTCCCTTTGTTTTATTACTTGAAAAAACATAATTTATTACTTTTTTTTGCCAAGGCAGCTTACCAGTAGATTTTATAACAAATACTCTAAGAGCAAAATCATGTCCTTTTTTTGTATCCTCTTTAATACCCTCTAATCCCTTTTCAAGTTTCCAAACAATATTTAAAAAAGGAGTTTCATTTAAATTAATTTTTTTTTCAACACCTAATCCAGATGCTGAAGCCTTTGCTTCAGCTCTTAAATAATTACCTTTTTTATCTTTAATGATTGTATAATTTGTATTTCCTTTAATACTATGCTTTTTATAATTTTTAATCTCATCATTATTAAAATCAAATATTATATTTTTCTCCCCAAGAACGATATTTTTACTCATAAAAAAGTATAGAATTATTGTGTATAGTATTTTTGATTTTAATCTCATAATGCTTTTATAATTAAAAATATTTAAAATAAAATAATTGTTTTGGCGCGCCCGGGAAGATTCGAACTCCCAACCTTTTGGTCCGTAGCCAAACGATCTATCCAGTTGATCTACGGGCGCTAGTAATTTAGTATCACAGATAATAAATATCTTCCAATTGTCTATATTTAAGCACAATATTTTTAGTTATTTAATTTAATTTATGGTGTAATTTAATTAGAAAAATTGACTTATCAATGTATATTAAAAATCACTTACTGGATCTTAAACCATCCTCAACTTTAGCTATAAACGAAAAAACAAAACTTTTAGAAAAAAATGGGACAAAAGTTTATAAATTCGGATTTGGTCAATCACCTTTTCCTGTGCCAAATGAAATAATTAATGAATTATCAAATAATGCGAGTAAAAAGAATTATTTGCCATCGAAGGGTTTGTTAGAATTACGTGAGTCAATTGCTAAGAATTTAAGATGTAAAAAATATAAGTTTGATACTAATAATATTATTATTGGACCAGGAACTAAAGAGCTAATGTTTTTACTACAAGTAGCATTTGAAGGTGATATAGTATTGCCGATACCTAGCTGGGTTTCTTATTTTCCTCAAGCCTTAATTAATAGAAATAAAGTTCACTTTATTCAAACCGAAATTCAGGATAATTGGCACTTAACTGAAAACAAAATAAAAGAAGTTTCAGATAAAATAGGAAATAAAGAAAAATTAATAATTATAAATTATCCAAACAATCCATCTGGAACAAATCCGAAAAAGATTGAAAATTTATCTAATTGCCTGAAAGAATATAATTTTATTGTATTAGCAGACGAAATCTATAGTGATTTAAATTTTAATAAAAGTTATCAATCAATTTCTCATTTTTATCCTGAGGGCACTATAGTAAGTAATGGTTTAAGTAAATGGTGTGGAGCTGGTGGGTGGAGACTTGGTTATTTTGCAATCCCAGGCGATCTTAATAACTTAAATAATTCTATTTCAAATCTTGCAACAGAAACTTTCAGTGCTGTGGCTTCACCAATTCAATATGCAGCAATTAAAGCTTATGAAAGTAATCAGGAAGATTATTTGTCAAAATCCAAAATAATTTTAAGAAAAATAGCTGAAGAGGCATATAAAAAACTAAATACGAATAAAATAAAAGTAATAATGCCAGAGGGTGGATTTTACATAATGCCTGACTTCTCTGATTTGTTAGATAAATACTTCAAAAGCTCAGAAGAGATGTGTAATCAATTATTAATAGATACAGGTGTAGCTGTTCTTCCTGGGTCTGATTTTGGTTTTAAAAAAAATAAACTTATTTGTAGATTAAGTTATGTAGACTTTGATGGTGAAAAATTTCTAAATTCAATAAAAAAAACCGAAATTCTTGAAACTGAACACTTAAATAAATTTGCCCCAAAAGTAATGGAAGGAATTGATAAAATTATCGAATGGTCCTCTAAATTAACAAAATAACTATAATTTTTTGTTAAAATAGTATTAGTCAACAAATGTATAATATAGTATTTTCTTGATTAAATAACAAAGGGGGATAAATGAAAAAAATAATTTCTTCATTATCAAGTGCTTTAATACTTTTTGCATTCAGTTTACCTTTAAATTTTGCTGCAAAATCAGCTGAATTTTTTACAATAGGAACTGGTGGACCAACTGGTGTTTATTTTCAGGTTGGAAACGCAATTTGCAAAATGGTTGCAAAGTTACAATCTTCTGATCATGGTAGAAAAAAAGGCAGCGATAAAGCTTTTCGTTGTGCAGCACCATCAACTGGTGGATCTACTTATAACATTGGTCAGATACAACAAGGAGAATTCCAATTTGGAGTTGCTCAATCAGACTGGCAGTATCATGCATACAATGCAAGTAAGCCAGATAAAGTAAAACCTTTTAAAGATTTGAGAGCAGTTTTTTCTGCTCATCCAGAACCTTTTCAGATAATAGCTAGAAAAGGATCTAAAATTAAAGACTGGAAATCCTTAAAAGGAAAAAAAGTGAATATTGGAAACCCAGGATCAGGTCAAAGAGGAACTTTTGAAGTTTTGATGGAGTCACACGGTGTAAATAAAAGTTACTTCGGTGCAACATCAGAACTTACTTCTTCTGAACAATCTGGTGCACTTTGTGACAAGAAAATTGATGCTTACGGTTATACCGTAGGTGTACCAAATGCAGGTGTAGCTCAAGCTACAGACGGATGTGGAGCATATATAATTAATTTACAAACATCTGAAGTTAAAAAATTAGTTGCTAATAATCCGTTTTATGCTTTTGCAACAATACCTAAAGGTACATATAAAACTTCTAAAAGTAATGTGACTACTTTTGGTGTTATGGCATCAGTTGTAACCAGTGCAAAAGTTTCAGATGAAATGGTATACAATGTAGTAAGAGCGGTTTTTGAAAATTTAGATGATTTCAAAAAACAACATCCTGCTTTTGCAAATCTTGATCCAAAAAAAATGATTAAAGATGGTTTATCTGCACCATTACATCCTGGAGCAATAAAATATTACAAAGAAAAAGGCTTAATGTAAGTCATTCATAAAAAAAGGCCCAGTATCCTGGGCCTTTTTTTTTATTTAAAATTATGAGTGATAAAACAGACGAAAAAAATTTTCCTGAAAATTACGATGACGACGGAGGTTCCAAAAGAATTCTTGTAGGCTGGAACCAAAAATTTGTAGCTTTGGTAGCAATATCATGGACATTATTTCAATTATGGTATGCAAGCCCATTTCCATTTATTTTTAATTTTGGACAATTTATTGATGTCCCAGCTCGAGCTATTCATTTATGCTTTGGCTTAACTTTATGTTTTTTAATATATCCGGCTAAAAAGAAATTAAGAAATTCTATTATAACTTTCAGTGATCTCGTTTTCGTTATTTTATCGATCATTGTAACTATGTATTTAGTGATAGACTATGAAGGACTTGTCAATAGACAAGGTATTTTAGCAGAATTAGAAATTTTTAATCTCAATATACCGTATGAGTTAATTATAGGTGCTACTGGTATTTTTATGTTATTAGAAGCTACAAGAAGAGCGATTGGATTACCTTTAGTTATAATAGCTGTTATTTTTTTATTATTCTCTTTATTTGGTAAGCAAATGCCAGAGTTGATAGCTCATGCTGGATTGTCTTTGAAAAGATTAGTTGGATATCATTGGCTTGGTGGAGAAGCTATTTTTGGCATACCAATAAGTGTATCAGTTAGTTTTATTTTTTTATTTGTTTTGTTTGGAGCCATATTAGACACAGCCGGAGGTGGAAAATATTTTTTAAATTTGGCATTTGCATTAGTAGGAAAAATGCGTGGTGGGCCTGCTAAAGCCGCTATTTTAGCATCAGGATTAACAGGAATGATTTCTGGATCCTCAGTTGCTAATACTGTCACAACTGGGACATTTACAATCCCTATAATGAAAAAGACAGGTTTGCCAGCTGTTAAGGCTGGAGCTGTAGAAGTGGCAGCATCAGTAAACGGTCAAATTATGCCGCCTATAATGGGTGCTGCAGCTTTTGTCATGGCTGAACTTTTAGGTATTCCATATTTTACAGTCGTTACACACGCTTTTTTACCAGCAGTAATATCTTATATTGCATTGTTCTATATATCTCATCTTGAGTCTTTAAAGCTTAATATTAAAGGATTATCAGAAAGTGAAATTCCAAATCTTAAAAAAACTTTTTTTGGAGGGATACACTTTTTAATTCCAATAATAATATTGATTTACTTATTGCTATTTCAAAGGTGGACTGCAGCATCATCTGTTTTTTATTCAATAATTTCACTGATATTAATTATTATTGTAAAGCAAATTGTTGATAGAAATAAAAATAATATTAATTTAATAAATTCAATAAAGTTAGGAATTAACCAAATATTGGCTGGATTTGAAAAAGGTGCTGTTAACATGATTAGTTTAGCAGTTGCTATAGCTACTGCAGGAATAATAGTTGGTGCTGTTTCTTCAACTGGACTAAGTAATAATTTAATAATTATTGTTGAAGCAATTTCTGGTGGTAATATTATTTATCTTCTAGGTTTGACTGCAGTACTTTGCATAATTTTAGGAATGGGTCTACCCACAACAGCAAATTATTTAGTAGTTGCTGCTTTAATGGCAAATGTAGTAGTAGAAGTTGGTAATGCATCAGGATATATTTTTCCTCTAATAGCAATACATTTATTTGTATTTTATTACGGACTAATGGCTGATGTTACACCTCCAGTTGGATTAGCGTCTTATGCTGCTTCTGCTATATCTAGAGCTGACCCAATTAAAACTGGTGTTCAAGCTTTCTGGTATAGTTTAAGAACTGGAATTTTACCAATTGTATTTATATTTAATAATGAACTTCTTTTAATAGGCATTGAAAGTTGGATACATGCAATAATTGTAATGATAACTTCATTATCAGCAATTTTAATTTTTACCTCAGCTAGTCAAGGGTGGTTTATTAAGAAACTTAAATGGTATGAAATTATAATATTTTTAATAATTTCTATGAGTTTATTTAGGCCGGATTACATTATGAATCAATTTTATCCTAAATATGAGTATCAAAATTTATCTACAGAAAATTTGAATAAATTAAATATTGATCCTAAAAAAAATTTACAGATTAAAGTTACAAGAGAAACAGCTTACGGTCCAAGGTATAAGCTTTTTGAATTTAAAAAAAATAGTATCAAAAATAACTACAACTTAAATGAGTTAGGTATTAAAACTACTTCTCAAAAGGATTTAACTATTATTGACAACATCCAATGGAATAGTCCAGCTAAAAAAGCAGGTCTCCAAAGTGGTGATATAATAAATGAAATTAAAATAGAAAATTTAAAGCGACCAAAAAAAGAAATAGTTTATCCAATATCAATCGTAATTTTTTTAATTTTATCTTTTCTTCACTATCGTAGAAAAGATACCTAAAATATTGGAAAAATAGTTTCTACTAACTTACAAGATTTACATAATTTGTAGCCAAATAATAAATAATTACTATCTACTTCATCATCGGTTTTACCACATTTTTCACAAACAAAGTATTTTTGATTATATTTAAATTTTTTTCTCATATTTTTAATCATAGAATATCTAAGTAAAAACAGATATTACAGTATAAAATAAGATTTTAAAGTTATGAATTGGATTATTGCAAGTGTAGTAGCAGCTTTTTTTCAAAATTTAAGATTCTCTCTACAAAAGAACTTAAATAAAAAAATATCTATAATTGCATCAACATACGTTAGGTTTGTATTTGCGCTTCCATTTTCTGCTATGTTATTTTTTTATTTTTTTAGTGATATAGAATTAATAAAGTCTTTTTTGACTAATAACGAATTTATAACTTTTGCAATACTAGCATCGGCAACACAAATCATATTTACATTCATACTGTTATATTTATTTCAATTTTCTAATTTTGTGATAGGCACATCCCTAAGTAAAACTGAAGTTATACAAATAGTTCTCTTGGAATTTTTAATTTTAGGCGATAAACTAAATTTTATCACTACTTTTGGTATATTAATTTCTACTCTTGGAGTAATTGTTTTTAGCGTAAAAGATGTAAAACTTTTTTTTGAAGGTATAACATCTAAAACAACCCTAGTAGGTATATTAAGTGGTTTTTTTCTTGGGCTAAGTGTAGTCTTATTTAGAGGTGCCGCATTAAGTTTAGATAATATTAATTCTAATTTCGATAAGGCATTAATTACATTATTTTTTGGACTTTGTATTCAGTCATTTATCTTAACAGTTTATTTATTATTTTTAGAAAGAGATCAATTTTCAAAAATTCTAGAAAATAAAGTACAGTGCTTATCAGCTGGAGCATCCGGTTTTCTTGCTACTTTGTCTTGGTTTTACGCATTTACTTTAATTCAATCTTCAATGGTAAGGGCTATAGGACAAATAGAGTTGTTATTTAGTTATTTTTCTTCAAAATATCTTTTTAGGGAAAAAACAAAATCAATAGAATTATTAGGAATTTTTATATTTGTTAGCGGTGTAATTATAATTCTTTTAAATCGCTAATTTGGTGTGCTTTAATTTAACTAACAGGGGACAGAAATGAGCAAATTAAAGCACACATGTTTACTCCTATTAATATTCGCTCAATAAAACTAGTATAAAAAAAATTACTAACAATTAATTTTGGCTTAAATTGCAGTTTTTAAGGAATTTTTAATATATTCTTTTCTTAGCTTACCTGTAAACTCTCCTGGTTTTCCTGTACTTATCTTTTTGCCGTTAATATTTACTACAGGAGTAACAAATGTAGTAGCACTAGTGATAAATGCCTCATCAGCAGAAATTGCATCAGTTAATGTGAAACCTTTATAACTTATGTTATATCCAAGAATTTTTGCGCAATTAATCACAGATTGTCTAGTAATACCATTTAGAATTAAATCATCTGCTTGACGTGTTAAAATTTTTCCTGATTTTATTATCCATGCATTGTTAGAGGTTCCCTCTGATACATAACCGTCTCGTAACATCCAAGCGTCGTCAAAACCTTTTTCATATGCTTCAGCTTTTGCGAAAGAAGGATAAAGCAATTGTGTGGTTTTAATATCACATCTTTTCCATCTTTTATCCTCTAATGTCATTATACTTATACCGTTTTTAGACTCTTTATTTTCTATTAAATTTTTTTCCTGTGTGAATGCGGCTACTGTTAAATTTGTTTCTTTCGGTGGAAAATTAAAACTTCTATCTGCAACTCCCCTACTAACATGTAAATAAATTATGCCCTCCTTTAAATTATTTTTTGCAATTAAATCTTTGTGAAATTTTTTTATTAATTCATGATCTAGCATTTTTGAAAATTTTAGTTCTGACATTGATCGATCTAGCCTTTTCATGTGGTTATCAAAATCAATCATTTTTCCATCCAACACTGTTGTAACTTCGTATACAGAGTCGCTGAATAAAAAAGATCTATCAAATATTGAGATTTTTGCATCAGTCTCGCAACAAAATTTTCCGTTCAAATAAATAATTCTATTCATTTATAACCTTTTTATCATAATCTTTATTTAATAAGAAATTGTTTAATTCATCTATATTTAAGACTTTTCGATAATTCAAATTTTTATTAAGATTTGGATAATCTAATCTAAAGTGCGTACCTCTGCTTTCCTTCCTTAATTTAGCGGCGTATGTAATTAGTCTTGATACTAACAACATATCTTTAAGTTTAGCAGATAAATTTTTGGCTTCTCTCTCTATTTTATCAAATTCAATAAAAGCTCTATTTAAGTTATTATCTGTTCTTTCTACTCCTACAAACTTATTCATAACTGATCTTAATTGCCAAATATATTTTTTTGCTCTTATTTTACTTATTGTTTTTTCTTTTGGTAAGTAATTCTTAATATTTATAGACTTCGCAGCGTTAATTTTTATTTTTGAAGAATTAATTTTTTTTGCTATGCGCATTGCATAGACAAAAGCTTCAAGTAAAGAATTACTTGCAAGCCTATTAGCACCATGCGCTCCAGTTGAGCTTGTTTCGCCGCATGCCCATAAACCGGATATTGATGTCATACCGTCTAAATTTACTTTTGTACCTCCCATATGATAGTGTGCTGCAGGGATAATCGGTATTAATTCTTTTTCCATATTAATATTCGCATTTCTTAAATACTTACCAGCTGTTGGAAATAATTTTTCAAAATTATTTAATTTAAACTTTCTACAATCCAAGAATGTAGAATTACCATTAATTTTGAGTCTATGTATTGCGCGCGAAACAATATCTCTTGGTGCTAACTCAACAAGATGATGAATGTTTTTCATAAATCGATTGTTATTTTCGTCTACTAGAGTAGCCCCCTCTCCTCTTATAGCTTCTGTTAGTAGAGGATTTGGATCTAATCCAATATCAAGTGCAGTTGGATGAAATTGAACAAATTCCAAATCAACCAATTCTGCGCCTGCTGTTGCTGCTAATGATATTCCTTCTCCGTAAACATCTCTTGGATTTGTAGTATAAGCATAAATACTTCCAATTCCACCTGTTGCCAATATTACATTTGGTGATTGAAAGTAAACAATATTATCGACAATATTATTTTGATGAATGTGACCAATTACTCCGGAACATTCATTATTTTCATCTTTAGTTATATGATCAATCGAAACATTTTCAACAAATGTGACATGTCCTAATTTTTTTGCTTGTAATATTAATTTTTCAACAATAAATTTTCCAGATTGATCTCCATTAACTTTAAGAACTCTTCTTTTAGAGTGAGCTGCTTCTTTTGACAAAGATAATTCTCCGCCTTCTCTATCAAATTTTACACCAATATTTTCTAAAAATTTAACAACATCACATGCTTTTTCTGTAATTTCTCTTACCGCATCCTCATTGCTTAAACCTGAGCTAACCTTAATAGTATCATCAAAGTGCATTGAGGATGAGTCTTGTTTATCTACAGCTGCAGCTATTCCTCCCTGAGCCCAAGCACTAGATGACATTTCACCAAGTTTGCGTTTGGTTACTAAGGTCACTTTTCTGGGATAAAGTGATATTGCGACAGTAAGTCCAGAAATTCCTGATCCAACTATCACTACATCTGATTTATAAATACTATCCATAAACAAATTATTAACTACGATTAAAATGAAAATATTATTAGCATTTTTAATACTTTTGAGTCTAACAAAAATAGCGCATACTGCTGGGAGTGATAGTGATAATAGCGTTGTAAAACCCAAAAATTACTCAAAAATAAAAAAATTAATCAAAAAAGAAAATTACAGTCTTGCAATTCAAAAACTTGAGGAAGTTTTACAAAATACAAAATTTAAAGATGATCCTGATGTTATAAATTTATATGCTTTTAGCTTGAGAAAAGATGGTCAGTTAGAGAAATCAGAGAAACAATATAAAATTGCATTAGAAATTGATCCAAAGCACCGAGGAGCACTTGAATATCTTGGCGAATTATATGTTAATACTAATAGATTGAGTCAAGCAAAACTGTTGCTAAAAAAATTAGAGAATTGTAGATGCAAAGAATACTCAAGATTAGAGAGCTATATTTCTGGAAAAAAATTTAAAAAATTATATTAACTTTTTACCAAGGTAATTCTAATCCATCCCAGTTAAAAAATTTACCAGTTTCAGCTTGCTTCAAATTTTTGATTATTTTTATAAGATTAATTGCAGATTCTCTTGGAGTTTGAATTTTTAAATTACTTTTTTGAAAAGGCTTTGACAGATCTGAGTCAACAGTCCCAGGATGAAGTGCAACAAATATTGCATTTTTATTCTTAATTTTCATTTCAATAGATGCTGTTTTAATTAATTGATTTAAAGCAGCTTTAGAAGCTCTGTAAGAATACCAACCTCCATAACCATTATCTGATATTGAACCAACTTTTGCGGATAATGTTGCAAAAACTGATCTTTGTTCAGAATCTAGTAATGGAGAAAAATATTTAATTAATAACGAAGGTCCAATAGTATTTATTAGAAAATTTTTTTTTGCAAAATCCAAATCGATATTTTTAAAAGTCTTTTCTGGCATCTTATTATTATTTTTATCATGCAAAATACCAGTTGCATCAAATAAAATAGAAATTGGTTTTTTTTTATTTTTTATGAAATCTACTGTTTGTTGAATAGAATTCTCATCATTAAAATCTATAAAGGGATTTGTTTTTGTACCTATTTTAATTATATCCCTAAATCCTAAATTTTTTATTTCATCAGCAATGGCTGAACCAATAGAGCCAGTTCCTCCAACAATAATTGCTAAGTTTTCTGTATTCATAATTTTTTTACAAGCCACAAAATTTTGTGGCTTGTTTATTTTAAATTACGCACTCAATGCTTGATCAATATCTGCAATAATATCATCTGGATGTTCTATACCAATTGATAGTCTCACATAACCCGGTGTAACTCCAGCAGCTAGCTGATCTTTTTCAGATAATTGAGAGTGTGTTGTACTTGCTGGATGTATAGCTAATGATCTTGCATCGCCAATATTTGCTACATGATAAAGCATTTTCAAGTTATCAATAAATTTTTTCCCAGCTTCAAGACCCCCTTTTAATTCAAAACCTATAAGGGCACCATTACCACCTTTGAAGTATTTTTTTGCTCTTTGTCCAACTTCGCCTTGATGTAATGTTGAATAAATAACTTTTTGTACTTTACCATGTTTAGATAAGTATTCTTTAACTTTTTCAGCATTTGAACAATGTTGTTTCATTCTTAATGTTACAGTCTCAAGTCCTTGAATGATTTGAAAGGCATTAAAAGGACTGATTGCTGATCCAAGATCTCGAAGTAAAACCACTCTTGCTCTAATGATGTACGGTATGTTTGCTCCGGTAAGTTGAGGAACAGCATCACCCCATACAGCACCATGATATGATGGATCTGGTTCCCAAATATTTGGATGCCTTTTTTTATTTTTTGCCCAATCAAATTTTCCAGAGTCAACAATGATTCCTCCAATACTTGTACCATGTCCACCAATAAACTTTGTTAGTGAATGCATGACTATTGATGCTCCGTGTTCTATTGGTTTGCAGATCACAGGGCACGCTGTATTATCCATAATTAACGGTATACCTTTATTTTTTCCAATTTCAGCAACCTCGCTAATTGGAAAAACTCTAAGAGAAGGATTTGGTAATGTTTCTGCGTAATAAGCTCTTGTTTTATCATCGCTTAATTTCTCAAAATTTTCTGGATCAACTGGATCAGCATAACGTACTTCGATACCCATTTGTTTTAAGGTGTTGTTAAATAAGTTTACTGTTCCACCGTAAAGATCGGTTGATGCCACTATATTATCTCCAGCATTACAAAGGTTTTGAACTGTAAAAGCAGATGCTGCTTGACCTGAACTAACACATAATCCAGCAACTCCACCTTCTAATGCAGCCACTCTTTCCTCTAATACATTAGTAGTTGGGTTCATAATTCTGGTGTAGATATTTCCAAACTCCTTTAATCCAAATAAATTTCCCGCATGTTCAGCAGAATTAAATTGATATGAAGTAGTTTGATGTATTGGTACTGCGACAGAAGTTTGACTTTCGTCTCTCCTAAACGTACCACCATGAAGACCTATGGTCTCTGGGTTTTGACTATTTGTTGTCATTTTTTACTCCTTAGTTAATTATCATTTTTCTGTCCGAAATGAATTACCTAAGCTTTTGGGAAGTTCCGCTTTAGCTGTTACTTAGTCCGCAAGCTGTATCAAATCGACAAGTTAAATATATATGATGAATTACTTTTCAACAAGCCTTTTAATTTTATTTCTAAAATTATTATTTACAGTAAAAAAGTGTCCTTTTTCCTCATGAATTGAGGTTCCGCTTGAATGGTACTTCAGAATATGCTTATAAAATTTATTTATTTCAACCTCTAAATAAATACCATCATCAGACAGAATTTTAGATTTCTTGATATTTTTTTTTGTCATATTTTTCTTGCTTATAGTTAAATGGTTTAATGGCTCAACATACTAGCTATAGTTGTTTGAATTTTGTTTATTCTACTTTAAAATAGATTAAGAGCCAACTAGACCATTAAAATTAAATTTTTTTTTTAATTTCTTTAACTATATCAAGTGCTACTTTGTTTTCAGCTAAAGATTCTTTTTTTGTTAAAACAAAAGTTCCAACTAGATCTTTATTAAAATAATTTTCTACTTTTTTTAACATTTTAATATCTTGCATTGATAATTTATTTTTTAAAGATTTTTCTCTAATTTTAACTGCTCTCTTATAATAAATATGATTCATTATCATTTGATAAAATCTAAAAGGGTATGGAAAACCCATATATCTAAAAATTATTATGATCGTAAAAATATAAGACAAATTAACACCAAATTTATCAATCAAGGCTGCAAACTTAAAAGGTAGATATTTATATAAAAATGGCAATGATCCAAAGGGCATTTCGATTATTTCTTTTGCACGTTTATTAACTTCGAGGTTTTTTATATATTTCATAGATGGGAATGTTGAGGCATCCGAAATTATATTTGGATCCTTAAATTCCTCTTTTAATATTAAAGATATTGCTACCACAACTGATGGATCTAAATTTTTTTTAGCCACTAAATCAACTGGTAAGGACACAACTTGAATATCGTTTTTTGGAATGTTATTTCTTAAATCGAAACCACCTGCTTGAACTACCTCTGGATATAAATAGTCAAATTTTCTTGAAATTGCTTTTGAGTTTTTTAGCGAAAAAATTTTTAAATTAGGATTAGTGCCTAGTTTAAAAACAAATTGATTGTTTGCTGGTAGTAAAAAAAAACCAACATCTAATTTCCCTTTTTCCATCATATCAAAATGAATTGAATGCGTTTTGTCCACAAATATAGTGTTCTTATCATTCACTCCATAAATATTTAATATTGTTTCCGCTAATAATCTAGTTCCTGAGTTTTCTGGACCAATACCGATTTTTAATCCTTTAAAATCTGCTAAAGAATTTAATTCTAAATCTTTACGATAAAAAATAAAGAGAGGCTCTAATATTAAAGAACCAATAGCTTCAACATTTTTGAAATGCACATTTTTTAAATCTTGAGCTACAAACCCAATATGTATATTTTTTTTAACATCATTAATGTCCTCTACTATCTTAATTGTATCTTCACGATTTATAACTTCAGCATTAATATTATACTCTTTTAATCTTTTTTTTAGGACATTTGCTGAAGTATCAAAAAAGCCACCCCTTGGACCGGCCTCAATATAAATTGTCTTTTCTTGGAAAAAACTAAAAATTAAAAAAAATGATATTAATATTAAAATTAAATATCCAGTGTAAGTCAGAATATTGCTATTTTCAGAAACTGAATTTAATTTTTTTATATTGGTTTTTTTTAACATTTTAGTAAATTAATTAATACATTGTTATTATTTTCGTTTAATAATTTAAACAATATTTTACTCGTACTTATTTTCAAAATAAAAATTAAATTTTTTACCTAATAACGTATCAATTCTATAAAAATTTGGAACCATAAAAGGCCTTCTAGGGTTTACTCTATCGTTTACCCAATTTTTAGACCAGCCATAAGTAGTATCCACGCATAATATCGCAAAATTCTTGATCCTAAATTTATCTTGTATCTGAAAACAGCCGTTTAAAAATATATCAACATAAGATTGAACTATAGGATGTTGATTATCTGGTATTATAATTTTTTTTGGGTTTGCAGCATATATCCAAAAGTTTTTATTTTTTAAATTTATTTTTTTATTAAAAAATTGTAATTTTTTATTATTTAGTTTTATTCTACAATACGATTTTTCTCTTTTATCTAATTTTATAATACCTTTAATAGATAACGGATAATATACAGCATTAAGTTGAGCGTTCTTTTTTTTTGACACTGTTAAAAATGTTATTTTATACCTATTGCTCCTGTGGCCCCACTCACGTTTAAAATCTTTAACCATTATTGGTTTAACGTTTTTAGCACTTTTATTAGTTCGCATTCTAGATTCTTTTTCCATTAAGCTACCATAACCAATTATATAATTTTTTGAGCTTGAGGATGGAATTTGATTACATTCATTAGCATATAAATGTCCACAAAATATAAAAAATAAAATAATTATATATAGTTTTTTCATTTTAACTCTTTTAATTTAACGAAGTTATGTTTTGCATTAATTATAATGTAGCAATTAAAAATTTTTTGATAATTCTTTAGTAAATTTTTAGTTACTCTTTCATAATACGATATAAACTCTTTAATTCTAATAGATGACATTCTATATTTTTTAGGTATCTGCATCTCTTGCTTTTTTCTCCAATAAAATACTTTATTAAAACTAGGAACCTTTAAAAAAATTGAAAAATCAGCTTTTTTAAAAATTTTCAAATAATAAATTTTACTAAAAATATTAACGTTTTTTCTCCAAATACCACTTTTATCGAGTCGCTTCTCTAGAACATTAATAGGTTTATTTAAACTTTTATTTGCCTCGCCTCTATACCCATTACACCAACCTTCTAATAATAAGAAATCACATGGAAATTTTAATAAATTTTTTCTTTTTTTTTCTATATCGTCTTTTGCCTTTGAAAAAACAGGGATACTGAGGTTTGTCTTTTTTCCAGATTTAAATAATTTAATAACCTTTTCTATGTTTTTTATATTGTGAGTACCTGGAACTCCTCTTGTTTTAAATAATTGGCTACTTTTGTCACTTAAAATTTTTCTATCCTTTTTTGATAAATAAAAGTCATCAATAGATAGGCTTAATACTTTATGACTTTTAGATAACTTATCTTTGAGATATTTAGTTAATGTGGTTTTTCCAGATCCTTGAGCTCCTGACAAAACTATAAATACTTTTCGTTTCTTTTTTTTTATATGCAATAATCTGACGCATATTTTGCCTACGATATTGCTGTATTGTTTATTTAACATAATAAATAATTAAAAGCATTTTAAGATAACCTAAGTAAATGAAAGTTCCAATTATAAATCATCCTGATTATGTTGCTCAAATAGGTGATGATCATAGATTTCCGATTAAGAAATTTGGAGAACTAATTAAGCTTCTTAAAAAAGATGGTATCGCAAATGAACAAAACATATTTGAACCAAAAGAGGTATCTTTAGATACCCTTCACAGAGCACACAGTCGGTATTATGTTGAAAAAATTCTAAAATTAAAATTATCCAAAGATGAAATAAGAAAACTAGGATTTCCATTGGTTCCTAGTGTAAGAAGAAGATCACTTGTTGCGACTGGTGGTACAGTGCTTGCCTCTAAATTAGCATTAAAATATTCACTGGCATGCAATACGGCTGGTGGGTCACATCACGCTTTTGCAGGTCAGGGAAACGGTTATTGTGTATTTAATGACGTAGCTGTTGCAGCCTTATATTTAAAAAATAAATTTAATCTAAAAAATATTCTCATTTTTGACTTAGATGTTCATCAAGGAGATGGAACAGCTAAAATTTTGGAACAATATGACGATATTTATACAGTAAGTATACATTCAAAAAAAAACTATCCGTTAAAAAAACAAAAAAGTGATCTTGATATCGAAATTGAGAACAATATAGAGGATAATGAGTATTTGGAAATTATAAAAAATGCTCTAGTCACTGTGAATAGGAAAAAGTTTGACTTCGTTTTTTATGTTGCAGGAGTTGACATTCATATTGATGATCGTATTGGCAAAATGAATATTTCAACTGAAGGGATAAAAAAAAGAGAGGATTTAGTAATTAATAATTTTGTAAAAAACAAAATTCCACTTTGCGGAGTTTTGGGAGGTGGATATAATAAATCATTCGATAAACTAGTTTTACTTCATTCATTTCTTCACAGAACTTGTGATATGTTAATTAAATGAGAAATAAATTATTTTAAATAATTTTTAAGATCTTCATATGTTCCAATTAATTTATCATCCAGAATAATTTGAGGAACAGTTTTTGCTCCTGGAACAGACTCTAAAAACTGCTCCATTGTCCATTCCTTACCAATCATCCTTTCTTCAAACTCTATATTTTTTGATTTTAGTAATGTTTTTGCTGCTTCACAAAAACCACACGGAACTTTAGACCAAACAATATTTTTCATAATTTTTATATTACATTAAAAATTGATTTAAAAATATTTATTTATTGATTAATTAAAATTTTATGAGATTATTAAGTATGGAGTCTGAACTTCAAAAAACCGCAAAAAAATTATCGAACGCTTTTAAACATGGAAAGTTAATTAATCCAATTAATAGAAAATTTTGTGATAGCTCAAAACAAGCTAACATTTTAAGAAGCCTTTGTGAGGAACAAATTAAATCTGAGATCATTGGGTTTAAAGCTGGGGGAACTGGCAAAGCAATGTTGAAAAAGTGGGGAGAGAAAGAACCGTTTTATGCATCTATCTTTAAAAGAAATTTTAGGAAATCAAATTCAGCCATTAAAATTAATAAATACAATTTAGGTATTGAGCTTGAAGTATTTTTTTATTTAAAAAAAAATGTATTGTCGTCTAAAAAAAAACTTTCAGAAAAAAATATCTCTAAATATTTAATATCAATGGGCCCTTGTATTGAAGTAGTTGGATATAGACAAAAAAAAATTGGTTTAAAAACTTTGGGTGATTTAATAAGTGATTTTGGCGCTAATATAAGCTTTGTAAATGGTTCAAAAAAAAAATACAAAAAAATTAATTTTAAAAATTTAAAAACAGAATTAACTCATGTTAAATCAGGTAATAAAACTATAGGAAATACAAAATCTGTATACGATAGTCCAATAAAATCACTTATATGGTTATTAAATAAAGTTAGGAAAAAGAAACTATTAAATAAAAACTTTTATATTTTTACCGGCTCTACTGTAGGCGTCGTACCAATCAAGAAAAAAGGTTTGTTTGAAGGCAAGATTGAAAAGTTAGGTAAAGTTAAAGCAAAAATAATATAATTACAAAGATTTTTGAAGCTTCCTTTCATTATCAAACATCGTAGCTAATCTTTCAATAATAAAATCAGAAGCATCGAAAATATCTTTTGGCAAAAATTTTTTTACATTACCTAGGTCTGTCTTGTCTTCTATAGATATAGGATTAGATAATCTATCAATGGGTGTTTCTCCATTAATAAATAAAAGTATTAAATAATCCTTATCGGTTGGAGCATCTGCATTTTTAATAAAACATTCTCCATTTTCAGAAATATTATCTACAAATCTAAGAGGAGATCTTTTTCTAGCTAAATACCTTTTGTTAATTTGAAATACAATTGATTTCATATTTCTTGAATATCTATCAAGTCTTTCTTCAACTTTCTTTTTGATCTCATTTTCTGCTTTTTGTTGTTCAAGTATTTCCCTTGCTTCTTCTCTAGATTTTTTTCTTACTTCTAATTCTTCAAGCTGTTCATTTCGTAATTTCTGTTTATAGGCTTTATATTTATCTCTGATAAGTTTAAATCTATCTCCAACTTTCCATAAATGATCTCTTTGTTCAACTATCTTTGATCTTTCTTCTTTCTTTATTTCACGTAAAAGTATTTCTCTTCTATTTAAAACTTCTTTTTGTTTTTTTTTTTGAAATTTACTTTCTTGAACACGAAGCTTTTCAATTTTTTTTAATCTAATCAAAACTAACTTGATACTAATTTTTTCAAGAATTATCTTAGTTTTGATAATTATTTTATTAAATATGTAATCTAAATTTAATTTTAAATATTTGGTAAGATTTATATTTTTTTTCTTTTTTTTTACTAAAAATTGTTTACTTTTCTTTTTGGATGATCTTTTAATTTGTTTAAATTTGGTTTTTTTTTTCTTAATTTTTTTTTTCTTTTTTTTGGTCATAAATTAATTATAATAAAAACGTGAATATTCTTATCATACAAAATAGACCAGGAATAGGCGATCAATGCTTGTATTTAAAATATTTTCACGAGATTTCGCAAAGTTTAAATACCAAAATCACTTTGTTAACTAGAAAAAGAAGTTTAGCAAAAGTTTTCTTAAGAGATGATAATCATCTGAAAGAAATTAAGTATTTTGAGGAATTAAATAATAGTAAAATACAACTTTATAAATGGATCTCAAAAAAAAAATTTCATAAAACTTTTATATTTCATTATGGATTAAAATTTCCATTTATCGCTAAGATAGCTGGTTCAAATGAAGTGAGTTTTTACGGTATAATTAAGAAAAAAACAAATATAGTTACAGATGGTTACAACTTTACACTTAATTGTCTTAATAAATCTCATATAGACAGTGAATTTAAATTTGTTGGTGAAATACCAAAGTTAAAAAATAATGATCTCATAATTGGTATTGGCGGTAGCGGTTATCAAAAAAAATGGAGTATCTCGAGATACGTTAATCTTATTAATTCACTTTATAAATTATCTAAATTTCGTCTTATTTTAGCTGGTGGTATTAAAGAAAGACTAGATGCAGAAGAAATAAGGAAAGGTGTCATAGTTAAGGATATTTTATCTTTGTGTGACTTAGATTTATCAAGTTGTTTAAAGTATATAAAAACAAGCAAATTATATATTGGAAATGATACGGGTTTTATGCATTTATCTGCTGGTTATGGATTAAAGAGTTTTGGTATATTCGGTGATACACCAAATTCATATGCTTCTTATACAAAAAACATATTTCCAATAATACCAGAGGGATACAAATTTGTTACGCACAATACTAAAGCTATGGATAAAATTCACGAGGATTATGTTCTAAACAAAGTAAAAAATGAATTTATAAATCTTTTTAAATAAAAAAATTTATAAAATTATTATTATTAATATTATTGGAATTAAAATAATTAAACCGATTATTTTATTTTTTATAAAAAAATAATCTATTATACCAATAATTAGTTTAGTAACTTTCATCGATGAATTTTCAATAGAATATCTCTCGCACGATTAATCTTGCTTGCCTCTTCGGTATTACCCTGCATATCAGGATGTGTTTTTTTGATCAGTCTTCTATGCGCCTCAATTATATCTTTTTTTGTGCAATTACGGGATAATCCTAAGACAGAGTATGCAGTGTTAACCTCCTTATAAGAATTTTTAAAATTCTGATTTGGTCTAGTTCTGGCATAAAATAAGATTGTTGATAGGAGCCTATATAAGTAAATAATATTAAAAATATTTAATAACCGCTTTTTAATAGCCCCCGATAGAATAGCAAAAAACGGTAGTGATAATAAATATTTACCTGCAACAAATAAACCAACGATTATTACTAGCGCTGTTATAATTGTGCTTAATCTAAAAAAAGTTGAAAAAGTCTCACTTTTGGCGTTGGCCATAAGCCATAGAAATCCGTATATTAAAGCAAATAATAAAAAACCAAAAATAACAATATTCATAAGTAATGAAGATACCTAAACTTAAAAAAAAAAGGAATGTAACAAATTTGCATGGATATGAGCTTGTTGATGACTATTCATGGGTGCATCAAAAAAATATTTTAGAAGTTTTAACTAATAAAAATAAGCTTTTACCCGAAGTAAAGAATTATCTTGAAAAAGAAAATGAATATACAGCATTCAAATTAAAAGATACTGATAAAATACAAGATAAATTGTTTAAAGAAATCAAAGGAAGGATTAAACTTGATGATGAGAGCTTAAAATTTAAAGACAAAGATTACACATATTGGTCAAAATATGAGAAGGGAAATAATTACGCAAACTATTTAAGGCAAAAACACTCAAATAAAAAAATTGAGGTATATTGGAATGGGGATGAGGAGGCAAAAGGAAAGGCTTTTTTCAATTTAGGTGACTTAGAAGTTTCAGATGATGATAAACTTTTAGCATTTTCCATTGATGATAAAGGTAGTGAACTTTATAAAATAAAAATAAGAAATTTGAGTGATAACAAAGATCTTAAGGATGAAATTTATCATACATCAGGATCAATCACTTGGTCATACGACTCAAAATATATTTTTTATTCTAAAAGAGATAAGAACCATAGGCCAAGACAAATATATAGACATAAAATTGGAACAAATGAAAAGGAAGATCTACTGATATATGAAGAAAAAGACAAATCTTTTTCATGTTCAATTAATAGTTCATCAGATGAAAAATATTATTTTATTTCAACATCGGACCATACAACATCAGAAGTGCTATTTTTTTCAAAAGATGAAAAAATTCCAAATCCGAGAGTAATTCGAGAAAGACAAAGAGATATTTTGTATTCCGTCAACTCTTGGAATAATGAATTAATTATCAGAACTAATCTAAATGCATTAGATTTTAAAATATGTAAATCTAAACATTCAAATCCAGAAAATTGGATTGATTATATACCAGCAAAAAATCAAACAATAATTGGGGGGTGTACTTTCCTAAATAAATGGATGATAAGGTCTGAAGTAAGAAATGCTTTATCTAAAATTTTAGTAAGAAATTTAAAAACAGAAAAAGAAGATGAATTATTAATTACCGATGAAGTTGTTATTAGTCCAACCATCTCTTTATCCCAAAAAGATAAAAATACAGATAATATATACATAAGTTATGAGTCTCCTAAGACACCTTCAAGAACTTATCTATATAATATATCAACCCAAGAAAAAAAACTCGTAAAAGAAAAAACAATACCTTCAGGCCACAATCCGGATGAGTATATTGTTGAAAGAGTAAATGCTAAATCTAGAGATAACAAAGATATACCACTAACTATCACTTATCATAAAAAAACTCGTTTAAATGGTGAGGCTAAATTATTACTATACGGGTATGGTAGTTATGGATCTTCTATGTACCCTGCATTTTCGACAACAAACCTAAGTCTGATTAATAGAGGTATCATTTGGGTTACAGCGCATATTAGAGGAGGTTCAGAGAGAGGTATGTCATGGTGGTTAGACGGTAAAATGATGAATAAAAAGAACACATTCAACGATTATATAGATTCAGCAGAATTTTTGATAAAAAAAAAATATACTAGCGAAGGTAATATTATTGGTTATGGCGGATCTGCTGGTGGTTTACTAATGGGCGCAGTAGTAAATGAGAAGCCAAAATTATTCTTAGGTATGATCCTAGCAGTACCGTTCGTTGATTCACTAACAACTAATCTCGATCATTCCTTACCACTTACCGCGGGAGAATTTTTTGAATTTGGAAATGCAAAGGAAAATAAAAAGCATTTTGAATATATACTTTCTTATACTCCCTATCATAATATAAAAAAACAAGATTATCCAAATATGCTAATTACGACATCTTTAAACGATAGTAGAGTTTTATTTGATGAACCACTTAAGTTTACTGCTAAGCTGAGAGATTTTAAAACCGACGAAAATCTTCTGCTTCTTAAAACTGAAATGGAGGCAGGACATGGTGGAAAATCAGGAAGGGACGCAAGTATTAAAGAAATAGCATTCGATTACTCCTTCATTCTAAAAATTTGTAATTTATTAAGCACTTGAAAAAAAAAAATTAATAACCAAATAGATATTATAGATCGCCTTATGGGGTCTTCTAAAGTACTTGCTTAAACAAAGGAGGAAAATATGAACAAGAATGCTTTATCTATATTTAATCAATTACGACCGGTTTCGGTTGGATTTGACAACATGTTTGATCATTTTGAAAAAATGTTTGAAGATGACTTTTTTAATACTCCAACCGTTAATTATCCACCATACAATATCGTTAAAACTGGTGAGAACAAATACGATGTTGAGGTAGCTTTAGCTGGATATAGTAAAAAAGATATTAATATCGAATATGCTGATAATCTTTTAACTATTAAATCAGTCAAGGATAATAATACTTTAAAAAAAGATTCAGACGACGGTATATTGCATAAAGGTATATCAAAAAGGTTTTTTAGTAAAACCTTTACAATTGCTGACGATACTGAAGTGAAAAGTGCAGAATTAAAGGATGGACTTTTAAAAGTATCTCTGGAAAGAATAATTCCTGAAGCGAAAAAACCAAAAATCATAAAAATACAGTAAAATGTAATATTAATAGAGGCGGTAAACCGCCTCTATTTATTGAATTTTTTTTTGAATCTTATCCCAAAAGATTTTTTCAAGTCTCAAATTATTTAATCTATTTATTTCCTGAATTCCGGTAGGTGATGTGATATTTATCTCAGTTAAATAATTGCCAATAATATCAATACCAGCGAAGAAAATATCATTTTTCTTTAAAAATTTAGATACTGCATTAATAATTTTTTTATCTCTAAAAACTAATCCAGTCTTTTTTGCAATTCCACCTGCATGAAAATTAGCTTTGATTGAATTTTTTTTTGGGATTCTTGCTACACTACCTTCATATTTACCATTAATAAAAATAATTCTCCTATCACCAAATTTAATATCTTTTATAAATTTTTGACATATCAGAGGGTATTTATATTTCTTTAAAGTCATATTAATTATTCTTTTACTTTCGTAAATATTGTTCGAGATTTTTTGAATACCTTCTCCTCCGTTTCCATAAAGAGGCTTGATTATTGAAATCTTATTTTTTTTATGAAATTTTAATATATTTTTAATATCGGAGGATATAAGTGTATTAATAATATATTTTTTGAATTCAAACATTGAAAGTTTTTCTGGATGGTTTCTAATAGAATTTGGATTGTTTATAATTAAAATTTTATTACTTAATTTTTCTAAAAAGTATGTTGAAGTTATATAATTTAGGTCAAACGGAGGATCTTGTCTTATCAGAACAACTTTGAAGTTTTTGAGATCTATGTGTTGTGTGGTCTTTCTTTTAAATAAATATTTTGAACCACTTTTCTTAATCGTAAAAAAATAACCAAATGCTTTAACCTTATTATTTTCAAGATATAAATCTTTTGGTTGATAATGAAATAATTTAAAACCTCTAAGATATGCTTCATAGATAAGCATCAAAGTACTATCAGTCTTCTGATTAACATTTTCCAAAGGGTCCATTTGGAATGCTATTTTAAAAAGCTTCATTTTTTAATAAATTATTTAAATTGTTGTTATAAACGTTTTTATATCTTGAAGCCAATCTTTCAGATGGTGTTTCAGATTTATTAATAATATTCTCAATCTCATTTAAAAAACAACTTTCATCCTCATTATTTGAGTTTAGTTTGTTTCTTGATTCTAAACCCTTTCTCGATAAACTAAGAAAAAATTGAGCATGTTTTTTAATGTTTTTATTTTCTAATTCTGTTTTTAGTCCTTTTGATACAAACTCATGATAAGCTTTATTAACTTCTTTATATTTCCAGTTCTTCACATAATCTAAAGCTTCGTCCAACACAGAGTCGTTATATAGAATACCAGTCCAAAAGGCAGGGATGGAACATACACCCGACCAAGAACAAGAGTCCGCGGATCGAATTTCTAGATATTGTTTTAATCTAACTTCTGTGAAAATTGTTGATAAATGATTTTTCCAATCATCTAAAGTTGGTTCATATTTTTCTAAAAGTTTCTCAGAGTTAACTAGAAATTTTTTAAAACTTAATCCTTTACAATCAATTATTTCTTTCTTTCTTTGTATAAAATACATTGGTACATCCAATGCAAAATCGCAATATTTTTCAAAAGAATTGTTTTCAAAAAAGAAAGGTAATAACCCCGATCTCTTTTTATCTGTATCCTGCCAAATATAAGACCTATTAGATATAAAATTATTTAATTTGCTGTCTTTAAATGGAGAATTAGAAAATAGCGTAGCTGCTATTGGTACTAAACAACTAGCTACTTTACATTTTTTTTTAAAATCGATTTCGGATGTATAATCTATGTTAATTTGAGTAGCAGCAGTTCTATGCATCATATCTAAGCCTAAAGACCCGACATTTGGCATGTAATCTCTCATTATCTTATATCTTTTTTTTTCTAATTTAGGAACTTCTTCAATTTTTACATTAGGAATAAAACCTATGCCAATTATTCCAACTCCCATTGAAGTACAAATATTTTTAAGTTCTTTTAAATAGGAGTTTACCTCAATGCAGGTTTGATGAATATTAGACTGGGTATCTCCTGACAACTCAATTTGATAGCCAGGTTCAAAAGTAATATTTAAATTTTCTTTTTTAAATCCAATTGTTACTCCATTTTCTTTTACCTCATTCCAATTATTAGCTTTTAATTTTTGAAAAATGCTTTGTAAATTGGGCTCAGGTCCGCTGATATTAACAGGTTTGCATGTCTTTAAATTAAATAAGAACTTTTCATGCTCTGTGCCAATCATTCTATTCTCGGGCTCTTTGCAGCCATTATTAAAAAAATTAATTAAATCAGTTTTGTCTATTTTCATAATTTTCAACTTATACCAGAATTTTATTTTAAGTTTAAAATTTAATCCACATCTAAAGTTGTTTTAAGTTTAAAATTTAAGAATCAATAACTATAAAGTCTTTAAATAAGGAGATTTATGTTCGAAAATTATTTTAAATTTAAACAAAACAAAACAAATTTAAAAACAGAAGTTACAGCAGGGATTACTACCTTTCTGACTATGGCTTATATAATGTTTTTAAATCCCATCATTCTGAAAGATGGTGGATTTGACTTTGGAGGGGTCTATACTGCAACTATTTTGGCCTCTGCAATTGCTTGCTTTATAATGGCTGCTTATGGAAAAACTTGGCCAGTTGGTTTAGCCCCGGGTATGGGTTTAAATGCTTTCATCGCTTATGGGGTTTGTAAAGGAATGGGTTACACTCCTGATCAAGCATTAGGTGCAGTACTTGTAGCGGGTATTGCTTTTTTATTAATTTCTTTAACACCATTAAGAGCATGGATAATTAATTCAATTCCGAAGAGTTTAAAATTAGGTATTGGTGCAGGTATAGGATTATTTTTGGCTATAATTGGTTTACAAATTATGGGGGTATCAGCAGACCACCCGGTAACATTAGTTACGCTTGGTAATTTAAAAGATCCAATTGTTTTATTGGCATGCTTGGCATTTATAACGATGATCGTTTTAGAAAAACTTAAAATTAAAGGAAATATTATAATAGGTATTTTAACATTTAGTATAATAGCTTGGGTTTTAGGATTAGCTAAATTTAATGGAGTAGTTGGGTCTATACCTCCAATGACACATCTTTTAACATTCGACATGGGTGCAGCTTTATCAGCAGGTATGGTCACTGTAGTGTTTACACTTTTCTTTGTAGACTTTTTTGATACAGCAGGAACATTAACTTCCGTAGCTAATGTAGCTGGAAAAGTAGACTCTAAAGGCAAGGTAAAAGATATAGAGAAAGCAATGTTATCTGATAGTGTAGGTACTGTAGCAGGCTCAATGTTAGGAACTACAACAGTTACAAGTTACATAGAGTCAGGCTCGGGTATCAAAGCAGGTGGAAGAACAGGTATGACTTCGTTAGTAATAGGAGTTTTATTCCTTTCATGTCTATTTTTTGCCCCACTTGCAACATCGCTTCCTAAACAAATTGATGGTGCAGCTTTAGTGTATGTTGCAGTATTATTTGTTAGGAACATTGTAGATATTGAATGGAATGATATTGCTGAGTCAGCGCCTGCAGTCTTAGCCATGATTACCATGCCGTTAACATACAGCATCAGTCATGGTATAGCACTAGCATTTATTTCCTACGCAGCAATTAAAATTTTAACTGGAAAATCTGCAGGAGTAAATCCAGCAATATGGTTGGTTGCTGTCTTAAGTATATTAAGCTTCGCAGTTTAAAAGTTTGATTAAAGGCGCCACAAATTTTATGTGGTGCCTTTTTTTATATCTTCAATTCTGATTTCTTCATATCTTTCAAATGGTTGGACGATCCAAGGATTAGTATTAAGTTTTTTAGCACAAAAATCTGGCTCAAAAGTAGAATGTTTTTTTTTCCACAAAACTGCAGTTTTTATTTCACTAATATTATTTTTAATTGGATCATATTTTTTCAACCAATTAATGCTTTCAGTTAATGTCACCCCGGTGTCGGATAAATCATCACACAAAAGAATGTTTCCACCTAAATTTTTTTCAGTTGAACTTAGTTCTCTTGAAAATACTATATCCCCTTGATTATCCTCGATACTTTTACCTGTGTATGACTCTACAGCCAAATATGCACATTTAATTTTGAATATTCTACTTAGAACATCTATAATGGGAGCTCCACCTCTCATAATACCAATTAACAAATCAATTTTAAAACCACTATTATGAATTTTGACTGCAAGTTCTTCAACAGTTTTGTTGTATTCATCCCAGCTTATAATAAGTTTTTCTGCCATAAAACAATCTAATACTTTACCGGAACTGGATCAATACTTCGCCATAAATACCATGTTGCAACAGTGCAATATGGGCTCCATTTATCCTTGAAATAATTTAGTTGGTGAAAACTTGGTGGATATTTTGTTTTATAGTGTATTGATATTGCTCTCAATAATCCAATATCCTGAATAGGAAAGATATTTGGTCTTAATTGGTTGAAAAATAAGAACATCTCTGCAGTCCATTTTCCAACTCCTTTAATTGTAGTTAAATATTTAATTGCTTCCTCATCGTTTAATTGTTTCAATTTTTTAACACAAATTGTTTTATCAACAAATTTTTTTGTTATAATTCTTATATATTCTATTTTTTGTCTAGATAATCCACATGAGGATAACTGCCTTTTACTTAGTTTACAAATTTTTAATGGTCTAATTTTCCTTGCTTTTTTCTCTAGTTTTTTCCAAACTGAATTTGCTGCTGCAATTGAAATCTGCTGACCGACAATAGATTTCAAAAGTGAATAATATGCATCATCTCTTGAAACTAGAGATCCTTTATATTGTAAAATAAGCTTTGCTAAAATTTTATCCTTTTTTGATAAATACTTTTTAGCTTTATTCCAATATAGAGGTTTTGCCATTAAACTTGTCTTAAAGGTGTTGTTTGAATTTTTCTAATAGCTTCTCTTCTAATTATTATTGCTGTGCTAATAACAATAAGTAAAGATCCAGATAAAGTATATAAAGATGGAATTTCATTAAAAATAAAAATTCCTGATATTGTCGCAAAAATTAAACTCAAATACTTAATTGGTGTAACTTTTGAAACTTCAGCGTTTCTAATTGATTTTGTCAAAAATATATTTCCTAAAGAACCCGAAATACCAATTAGAATTAACATCATAAGATCTTTGTGTTTAATAGTCTCCCATTCGAAAAAACAACTTATTGAACCTACAAAAATTAATACAATAGTAAAATATAAAGCGATTAGATAATCTGGTTCGGTAGATGAAAGTTTTTTGATTGCTATAGATATTACACCAAATCCAATACAAAATAATATTGGATATATAGCGTAAAAAGAAAACAAATCTGTTCCTGGTTTTAAAATTATAATCACTCCAACAAGTCCTGTAATAATAGCTATCCATCTGAAAATTCTTACAATTTCATTTAAAAAGATTATTGAAAAAATAGTAGCAAAAACTGGTGCAGCAAAACTAATCGCAATTGCATCTGCGATGGGTAAATATTTTAAACCTAAAAATAAAAATATCATCGCAAGTGCACCCGCAATTGCTCGAATAGAATGTAGTTTTATTTTTGATGTATAAAATAGATTTTTGTACCGATTTTTTGGAATAATAAAGAGTATAGGTATCAAACCAAAAACTCCTCTAAAAAGTACTAACTGAAATATTGGATAAGAAGCAGACAAAAACTTAACTAATATATCCATTGTCGAAAAGCAAATGACACTAAAAAACATGAATATAATACCTTGTTGATTTTCAGTGAGCATATGATTTATTATAATACTTAAAAACAAAAATTGAAATGAGCTTAGTTAATACAAACTGGTTATTCACAAACCTTAATAAAAAAGATTTAAAAATTCTAGATTGTAGCTGGTATTTACCCAATCTTGGTAAAAATGGAGAAGAGGAATTCCTAAAAGAAAGAATACCAAATTCAATTTTTTTTAATATTGATAAATTTTCTGATACCGATTGTCCTTATCCCCACACTCTTTTAAATGATGAAAAATTTAGCCAGAAACTAGGAAAATTAGGAATAGAGAATAGAAACCATTTAATAGTTTATGATGCATTTGGTATTTTCTCATCATCTCGTGCATGGTGGATGTTTAAATCGTATGGGCACAAAAATGTTTCAATCCTAAATGGTGGATTAAAAAAATGGAAACAAAATAATTTTCCTTTAGAAAAAGGTGATCCAAGAGATATTATACCAACTTTTTATAAATCAAACTTAACAAAAAAAAATATTATTAATTATGATGAAATTAAAAAAAATATTAATGAAAAAAAATTTATTTTAGTTGATGCAAGACCAAGTGGAAGATTTAACGGCACAAGTCCTGAGCCTCGCAAAGAAATAGAAAGTGGGGCAATACCAAATAGCATTAATATTCCATATACTGATCTTATCGATCAAGCATCCGGATGTTACAAAAAAAAAGACGAACTTAAAAAAATCTTTTCCCAACATAAAATTGATGAAAATACAAATGTTGTATTTTCATGCGGATCTGGTGTTACTGCTTGTCTAATCGGAAAAGCCTATGAAATTGTAACTGGCAAAGAATTTAAAATTTTTGACGGTTCATGGACAGAATGGGCAATCAGAGAGGGTTTGGTAAAAAAATAATAATGTTTAAGACAATTTAACGTCTTTTAAATTTTTAAGTATTCAATTACACGTTGAAATGTTAAAATCTTTAAATGAAAACTAAAACAAAATTTTTTACAATTCTTTCAATTATCATTTTTGTCATTACTTCGATAATTGTAGGTAGAGCGGTCATGTCAAACATAATCTCAAAAAAAATTAAAGAAGCGCGGGCTAAACCAGTTGGAATAGTAGCTACAAAAGTAAACAAGGCAAACTTTTTTGATAAATTAGAAACTTTCGGGACTGTAATTGCAAATAGGACTTACTCAATAAGAATTAAAAAAAGCGAACTAATTAGACTTATTGATTTGAATAATTATAAATATATAAAAAAAGGCACTACAATTGCGGTATTAACATCCGGAAAAGTAATAGCTCCTTTTGACGGTAAGATTGGTAAACGAGAAATTACTCCAGGAATTTTGGGCGGCGATCAAACTATAATTGCAACATTAGATGACATCAAAATACTAAAAGTAGACATTAAAGTGCCAGAAAATTATATCAAAATTTTGAAAAGAAACTTAAAGGTTGAAGCTACAACTTCTGCATTTAATGAAAAGTTTTTTGGTAGAATTGAAACAATTAGCTCTAGAGTTGATCCGACTACTAGATCAATTCTGGTACAAGCTAAAATAGATAACAAAAGTCAAAAATTAATTCCAGGTATGTTAATAAATATAAATTTAATTTTTAATGAATCACAATCCTTGGGTGTTCCTGAACAAGCATTGATTATACAAAGTACAGATAAATTTGTTTATAAAATTGTTGACGATAAAATTATAAGAACAAAAGTAAAAATAGGCAAAAGGAATTATGGAAAAGTAGAAATTTTAGATGGATTAAATGAGGGAGATATAATTTTAGCAGAAGGTACAAATAAAGTGCGAACAGGTTCAAAAATAAAAATTAACAAATTTCAATAATGTTTTTAACAGAGCTTTCAATTAAAAGACCAGTAATTGCAACTGTGATGAGTTTAGTTTTAGTCTTATTTGGAGTTTTCACTTTTAACAAAATACCATTACGAGAACTACCAGATATAGATACAGCCAAAATTAATATTAGAACCGATTACGACGGGGCTTCTGCAAAAATTATTGATAAACAGATAACTCAAAAAATTGAAGAAAGAATTGGAGGTACTCCTGGAGTTATTTCAATAGATTCAATAAGTGAAGATGGAAGATCATCTATTACCTTAGAATTTGATTTAAATATAGATTTAGATGTAGCGGCAAATGATGTTAGGGATAGAGTAGCCAGAATTAGTGATGAGTTACCTGATCAAGCCGAGCCTCCTCAAGTTTATAAATCCTCAGCAAACAGACGTACAACGATGTGGTTAGCATTCCAAAGTAATAGAATGTCAGATTTAGAGTTAACGGATTATGCAGATCGTTATTTGAAAGATCAATTTGCAAATATTCCAGGAGTAGGGTTAATAAGATTAGGTGGTGAAAGACAATTATCATTAAGACTTTGGCTTGACCCAGTCGCGATGGCAGCAAGAAATATAACCACTGATGAATTAGAAGATATATTAAAAACTGAAAACGTAGAATTTCCTGCTGGTAAAATTGAGTCCAAAGATGTTGATCTAGTAATTAAGGTACAAAAGGCCTTTAAAAATATAGATGATTATAATGAACTAGTTCTTAAAAGAGGTATTGATGGTTCAATTATAAAATTAAAAGATATAGCTCGCGTAGAATTTGGTGCTTTAACAACAAATACTCTTTTCAAAGGTAACGGTAATCAAACCGTTGGAATTGGGATCTATCAACAATCAACAGCTAATACAATTGAGGTAGCTAAAAGTATAAAAGAAAAAGTTGAAAAAATTAGACCATCTTTGCCCCCTGGGTCAGATCTAGCTATATCTTTTGATAGATCAGAATATATCGAGAGTGCAATATTTGAAGTATATAAAACAATTTTAATATCTATTATTCTTGTAATTATAATAATTTACTTATTTTTAGGAAACCTTACTGGTGTAATCATTCCTGCTGTAACAATCCCAGTTGGTTTAATTTCAACATTCTTAGCTATATATCTTGCTGGTTTCTCATTGAATTTATTCACTCTAATGGCGCTTGTATTAGCAATTGGAATAGTTGTAGATGACGCGATTGTCATGGGTGAAAATATATCTAGAAGAATGGAAAAGGGTGAAAGTAGGTTGATAGCAGCCTATAAAGGATCAAAACAAGTCGCATTTCCAATAATCGCAACAACCGTTGTTTTGGTATCAGTATTTTTACCATTAGTTTTTATTAAGGGTTTAATTGGTAAATTATTTTTAGAAATGGCAGTAACTTTGTCATTTGCTGTTTGTATATCTAGTTTTGTAGCACTTTCATTGTCACCAATGATTGGTTCGAAATATTTAAAGGTAAAGAAAAGCAAATCAAATATTGTCAAAATATTCAATAATTTTTTTAAAAATTTAGAAAGTTTATACTTTAATAGTTTAAAACATATAATTTTAAAAACAAAAGGTATAATTACATTTTTGATATTTATATTAATAATTACATCCTCACTTTTTTTTGTAACAAAGAAAGAATTACTTCCAAAAGAAGACAGGGGTGTTTTTTTTATTATTGTAAAAGCTCCAGAGGGATCAGGTTTTAATTATACTGCATCTAAAGCAGAAGAAATAGAAAAAATGTTTCTTCCAGAAGTTGGTAAAGGAGAAATAAGAAGACTTCTTTTAAGAGTACCAGGATTTGGTAGAAGTAGTAAACAAGTTAACACATCGTTTATATTAGTTTTATTAGAAAATTGGAGCGATCGAAAAAAAGATGGTAAGATTATTCTAAGAAATTCTTTTCAAAAAATAAGTAAAGTTTCAGGTGTCATAGCTTTTCCAGTAATGCCACAGGCGATAAGAGCCGGTGGTGTAGAAAAACCAATTCAATTTGTAATCCTTGGAAATACATACGAAGAATTAGAAAATTGGAAAAAAATTGTAAAAATGGAGGCATTAAAAAACCCAAATTTGTTAAGTATTGAAGATGATTACAATTTAAACAAACCTGAACTTAATATTGAAATTAATAATGAAAAGGCCGCTGACCTCGGAGTTAGTATTCAATCAATTGGTAGATCTATTGAAACTATGTTTGGCTCTAGAAAAGTAACCAAATTTACTAAACAAGGTAAGGAATACTCAATTGTACTTCAAAGTGATATTAAAAATAGACAAGAACCATCAAATTTAAATAAAATTTATGTCAGATCAAATACATCAGGAAAATTGGTTCCCATATCGAATATTGTTAGTATATCTGAAAAAGCTACTGCGCCATTGTTAAGTCGATATGATCGACAAAGAGCTATAACAATTTCTGCAAGAATTGCAGAAAACTACTCTATAGATGAAGCTTTAAAATTTTTAAATAAAATTGTAAATGATAAACTCCCTGAAGATGCTAGAGTTTCCTATAAAGGTGCATCCGAAGAGTACAAAAAAACAAACTTTGATTTATATATAATTTTTGCTTTAGCTTTAATCACCGCATATTTGGCCATGGCTGCTCAATTTGAAAGTTGGAAACATCCCCTAACTATTATGTTGAGTGTTCCATTTGCAATCTTTGGGGGTTTAATTGGTTTATTAGTTGCTGGTAGCTCTTTAAATATTTATAGTCAGATAGGATTAATAATACTTATTGGATTATCTGCAAAAAACGGAATTTTAATTGTTGAATTCGCAAATCAATTAAGAATTTCTGGAAAAAAAATACAAGATGCAGTACTTGAAGCTTCCAAGATTAGATTTAGACCTATATTGATGACATCATTATCTACTATAGTTGGTGTACTACCTCTCATTTTAGGAAGTGGGCCAGGCGAGGCAAGTAGGCTGACTATTGGAGTGGTTATTTTTATGGGTATGATTTTTACTACTTTTTTTACATTATACGTTATTCCCAGTATGTATCTAGTTATTGGAAAAAATACAGATAGAATAGATGCAGTTGAAGTAGAATTAAAAAAACAGATTAAAATATAATATATTTTTTCTTATTTAATTTTCTTTTACATCTATTTAATTGATACCTGTACTTTTTTGCTTGCACACTTACCTGCTTTGCGTAACTGACAACGTTTGACTTTTTATTATAAGATTTATAATTTTTCCAACCCTCATGGTAAGCTAAATACTGTCTGTAATAATTTTTTTTACTAATTTTTAGTCTTTTATAAGTTTGATCAACATACCATCCTATAAAATCTGAAGAATCCTTAAATAATACTCTAGATGCTAAGGTATTTCCTGTGGATTTTTTATACATATCCCAAGTACCAATTACAGCCTGGGAATAGCCAAATGAACTTGATGGCCTTTTCCATGGTATAATCTTAAAAATTTTAGTTCTTTCAGGCTTTGCTAACCAATCAAATCCACTTTCTTTTTTTATAATTGCCATTTGGAGCTCTATTGGCGCACCCCATTTTCTCTCAGTATTCTTCGCAAATTTATACCAAAAGTATTTTTCAGAAAAAATGTTGCATACATTTAATGGATTTTTTGGAATTGACGTACAAGATGAAATAAAAAAAAATAATAAACAAATGATAATACTTTTTTTCATTAATTAGTGTCTATCTTATAATTACAAAAGGAGGTAGTGATATTTGAATTTTACTTTTTTTTGTTTTATTATTTTTCCTCCAATCTTGAGGTCTTTCAAATTTACCCGACCATATACCTCTACTTTTTTCTTTAGCCTCATTTTCTAAATGTTCAAACATCTTAGAGTATTTTTTATAAGCTACTGCATGCCCCATTTTCACCATGAAAGCATTTAAACTAAAATTTATCGAATTCGCTCCAAGAAAATCAAACCCACAAATTCCTAATATTCGACCATATCTATCCTTGCCTTTACTAATGCAAGTAACATTATAATTATTCTCAACTTCTTCTTCTAAATTTTTTGGATACATGATTTTTTTTAATATTATTTTTTGTAAAAATTTTTTACTTTTTACCCCACACTCGTATTTTTTTTCAAAATTATCTTTGCAAATTTGCTTCATTTCTGGTGCATCTATGCCAAAAAGTCTTATCTTTTGTTTCTTAATTTTTTTTCCAGATTTGCCAGCTTTTTGAAAAAATCCGTTTATAACAATTGTATCCCCGTCAACTACTCTTACCTTTCCAGAAATAGTTTCTATAGCTTTGATAGGATTTATAATAATAAAATAGGTTATAATAAAGTTAACTAAAATCAGTTTTAGCTTTTTCATTCAGTTCATCCATTTTTTTTCTAATTTCATCATCAGGTATTTTTTGACTCTTTAAATCTTCTTTTACTTTTCTAAAAACATCCTGGTCACCAGCCTCCTTAAAGTCTGCTTTTATTACTTCTTGAATATAATTTTTTTTTTGATCTTCGTTATAATTTAAAATATCTGAAACCCATTCTCCGATATATCTATTTCTTCTTGACTCTATTTTAAATTTCTTTTCCTCATCTATTACATGTTTTTTTTCAAAACCTTTCTGTCTTTTGTCAAAATCACTCATGCTTTTTATTATAATAAAAGAATATTGATACCGCAATAACTCCACAAACATTCATTAACAAATCTAAATTTTCATAATATCTGTTTGGGATGACTAAGTGTACAACTTCAAGTATAATGCTAAGAAATATCAAAAATATAAAAATTTTTCTAAGTTTTTGAGTATTGTAAAAACTTAAATATGCAAAAATAGATAAAACAAAATAAGAAATAAAGTGACTAAACTTATCGCTTGACAGTGAAGTTGATGCATCTCCTATTAAAATTAAGTTTACTAAATTGCCTGGAAAAACTGAAACTGCTATTAAAAGAATTAATTGTAAGAAGAAAATGCATTTAATAAATTTTAAGTATTTCTTGTAATCCATTTTAAAAACTCTTTGTTACCGTGTTTGATTTCTAAAAAAAGAATACAGGGAATATCATATGAATGTAATTTTTTAACAGTCTTTTCTATTCTTTTGACGTTTTTTTGAGATGTTTTAGCAAGTAAAATTACTTCCTTACTTTTATTTAATTTTTTTTTCCAACGAAATATTGATGTGACGTTTTTAATAATGTTTGCACAAGCAATTAATTTGGAACTGATGAGTTTATCTGATATTAAAATAGCTTCTTTATTGTTCTTACATGTTATATATAAAATTACATGGTTGCTCATATTTAGAAATTTAACATATTAATTAAAAATGACTAAATTAATTCTTTTGCGTCACGGACAAAGTCAATGGAATCTAGAAAATAGATTTACTGGTTGGTGTGATGCAGATTTAACAGAACAAGGAATAAGCGAAGCAAAAAAAGCAGGATATTTAATAAAAAAGAAAAATATAATTTTCAATTTTGCATTCACTTCTTTTCAAAAAAGAGCAATTAAGACATTATTAAATCTAATAGAAGAGCTTGATAAGCCTATAAAAAATGTAACTAAAGCTTGGCAACTTAATGAAAGGCATTATGGCGCTTTACAAGGACTGAATAAAGCAGAAATGGCAACCAAATACGGCGAGAAACAAATTATGATATGGAGAAGAAGTTTCGACACGCCCCCTCCTCCATTAGATAAAAAGGATCCAAATCATCCAATGAATATGAAAATCTATTCTTCAATAAATCCAAATGATATTCCAGACACAGAGTCTTTAAAAAATACCTACGAAAGATCTATTCCATATTTTAAGTCTAATATTGAACCAGTTTTAAGATCAGAACAAAATGTTTTGGTTGCAGCTCATGGAAATAGTTTGAGGGCAATTTGTAAGTATTTGTTTGATATTTCCGATAAGATGATTGTAAAGTTGGAGATACCAACTGGTAATCCTATTGAAATAGATTTAGATAATAAATTAAAAGTAATTAATTACTCCTACATGGACATAACTAGAGCAAAAGAAATCTATTTTAATAAGTAATTTTCTGTTTTAATAATTTATTATAAATTTC
>Ga0160422_10000159_pt1 | contig 38943 bp, 33 predicted proteins | sample Fk160mmetaG_FD_108192 | JGI IMG/M metagenome (GOLD analysis project Ga0160422, IMG submission 108192) | Marine microbial communities from the Central Pacific Ocean - Fk160115 60m metaG | ecosystem: Environmental > Aquatic > Marine > Oceanic > Photic zone | place: The Central Pacific Ocean... | reverse complement strand
GAACTATTTTCAACAACTTGAAATGGAATCGCTTGGAAAAAGACCAAGTAAAAATTCTGAATTCAAAAAAACTGGTCAAATTATTTTTGGAGGATACGGTCCAACTGCACAGCACTCTTATTTTCAATTATTACATCAAGGAACACAAAATATCTGTGCGGACATAATTTTAAACAAAGATAATGAATATAATGGCTTAGCTTATTCTCAAGGCATAACTCAAGCAAGGCTTCTATCAGAGGGAGCTTCAAACATGCTAAAAGATGAAGAAATTATTAATGGTAATGTTCCAGTTAATCTTTTTATTTTTGATGGTATTGATGCAAAAAAATTAGGATTTCTAATTGCAACTTGGGAACATAGGGTTTTTATAACTTCAGTAATGATGCAAATTAATCCTTTTGATCAGTTTGGTGTAAATGCTGGCAAGATTTATACTAAGAAATATTTAGCTAATAAAGATTAAAAGCAAAAATATTTTCGCCATGTCTATTAATTTAAAGAAAGTTCCCAATACGCCTGGGGTTTACAAATTTTTTAGTAATCATGAAATTATTTATATTGGTAAAGCGAAAGATTTAAAAAAAAGGGTCTCAACTTACTTTGGAAAATCTCATAAAGACAGAAAGACGTCACAAATCAAATTTCTTACTGACAAAGTAGAAACTTTTACAACAAAAAATGAGGTTGAAGCATTGTTACTTGAACAAATGCTTATTAAAGAAAATAAACCTAAATTTAATATTCTTTTAAGAGATGATAAGACTTATCCTTATATATACTTTTCTTCAGATCATGATTTCCCAGGAGTTTATTTAAAGAGAACAAAGAAGGCAGTTGATAGAAATTATTTTGGACCATTTGTCAGCTCTGAAGCTGTCAAAAAATCAATTAAAGAAATTCAAAAAATATATAAGGTGAGAAATTGCAGTGATACCACTTTTGCTAACAGAACTAGACCATGCATTGAATATCAAATGAAAAGATGTTCCGCTCCATGTGTGAATCATATAAAAAAGGTTGATTACTTTGAAGATATAGCTGGTGCAAAGTCATTTATTTCATCCTCCGATACTAAAACTATCCAAAAATTGACTAAAGATATTGATGCTGCTGTTAGTAAATTAGATTTTGAAAAAGCTGCCGAAATAAGAGATCGTTTAAAAAGATTAAATTTACTAAAGGAGGAGCAATCAGTTGTAACATTTGCTACAAATGTAGATATTTTTTCTGTGCATGCAGAATTAACTTATCTTGGCATATCAATTATTGTTGTAAGAAAAGGAAAAATAAGAGGCACTAAGACTCATCTCATTAAACAAGCTCATTTTGAAAATATTGAAGATGTTTATCAAAGTGCTATTGTTAACTTTTATGATTATCAGACAGATATCCCAAAAAAAATTTTATGTACTAACTCTTTAGAAAATAATAAATTACTAGAGGACATGTTTAGAACAAAACATCAAAAAAAAGTAAAAATTATTCACTCACCAAATAAATATATAAGACCCATTTTTAACTTGTGTAAACTTAATGCAAAACAGGTTATAAAAAATCATATTAACAAAGAGGATAAGTATAGTTTTGCATTGCAGGAGCTCAGCGATTACTTAGGAATAGAAAATATTAGAAAAATCGAGGGTTATGACGTAAGTCATTTTTCAGGTGATAATGCCGTAGCATCGTGTGCAGTATTTTCTAAGCAAGGACCGCAAAAAAAGAATTATAGATTATTTAACATTCCTGCAGAGCTATCTGGTAACGATATCGGCTCGCTTGAACATGTATTGAAGAGAAGAATAAAATACTATGTTGATCCAGGGTTAAAGCCTGATGTAATTTTAATTGATGGCGGCAAAAATCAACTTAATTTTGTTAAAAATATTATTAATAAATCAGATTACCATGACATCAAGGTTATTTCGATCGTAAAAGGTTCTAAAAGAGTACGAGCTACTGAAACCATAATAAGCGAGGATGGTATTATTGAATTAGATAAATACTCTAAAGCTTTTTTAATCCTTCAAGAAATTCGTGACGAGTCTCACAGGTTTGCAATTCGAGCACAAAGAAATAAAAAAAGAAAAAAAATCTCTCAATCTGAATTAGACCTTGTTAAAGGTATTGGAGAAATTCTAAAAAAACGTCTTCTAAAGAAATTTAAAAGCATTAAAAATATTAAATCTGCTGATATTAAAGATTTAATGACTGTTGAAGGTATAAATGAGAAAATAGCAAATGAAATATTAAATAAATTCAAAAATGAGTAATTTTGTAAACTTTATTACGGTTGCTAGAATATTTTTAGCCCCCATAATTTTGACTTTTTTAATATTTGGTGAATATCTAGTATGCACAATCTTATTTTTTTTAGCCGGGATGTCAGACTATTTCGATGGATATTTGGCAAGAAAATACAATGCAGAATCTCAATTAGGGGAAATTCTTGATCCAATAGCAGATAAAATTCTTGTAGTATTTATATTAATTGGGCTATCAGTAAGTTTACACAGTTACCTTATGGCAGTAGCTAGTTCATTCATTATCTCAAGAGAAATAGGGGTTGCTGCTCTCAGGGATTATGCGGCAAGAAATAATATGTCTCACAAAACAAAAGTAACTTTTATTGCAAAATTAAAAACAGCTATCCAATTATTTACAATTTTGTTGTATTTTTTTGGATTATCTTTTAACTTAAATTTATTAATAATAATAGGTGACATATCGCTAATAGCTGCAACATTCTTAACTTTATATACAGGCTATGAGTACGCAAATAATATTTTTACTAAATGAAAAATAAAATTCCTAATTTGCACTTTAATTTACTAATCATATGCAATACACTCAGCAAACACTAGGCTGGATGGCAGAGTGGTTATGCAGCGGCCTGCAAAGCCGTTTACTCCGGTTCGATTCCGGATTCAGCCTCCATAATTTTTTAATGTTAAAATAAAATACATATCATATGGCTTAATTATGAAAAAAACATTAATAACAGGAATATCAGGACAAGATGCTGCTTATCTATCAAAGCTTTTATTAAATGATGGGCATCATGTAGTTGGTGGTCTCAGAAGAGGTGCTGAAAGAAGTTTATGGAGATTAAAAAATCTTGGCATAGAAGACGAAATCGAAATTATAGATTTTGAGCTTACAGAGTTATCAGAAATTTTTAATACAATAAAAGATAATAATTTTGATTATATATATAATCTTGCAGCAATGTCCTTTGTTGGATCATCTTTTAATCAACCAATTTCTACTGCAAATTCAAATTATATTGGTGCTTTAAATATACTAGAATCAATAAGAATGAGCGAATGTCAATCAAGGTTTTATCAAGCATCTACATCTGAAATGTTTGGCAAGGTAAGAGAAACTCCTCAAACAGAATTGACTCCATTCTATCCAAGAAGCCCATATGGTGTATCAAAGTTAGCTGCTCACTGGGCGACAATTAATTACAGAGAGAGCTTCGGACTTCATGCATGTTCAGGAATATTATTTAATCATGAAAGTCCATTACGCGGATCAGAGTTCGTAACACAAAAAATTGTTCTTGGTTTAAATAGCATCAAACAGAAAAGAAAGAAAAAAATTTTATTAGGTAACTTAGATGCAAAACGTGACTGGGGTCATGCAGCTGATTTTGTAAAGGCCATGAAGCTTATTATTGAAAGTGATCAACCAGAAGATTATGTTGTTGCAACAGGAGAATTAAAATCTGTTAAAGATTTTATTCAGGAAGCTTCAAAATATTTTGATATGGAAATTGAATGGACTGGAACACTTGAAAATGAAAAAGGCATAGATTGCAAGACTGGAGAGACAGTTATTGAAGTTTCATCTGAATTTTATAGACCAGCAGAGGTGGATTTATTAATTGGAGATCCAAAAAAAATAGAATCTAAACTTAATTGGAACAGAGATTACTCTTTTGAAAATCTTGTCCAAGATATGTGCAAGAATGCTGAAAGTTTTGGCAAATAAATTAAAAAAATAATATATGGATATAGTTGTAGCAAGTGGTGGGTTTGATCCAATACACTCTGGGCATATTGAATATTTAAAGTCTGCAAAAGAATATGGCGATAAATTAATAGTTGCTCTAAACAGTGATAATTGGCTTGAAATCAAAAAAAGCAAACCATTTATGCCGTTTAATGAGAGAAAAGCGATTCTTGAGAGTATAAAGTATGTTGATAAAGTAATTAAATTTGAAGATGATAAATTGGGCAGTTGTATTGATGGTTTGAATCAAGTTAAGAACATGTATCCAAATGATAAAATTTTTTTTGCAAATGGAGGGGATAGAAATCAAGAAAACATACCTGAAATGGTTGTAAATGACATAAATTTCATTTTTGGTGTTGGTGGGGATAACAAAAAAAATTCTTCCTCATGGATATTAAAAGAATGGAAATACTATAAGGAAGACAGAATTTGGGGATCTTTTTTTAATCTATTTGAAGACAAAAATGTAAAAGTTAAAGAATTAATTGTTCAACCAAAATGTGGAATGAGTTTTCAAAAACACTTTATGAGGAACGAAATTTGGTTAGTTAGTCACGGCTCTTGCTTGGTAAATTATAGCAATAAAAATCCTGAAAATAGAGAGAGTATAAGGTTAAATACTCATGATCATTATCTTGTTCCAGTTCAAAAATGGCATCAAATAACAAATCCATATGATCAAGTATGTAAAATAATTGAAATACAATATGGTGAAGAATGTGTTGAAAGTGATATCGAGAGACTTGACTACTATAAATAGCTCTTAAAATCATTTTAAATGCAAAGTATAATAATTCAAAATGAGGAGAGCTAAAAAAAATTGCCCGAGTGGTGGAATTGGTAGACACAAGGGACTTAAAATCCCTCGACAGAAATGTCGTGCCGGTTCAAGTCCGGCCTCGGGTACCATTATAAAATAAGTATTTTTATAATTATTTTTTAAATTGTTAAATTATGTCAAACGATAATAATATTCAAAACTCAAACAATGATGAGATAGATATTAAAGATCTTGTATTATTTATTTGGTCAAAGAAATTTTTTATAACCATACTTACCTCAATTGCAGCTGTGATTTCTGTTTTATACGCATTATCATTACCAAACATATATACCTCAAAAGCATTGCTTTCTCCTGTCAATGAAAATAGTTCACTGAGCTCACAACTTGCAGGTATGTCTACATTAGCAAGGTTAGGCGGAGTAAATATTGGTTCAGGTGGAACAAGTCCTTCTAAAGAAGCTATTGAGAGAATGAAGTCATATGAATTTTTCGAAAATCATTTTTTGCCAAATATTAAATTAGAAAATCTCTTGGCTGCAAAACGTTGGGATCAATCAACAGACATGATTATTTATAATGATAAAATTTACGATAGTGTTTCAGAAGAATGGACAAGAAAAGTAAGACCTCCCCTAGAAAAGCAACCAAGCAATCAAGAAGCTTACGAAGCATTTAAAAAAATATTTTTAGTTTCAATGGATATCAAAACAGATTTCGTATCTGTTTCAATTAAACATTTATCGCCAAATATTGCAAAAAAATGGCTTGATATAATTATCTTTAATATCAATGAAAAAATGAGGGAAGAAGATAGAAAATTGGCTCTTGATTCTATTAATTTTCTTAACAAAAGCTCTGAAGAAACTAATTTAGTGGAAATTAAGGAGGCTATTTCTCAACTTCTGCAATCTGAAATGCAAAAGTTAATGTTAGCAGCTGCTAATGAAAATTACATTTATAAGAAACTTGAATCTCCAATTGCGCCTGAAAGAAAATCTGAACCAAAAAGATCTTTAATTTGTATTTTAGGCACAGTTTTAGGAGGTATGTTTGGAGTTTTGATCACAATTATTCAATATAGTAGACGCAATACATAGAAGTTACTGTTAGTGATAATTTAAATGACAAATAATAATAAAATCACTGTTGTTGGGGCTGGTTATGTTGGAATGTCAATAGGAGTACTGCTAGCTCAAAAAAATGATGTAATTATTTATGATATTTCTGAAGATAGAGTCAATAAAATAAATAATCAAGAATCAACAGTAAAAGATTCTGATATCTCTGATTATCTTTTAAAAGAACTATCACTTAGAGCGACAACCAATAATGTGAAAGCTTTGAAAAGTGCAGATTTTATTATAATTGCTACTCCAACAGATTATGTTGATGAAACAAATAAATTTGATACTTCGTCAGTTGACTCTGTAGTTAATGAAGCATTAAAAATTAATAAAGATGCCCTAATAATTATTAAATCTACTTTACCAATAGGACATACAAAATCATTACAAAGTAAATTTAATACTAGCAGAATTATATTTTCACCTGAATTTTTGAGGGAGGGTAGCGCGCTAAAGGATAATTTATATCCTTCAAGAATAATTATAGGAAGTAAATGCAAAGAAGCATATGATTTTGCAGAACTTTTGAAATCTTGCTCACTAAAAGATGATGTTAATGTTATTCATATGCAATCAAGTGAGGCCGAAGCAGTTAAATTATTTTCCAATACTTATCTTGCAATGAGAGTAGCATTTTTTAACGAATTAGATTCATTTTCCATCTCAAATAAATTATGTTCGAAAGACATAATCGAGGGCATATCATTAGATAAAAGAATTGGAAATTACTATAACAATCCATCATTTGGATATGGTGGTTATTGTCTCCCCAAAGATACAAAACAACTATTAAGTCAATCAAATAATTCTAATGATAATTTAATGTCGGCCATAGTTTCTTCTAATTCTTCAAGAAAAGCTTTTATTTTCGATGAAATAATAAAGCTCAAACCAACCTCTATTGGTTTTTATAGATTAATAATGAAAGAGGGCAGTGATAATTTTAGGTCATCTGCAGTTCAAAGCATTCTAAAAAAAATAATAGCTACTAATATTAAAATATATATTTATGAACCATCACATAAAAAAACTAAATTTTTAAATCAAGAGATTATTTCTGACCTTTATGAATTTAAAAACAAAAGTGATTTAATTATTGCAAATAGGAATACAAATGAGTTAAGTGATGTTCTTGATAAAGTTTTTTCAAGAGATATTTTTGGAGAAAATTAATAAAATTTAGGAGGTTGCATTGAAAAATTACGAAATATGCATTGTTGGCTTAGGCTATGTTGGACTTCCTTTAGCTATAGCGTTTGCAAAAAAATATAGTGTTACCGGTTTTGATACTAAAAAATCAAGAATTCTTGAATTACAAGATAATTTTGATAATACAAATGAAATCTCATCTGAAGATATACAAAAAGCTAAGAACAATATTAGATTTACATACGAGCACTCTGATATCGAAAAGAGCAACGTATATATAATAACTGTTCCAACACCAATTGATTCATACAATAAACCAAATTTGAAACCATTGATTGAATCTTCAAAAACAGTAGGAAAAGCTTTAAAAAATGGTGACATTGTTGTTTATGAATCCACAGTTTATCCTGGCGCAACTGAAGATGTTTGTATTCCAGTTCTAGAAGAAATTTCAGGTTTAAAGTTTAATAAAGATTTTTTCTGTGGTTATTCTCCAGAAAGAATAAATCCTGGTGATAAAAAAAGAACTGTCACAAAAATTATGAAAGTGACTTCTGGATCTACAAAGGAAATAGCAAAAGAAATCGATGAATTATATAAAGATATTATTGAAGCAGGCACATTTCTCGTATCAAGCATTAAGGTTGCTGAGGCTTCAAAGGTAATTGAAAATATTCAAAGAGATGTCAATATTGCTTTAATAAATGAATTAGCATTAATTTTTGACAAGATGGGCATAAACACTCATGAGGTTATAGAGGCATCATCTACTAAATGGAACTTTATAAAATTTCTTCCTGGGCTTGTTGGAGGCCATTGTATTGGTGTTGATCCATATTATCTTAGTTTTAAAGCTGAAGTTGAGGGTTACAAACCTGATTTAATTAACACTGCAAGATTAATTAATGATGGTATGAGTAAATACGTTGTTGATAAAACTATAAAAATAATGATAAAAAATATGGAAACTGTCAAAAATGCAAATGTACTCATCCTAGGCCTTGCATTTAAGGAAAATTGCCCTGATACAAGAAACTCAAAAGTTATAGATATTGTCAAAGAGTTACAAAGTTATGAGGTTAATATTAGTATTTATGATCCATGGGTCCCAATGCACGAGGAAGAAGAAATCAATAGTTTATTAATCAAAAATCCAATTGAATCTCAATTAAAATTTGATGCTATTATCATTCCAGTTGCGCATGATGAATTTAAAAATTTCACGAATAATGATTTTAAGAAATTATCTGTTGATGAGCCAATAATTATAGATATTAAAAATATAACCGATATTAAAACATGGACATTATAAGTTTATGAAAATTTTAGTAATTGGTGGTGCTGGTTTTGTTGGCAGCAACTTATGTGAAAGACTTAAAGAAAATAAAAATACTGTTATTTCTTTAGATAATTATTCAATAGGCAAAAGGGAAAATCATGTAAAAAATGTTACCTATTTTGAAGGTCATTCTAAAGATATTCATAAATTAATTAATGAGGATCTTGACCTTATTTATCATCTTGGAGAATATTCTAGGGTAGAACAAAGCTTCTTGGATATTGAAAAAGTAGTTGATTCAAATATTCATGGAACAGCTGCGGTATTAGAGTTTTGGAGAAAACAGAAATGTAAACTTGTCTATGCTGGCAGTAGTACAAAATTTAGTAATGACTCTGGTAAAGACTCTAGCCCTTATGCTTATACCAAAAGCTCTAATACGGAACTTGTTAAAAATTATGCATCATGGTTTGACCTACCTTATGCGATTTCATATTTTTATAATGTTTATGGTAAAAATGAAATAGCCGATGGTGAATATGCAACATTAATTGCAATTTTTAAAAAAAGGTTTATCGAAGGAAAAAATTTAACTGTTGTAGAGCCTGGATCACAAAAAAGAAATTTCACTTATATTGATGACATAATAGATGCTTTAGTACTAATTGGAGATAAGGGTAATGGTGATGAATATGGTATTGGAGCTGATGAATCACATTCTGTATTAGAAATAGCCTCATTTTTTAAAAGCAAAATTGACATGTTGCCACCTAGAAGAGGAAATAGGATGGACGGTAAAGTATTAACAAATAAAACAAAAGCTTTAGGATGGTCTCCTCAGATTAAGATCAAAGAGCATATATCTGAGTTTATAAATGACAATGAATCTAATTAATATTTAGAATTTAAGGATTATGAAAAAATTATTATTTAATATTTTATCAGGAAGTTTGGGGAAAATTATCGGAAGAAATAATTTAGTTAGGTATGGTAACTTTATAACACGTGCAGGTAGATTAGATTTCCCAAATGGACTTATTGAAAATGGTGAAACACTTGTCCAAAGAATCGCAATTAAGTTTAGAGAAAAAAAACACTTTATCGTAATTGATTGTGGAGCAAATAAAGGTGAGTGGACGCATTTGTTATATGATGAGTTCGTAAGTAATGCCAATCATCAACAATATTTAACCATATATAGTTTTGAACCATCTTCATATACATATGATAAATTATTGAATAATACAAAAAATTTTAACATAAGCTCTAATGTAGAGACTTTTTCAATTAACAAAGCTCTATCTAATTATGAGGGTCAAGCAGAGCTTAATATTGTTCACCCCGGTGCAGGTGTAAATAGCCTTGTTGAAACTCAAGATAATTTAGTTTCAGAAATAGAGAAAGTAGAATTAACAACTCTTGATATATTCACAAAAAAAGAAAATATAGCATATATTGACCTATTAAAAATTGATGCTGAAGGCCATGATCCAGTCGTGCTAAAGGGAGCACATGAATTAATTTCTTCACAAAAAATAGGAATTATTCAATTTGAATATAATTGGCGATGGATATATGGAAACCATCTTTTGTATGATATTTTTAAAAGTTTAACGAAATATAATTACTGTATTGGTAAAGTAACTCCATCTGGAATCCAATTCTACAAAGAATATAATGTTGAGCTTGAGAATTTCACAGAAGGTAATTACATAGCTTGTTTAAATAATTATGTTGACAGATTTAAGCAAGTTGAATGTTGGCTCAATGAAAAATAATGAAAAACAAAACATGATATTTTAAAAGTTATGCCTTTTTTTAGATTAATATTTTTTTCAATTCAAATATTTCATATTCTATTGATTGTTTCATTAAATAATTTTTTTGCTGATGGCATTTTGCTTTTAATTAGTGGCATCATAAATATATTTCTTTATTCTTATTATCTTATTAACCACTACTCTTCAAGAGATACCATTGATCCAATTTCTTTATATTTAGTTTCTTCCATTATCAGATTAGGAATTGGAACAATATACTCAGGATTTGTAGTAATTAATGGTTTTGAAGAAATACTTCAAATTGGTTACTTCAGCACACTTTCAGATGCATTTATTGAAGGTCATGCAATATTTATGATTGGAGACTTAGTCTTCATATTTGGTTATTATCTATTTTCTTCAAAACAAAGATCTGGTTCTAGTTTAGAAAAAAATTTAAATTATGGTCATGTATACAAGATAGGTTTGTATTTGTCCTTATTTATAATTTTGTTGAGATTAATACTTATTGGAGTTTCAAGTGAGCAAGAGTTTGGTCGTTTTTTGCATTATATAGTTAGATTTGGCCCTCCAGCATTTTTATATTTAATGCTTAACTCAATGATGAAACAAAATATAAATTTATTTATATCATTAAAGGGTGTTATTTCTCTTGCTGTATTTTTGGCAATGTTTTATGTAGCGATAAGATCATATATGAAATCTGATTTATTATTAGTATTAATGCCTTATATTATTATAAGTCTTCAAAATTACAGAAAAATTTTTCTCACATCTGGGTTTTTTATAAAAGCAATTAGAGCTATACCAGTCGTTTTGATTTCATATTTTTTGGTTGTTACGCTAACAGTTTATTCAGAAATTAGGAGGCTTGAAATTGCAACAAATTACGATTTAATTGAATCTATAGAAGTTACTCCTTTTTTAGTTGAAGCTGTTAGTGCAAGTATTCCAGGAACAGAAAAATTTTACCAATATAATAAATTTCCAGACAGCGGAGCATGGCATTTTGTTAAAAGACTTACAGTGACCAATCTAGGAGCATGGTCTTTTAAAGAGGTAAATGAATACGGATATTGGGACAGAAATTTTTTTGAAGATGTTGCGTCAAGTGTGATTCCCAGAATCCTATGGCCTGAAAAACCAAATTTTTGGCCTGGAAGAATATTTGCCGCAAAAGTTGGTCATGCTTATGATGCTGAGTCTGCAACGACTGCAACAGCTCTTGGTATGGCAGCCTCTTATTATTGGTGGGGAGGACTACCTATACTAATTATTGGAATGTTTTTTAGTGGATGTATTTTATCTATGGTATTCAGATTAATCCAATCCTCAATCTCAAGTAATCCAGTTTCAACAATCATATGGTTAATACTTTTAAATACATCTCTCTTCTGGTTTGAAAGTTCTTTTTATGGAGGTGCACAGATGTTTATTTATTTAGCTGTTGCTTTTTTGCCAATAATGTTTTTGTACCAAATTCTCTTCATTAAAAACAGGATACAATATTAAGATTAGGGCTATTTAATTTTTATACAAATTAGAAAAAATGAAATATAAAGTTTTAATCATTGGAGATACATGGAATGGATCAGATTGCACTGGGCTAGGTAGAGGATTTAGAGATGCAGGATGTTTAGTTGTCCATGTTGGAGAAGATCAGTTTTTTCCAAAAGTTAGAAATGATCTTTTTTCAAAGATATTTTTAAAATTATTTAAATTTTTTTTTAAAAATAATCTAAATCGCAATATTAAAAATCTTTATAAAATTTCTAAGCCCGAAATTGTAGTTGTATTCAAGGGAAACCACTTGTCAGTTGAAACATTAAAACAGCTTAAAAAAAACAGTTGGGTAGTAAATTTTTATCCAGATATTAGTTTAACAAATCATTCGTCAGTGGATGTTAAAACTTTTTATGAATATGATCATATTTACTCTACAAAGTCATTTGCTATTAAAGATTACAATAAAAATATGGGAATAAAAAATGTCTCTTTTTTACCACATGGATATGACGAATACGTTCATAAACCTATTTCTAAAAAATATATGAAAAATTGGCATAATGATATTTCATTTATTGGTACTTGGTCTAAAAACAAAGAAAAAAAATTGAATGCTCTAAAGAAAAACCTGCCCAATATTAATTTAAAAATATGGGGTAATGGATGGGAAAAAAGTTCTAGCAGATGTCTCAAAGAATCAATAATGGGTTATCCTGTTAATGGTGATTTGTATGCACTTGCAATTAATTGCAGTAAGATTAATTTAGGTCTCCTTCAAGAAAAAGCATCAGGTGCAAGTTCAGGAGATCTAACTACAGCGCGATCCTTTCATATACCTGGCTCTGGAGGTTTTATGCTTCACGAAAGGAGTAACGAGATTCTTAGTTTTTATGATGAAGATAAAGAAATTTCATGTTTTTCATCTTCTGAAGAACTTGTGAGTAAGATTGAGTTTTACTTGAAACATGATGATATGCGTGAAGAAATAGCAAAACAAGGCTATATAAGATGTACTAAAGAAAGTAAGCACAAAAATAGAGCTGAATTTATTCTAAAGGATTTTGAAAAAAGGACCGTTTAATGAATGATTATAGAAAAGATATTTACAAAAAATATGCAAATGATTTTAAGGGAGCTAAAAATTTCATAGATACAAAAGAAATAGATGATTATTGGCCAACATTTAATTATTTATTTAGAGGATGGTTGCCACAAGATAAAGATTCATCAATTGTAGATTTAGGTTGTGGAAATGGAACAATACTAAGAATGCTAAAACATAAAGCTGGTTATCAAAATGTAATTGGGGTTGATATGAGTGAGTCTCAAGTTGAGCAAGCTAGACAGCACCTTGAAAATATTGAGCTGGATAATGCTATTGATTATCTTAAACAATCAGAAAATAAATTTGATTTGATTTTTGCTATTGACATTATTGAGCACTTAAACAAACAAGAAGTACTAGATTTTATAAGTTTGTGCTACAAAAATCTTAGAAAAGGTGGAAGACTAATTTTGCAAACTCCAAATGCGACTAGCCCTTTTCAAGGTGATATTAGGTATGGTGATTTCACTCATGAGCTTGCTTTTACTCCTAACTTATTATCTCAATTATTAAAAAGATCTGGTTTTAATGATATTGAAACAAGAGAAAGCGGCCCAATACCATTTGGATATTCGATTAAATCAAGTATTAGATATGTTTTGTGGAAAATTATATGCTTAATTTATAAATTCATTACAATTATTGAGGTTGGCTCGTCCCAAAACAGTATTTTTAGCAGAGTTTTTGTACAAAGTGCAATAAAAAAATAAATGTGCGGTATTGCTGGCGTCTTTTCTTATAAACAACAATTTGATGTCGACAAACTCGAGATCAAAAAAATGTGCAAATACATGCATTTTAGAGGTCCAGATTCTTCTGGAAATTGGTATTCTGAAAAAAAAGACATAGGATTTGGTCATACCAGATTATCTATAATCGATCTTTCATCTAAGGCAGCACAACCGATGACTTCATCTAAAAATCATTTAACAATAGTGTTTAATGGTGAAATATATAATTATGTTAAATTAAAAGAAATGCTCGAACAGCATGGATATATTTTTAGTTCCAATTCTGATACTGAAGTCTTACTTAATTTATATGACAAATATGGCCATGAGATGGTTAATCATCTTAAAGGAATGTATGCATTCGCGATCTGGGATGAAATTAATTCTGGATTATTTATTGCAAGAGATCCATATGGAATTAAGCCTTTGTATTATTCTGATTACGATGGCGTATTTAGGTTTTGTTCTGTTGTAAAAGGGTTATTATCAACAGATGCTATTCCGAAGGATAACGATCCTGCAGGAATTGTTGGATTTTATCTTCAAGGATATGTGCCTGAACCACATACCACATATAAGCATATTAAATCCTTAAAAGCAGGATCAACTCTCTGGATCCAAAGAAATACAAATAAGGTAATTAAGAAATATTTTTCTATTGCTAAGTGTTTCTATGATGGATGTAATAATCCTTTCTCAGCAAAGGATGATTATCAAGAAATTCTTAAGGATTCATTTCATAAATCTATATCAAGACATTTAGTTTCAGATGTTCCAATTGGTGCTTTTTTGTCTGCAGGTATTGATTCATGTTCTATAGTCGGTGTTGCAGCACCAATGCTACAAAAATCAAATCAAAACTTGCATACATTGACGCTTGGTTTTGATGAATTTAAAGGGACAATTAATGATGAAACTGTTTATGCAAAAGAAGTTGCAAATATATTTAATACAAGTCACACAACAAAAATAATTGATAAGAATTTATTTGAATCAAAAATTTCTCATATTTTAAATATAATGGATCAACCAAGCGTTGATGGCATTAATACTTGGTTCGTAAGTCAAGCTGCAAAAATCACAGGATTAAAGGTAATGCTATCTGGGTTGGGTGGTGATGAGCTTTTAGGCGGATATTCTTCTTTTTATAAAATTCCTAGAGCTATAAATTTGTATCAGTACCTAAAATATGTGCCTAAATTTTCTGAAATAACAGAATATATTGGTATTAAGTTAAATAATTATTTATTAATGAATCCAAAATATGTGAGTATGTTTAAATACAGCAAAAGCTTCTCAAGTTCATATTTTATTTATCGTGCTTTATTTCTTCCATGGGAATTAAAAGAAATTTTAGATCCTGATTTAATTGAGGATGGTATTAGAAGCTTAAACTTAATTGAAAAAATGGAAGAAAAAATAAATATATCATCCTCAGAGAAATCAATAATCAGTTCTTTAGAAAGTACCTTTTACATGAGAAATCAACTTTTAAGAGATTCTGATTGGGCAAGTATGGATAACTCAATAGAACTTAGAACACCACTTGTGGATATAGATTTATTGAAAACAGTTTCAAGAATTCCTTTAAATAAAAATAAATCTATAAAAAAAATGCTTGCTATGTCAACTTTAAAACCGCTCCCAAGTAATATTTTGAATAAGAGAAAAACTGGTTTTTCTACTCCGATTGAAAGCTGGATGAACCAAAATTCAAATTTCTCATCATGGCAAAGGAATCATTATCTTAAAAATAAGAATATATCTTGGTCAAAAAAATATGGCTTTAGTGTGAACTCAAGTAGAGATTTTAATAAAAATGATGCTTAAAAATTTCATTGATCACAAAAAAAATATACTCATTGTTTCTTCTATGGGCGTTCTAAATATTTTCGCTTCATTTGTTGGAATAAGATTAATGACTGAGTTTATAAATCCATCAATCTTTGGTGAATACAAAGTTGTCATGTCGGCTGTTTCTGTTTTAGTGGGATTTGTCTCATTACCCGTAATTCAATATGCAATGAGAGCAATACATGACAGCGATAAAGAGCTTTTAAAACTTAATCTTGAAAAAAGTATAAAAAATTTATTCAATATATACGTAATTATTTCGTCATTATTAATTTTTTTAATATATTTATTTTTACCAAATAACTTAGATTTTAAAAATGAATATTTAATATTGATACCCGTTATATTTTTCTTAACCTGCAATATAAGTTATGAATCTTCTATAAATATTTCAAAAAATAATCAATTAAAAGCAAGCTTAATAAATTTCTTAAATAGGTTATTTATACCTATTTTTATTGTCATTATTGTAATAAATTTAAGGGAAGACATATTTTTGATTTTACTTTCGACAATCGTTGCTCAACTAATTATTCTGATATATGCCAAATCATTCAAAAAAGTAACTAAAACCAATATAGATGGTTATTTATGGCCTAAAAAGAAACTTGTTAAAGGAGCCTTTTTTTATGGATGGCCACTTGCATTAATTGCTATTTTTTCCTGGATCGTTAATGAAGGAGACAGACTTATTTTAATAAACTATCATGGACCAGCTGAGGTAGGCTTTTATTCGGTGGCTTATGGAGTTATTGCAACTCCATTTGTCGCAGCTGCTGGAATAATTTCACAATTTTTGTATCCCATTTTCTTCAGAAATAGTCAATCAAAATCAAGAATAAATGAAATCGTAACAAAATTATTGCCATTGAATATTGTAATAGCTTTTGTGGGTGTGTTCTTTGTATTTATGTTTGATGAATTTATTGCGCTAGTAGCGATGAATAGTGAATATCAACTTGGTGCAAAAAAACTTTTCATATGGATAGCCATAGGTTATGGGTTATTTTTTATATCAAGTTCATTTGATTTAGCTGCTTATTCTAATAAAAAAACTTCTGACATGTTAATTGCTTATTTGATAGCAGCTATAACTAAATTGATCTTATCATTCTTATTAATACCAAAATTTGCTGGCCTTGGTGCAGCCATAGCAACTATGGTATCTTTATTTTTTTATTTACTTTCTATGATGGTTATTTATTACACTAGAATTTTATACATCAAAAAGAGTCACCAGAAGATATTGTGATAAGAGTTTGTTTTGTTTTCCGAGATCCTATTCTTAAAGGCACTAGCATAGAAGAAATTTTTTTGGGACTTGGCGATAGAATAAATAATAAAAGGTCAATTGAGGTTAATAATTTTTTTTATAACTCTAAGTTATCCTTGCTTAAAAACATTATTAAGTTAAGAAAAATAAATGCTGATATTTATCACATTCCTGGAGATGTTCATTACTTAACACCATTTCTTATTGGCTTTAAAGTTATAAATACAATTCAAGACATTGGAACATACAAGAATTTAAATGGTATAAAGAAATATCTATACGGTCTTTTATGGATCGTAATTCCATACTTTTTATCAAATGTAGTCACATGCACTTCACGTTTTAATTTAGATGATCTAAAAAAGCATTTTAACTTTTCTAAAATTACTTTAGTTAACAATCCTGTAAGCCCTAAGATTAAATATAAACCAAAAAAAAATATTTCTGTGAAGCCAAATATCTTACAAATTGGGTGTCACCCTCATAAAAATTTAGAGGGAGTAATTAAGTCAATTGTCGGATTAGAATGCGAGTTAACAATAATTGGACATTTATCCAAAGAACAAAAAAGCCTTTTAGAGTTAAATATGATTAATTACGTTAACTATCATGGAATATCTTTTAATAAAGTTATAGATTGTTATGCAAGTTCTGACTTGGTAGTTTTTACATCTTTTCATGAAGGTTTCGGTATGCCAATTGTAGAAGCAAATGCTATTGGTAGGCCGATTATATGTAGTAATGTATGCTCACTACCTGAGATAGCAGGAGATGCTGCATTATTTGTTAATCCCTTCTCGGAAGAAGAGATAAAAAATGCAATAAGTTATCTAATTAATAACAAAAAAAAATGGGATTATTATGTTGAGAAAGGATTAATAAACGCTAAAAGATTTAAACAAAAAAATATTGCAGATCAATATATTGATATTTACAAACAGATAAAATGAAAATACTTTATTTATACACAGAGGTCATGGGTTACACACTGTCAACAGTAAAAGAGTTGATTAATCTAAATTATGAAGTCCATATAGTAAATTGGGATAAAAACCAACAAGTTCCAATGAAATTAAAAAAAATTGAAGGCTTAACCTTTTATCCTAGATCAGAATACAATTATAAAGATATCATTAATCTTGGAAAAAAAATAAGTCCTAATATGGTTGTGGTATCTGGTTGGCAGGATCTTGGATATTTACCAGCAGCATTTTACTTTAATTCAAAAAATATACCTGTAATTGCTGGATTTGATGATCAGTGGAAGGGTAGTATTAGACAAAAGATAGCAGCTTTATTTTCTTTTATTATAAGAAAATTCTTTTCACATGCATGGGTTTCAGGCCTATATCAATTTGAGTATGCAAAGAAGTTTGGTTTTAAAAATAATCAAATAATATATGATTTGTATAGTGCTGATATAAATCTTTATAATCAATTTTATGAACAAAAATTTGATCAGATTAATAGTTATCCTAAGCGATTCTTGTTTGTTGGAAGATTTGAAAATGTAAAAGCCATGGACATTTTGCTTGATGCATGGAAATTAATCGAATCTAATAGGGATGGATGGGAATTGCATTTTATTGGAAATGGCTCCCTTAAAAGTAAACTTACTCAAGAGGATGGAATTATTGTAAGTGACTTTATGCAACCAAATGAACTTGTCAAAGAAATACCAAAAACTGGTTGTTTTATTTTGCCAAGCAGACATGAACCATGGGGGGTTGTAATCCATGAGTTTGCATCAGCCGGTATCCCACTTGTTTGCTCTGAAGCCACAGGCGCGGCATCAACTTTTTTAATAAACAATTTTAATGGATTTATATTTAAAAATAATAATTCTAATGACCTTGCAAAAAAAATGTTAAAAATTATTAATAGCACTGATAAAGAACTTTTCGAAATGTCAAAAAACTCATATGAAATGGGAAAAAGAATAAGTCCTTTATCATCAGCGATGAATCTTCTCTCAATCTTGGATTAGTTATTTGAGATAATAATGAAAATTATACATATAATTTCCAGTCTTAAAGAGGTTAGCGGACCTACTCAATCTGTAAGAAATTTATGTAATGAGCAATATAAAAAAAATCCCAAAAATATCAAACTTGTCTCTGTTGACTTTCATCAAAAATACAAAAAGTTACCATTCTCGAGATTATTTCCACTTGGTCTAGGTCCGAAAAAATTAGGCCGTTCTCCTAAATTATTAAAATGGTTAAGATTCAAAGCTATTCAAAGGAATAAATTGATATTACATAATCACTCAATGTGGCATATGCTATCTCTATACGCATCATGGGTGAAAAAACATCCAAACACAAAAATCATTCAATCTACAAGAAATGCTTTAGCGGAAATATCCTTAAATTCTGGTTCAAAATTAAAACCTATTTATTGGCATTTTTTTCAGAAAAGAGCATTAAATAAAGTTGATTGTTTTCATGCTACATGTGATGCAGAATATAAAGATATCAGAGAATTAGGTTTTAAACAGCCAATTGCCATAATTCCAAATGCTATTGATGTTCTTGATAATATTGAAATTCCAAATTATTCGGAAGATAGAGTATTATTATTTATGGGTCGATTACATCCTGAAAAAGGCCTAGAAACATTATTGCAAGCATGGCAAAAATTACATTTTGAGTTTGAAGGCTGGAAGCTCAAAATTGTTGGAACTGGCGACAAAAAATATTCAGAATCAATAAAAAAATTGTCTAAAAAACTTTGTTTAAAAAGAATTAAATTCTGTGAACCGGTATTCGGCAAAGATAAATGGAGTACATATGTTAGTAGTGATATCTTTGTGCTGCCATCACCTTCTGAAAATTTTGGAATGGTTGTAGCTGAAGCTCTTGCTTGCGGAACCCCAGTAGTTACTACCAATGGAACTCCGTGGCATGAACTTCCAAGAAAAGGAGTAGGCTGGTGTCAAGATTATGGTACCGAATCTTTATTAGTTTCTTTAAAAGAAGCTATGAGTAAAAGTAGAAGCGAGCTTGATAGCATGGGTCAAAAAGGCAAAAATTGGATAGTAAAGGATTTTTCATCAGCAAAGGTTTCTCAAGATATGCATGAGGTTTATAATTGGCTCTTTGATCAAACTAAAACAACGCCAAAATGTGTAAGAACAAATTAGTATGAATATTTCAAAAGAATGGGAGCCTGGAATTGCTCCAGTAGCTGTTGTGATGATTTCTTTGAATGAGGAACATAACTTAGAAGAAGTTTTTAAAAATTTGAAAGGCTGGGCACAAGAAGTTTTTTTAGTAGACAGTTATAGTAAAGATAAAACTATAGATATTGCTTTGAAACACGGCGTTAATGTTGTTCAAAGAAAATTTAAAAACTTTGGAGATCAATGGAATTTTGCATTAACTTTGCCAATTTCCGCACAATGGACTATGAAACTAGATCCAGATGAGAGAATTTCAAAGGAATTAAAATCTAGCATTATTCAAGCTACAAAAGATTCGGGTATAAATGGAATTGAATTTAAACGTCAGTGGTGGCTTATGAACAGAAAACTTTCAATAAGTGATAAAGTACTGAGAGTTTGGAGAAGTGGACAATGTCAGTTTTCTCATAATGCTGTAAATGAACATCCTTTAGTTAGTGGAAATATTATCTGCGTAAATGGATGCTTGGAACATCATGACAGTCCAGACTTAGATCACTGGCTTGAAAAACAAAATAGATATACAACTGCTGAAGCAATTAATTTATTTGAAAATAAACCTTTAGCAGCAAAACCAAAATTATTTGGAGATTCTTTACAAAGAAGGATGTGGGTCAAAAAAAATTTTTATTTTATTCCATTGAGATATTTCCTGCTGTTTTTTTATTATTGGCTATGGAAAGGTTTATATAAAAATGGTTGGGTAGGTTATGCAAGCTCAAGATTATGGGCAGATGTAATTAGGCTAAGAGAATATAAATACAGAGAAATGAAAATATCTGGTAGATTGCCCAATAAAAAATTTTACGGAACTGGAAAACCAGATGAAAGAGTTGCCCAATCAGATTAAGTCATAAAATCCAATGAAAAAAAATAAAGATCTAATAGTTTGCAAAAGTTGTGTTATGGATACAACTGACAGCTCAATTACTTTTGATGAAAATGGAGTTTGCGATCACTGTAACACATTCTATAAGCATATTAAGCCTAATTGGGATTTTAGTGAAAGTGGTCAAAATCAAATAATAAAAATAGCTGATAAAATTAAGAAAGCTGGAAAAGGAAAAGACTTTGACTGCATTATCGGGATGAGCGGTGGTATCGATAGTTCTTATCTTGTCTATTTAGCTAAAGAAAAATTAGGTTTGCGTCCCCTTGTATTTCATGTTGATGCAGGATGGAATTCACAACAAGCAGTTCACAATATTGAAAGAATCGTCGACAAATTAGACCTTGATTTATTTACAGAAGTTATAGATTGGGAAGAAATGAAAGATCTCCAATTATCATTTTTTAAATCTGGTGTGCCTCATATAGATTCTCCACAAGACCATGCATTTTTTGCAAAAATGTATGAATTTGCTTCAAAATATAATGTGAATTACATACTAACAGGGGGCAATTATTCAACAGAATGTATAAGAAATCCTTTGGAATGGATGTATTATCAGTCTGATTCAACCCAACTTAAAGATATTCAAAAGAAGCATGGGAGTGTTAAGTTAAAAAATTTTCCAATTACAAATATTTTATGGCATAAAGTCTATTTACCATATGTAAGAAATATCAAACTAATTAGACCACTAGACTTCATGCCTTACTTTAAAGAAGAAGCAACTGATTTTTTAGTTGAACACTTTGATTATCAAAAATATCCACAAAAACATTTTGAGTCTAGATTTACTAGGTTTTATGAAGGTTATTGGCTTCCTGAAAAGTTTGGATTTGATACAAGAAAAGTTCAATTCTCGAGCTTAATACTTACTGGCCAAATGAGTAGAGATGAAGCACTTGAAAAACTAAAGAAACCATCTTTTGACTCTGAGACAATTAAACATGATTTTAGGTATATCTCCTCAAAACTTGGCATAAATGAAGATGAACTACGCTCTTATTTTAGTGCACCAAATAAAAGTTACTCGGATTATAAAAATCAGATGTGGATTTATAACATAGGCGCAACATTTATGAGATTTTTTGGCTTAGAAAAAGGTGGCAAAAGATGATCGGTATTATTGATTATGGTCTCGGCAATATCAGAGCATTTTCAAATATATACGAATCTCTAGATATACCTAATAAAATTATCAAATCTGAGAATGATTTTGAAGATGTACAAAAAATTATCTTACCTGGTGTAGGAGCTTTTGATTATGCAATTACTTCCCTTAGAGAATCATTGTTATTATCGAGACTGAATTATGAGGTACTTGAATGTAACAAACCTGTCTTAGGTATATGTGTTGGTATGCAGATGATGGCAAATAACAGCGAAGAAGGAAAACTAGATGGGTTAGGATGGATTGATGCTAATGTGAAAAAATTTAACCTTGATAAGGTTGATATTCAAAAGTTCCCACTCCCGCATATGGGTTGGAACAAAGTTACGAATCTTACTGAAAATGAGTTGTTAAAAAACTTAAATAATGAATCAAGATTTTATTTCTTACATTCTTACTATTTTGATGAGAAGAGCTCAAATGATGCAATTGCACAATCAGCCTACATAGAGAAATTTACTTCCATAGTTAAAAAAAATAACATTTATGGAGTCCAATTTCATCCTGAAAAAAGTCATGAAAATGGCATTCAACTCCTGAAAAACTTTAGTGATTTATAATGCTAAATCCAAGAATCATACCTTGTTTGTTAATACATAAAAATGGTCTAGTAAAAACTAAAAACTTTAAAAATCCAAAGTATGTTGGCGATCCAATAAATGCAGTAAGAATCTTTAATGAAAAGCAAGTTGATGAGTTAATAGTAATTGATATTGATGCAACTGTTAATAATCTTGAACCAAACTATAACCTTATTGAGAAATTAGCATATGAGTGTAGAATGCCGCTGTGTTATGGCGGAGGAATTCATAATGCTAAACAAGCCCTTCAAATTTTATCATTGGGTGTTGAAAAAATTTCTTTAAGCAGCGCTGCATTGAATTCTCCAAAGTTAGTTAAAGAAATTTCAAATCAGGTTGGCAGTCAAAGCGTTGTAGTAGTTCTTGATGTTAAGAAAAAATTTCTAGGTGGTTATGAAATCTACACTAAAAATGCTGCTAAAAAAATTAGGATTGATCTACCATCTGCACTGAGAGAGTTTCAGGAACTTGGTGCTGGAGAGTTTGTTTTAAATTCAATCGATAATGATGGCATGAAAAATGGTTATGATATTGATTTAATTTCTAAGGTCAAGAAACATATTAGTATTCCTTTAACTATTTTAGGTGGAGCAGGGTCTTTGGATGATATAGCGAAAACAATTAATAAGTTTGGCATTATAGGGTGTGCTGCTGGAAGTTTATTTGTTTTCAAGGGAAAATATAATGCAGTGTTAATAAATTATCCAAATGCATCAATTAAAAAAGATATACTTAAAATGAATTTTTAATAATGAAACAAGTTCTACAAAATATATCAAATGGTGAGACGATCATTGAAAATGTTCCTGCTCCAAAAAATAAAAAATCAAATCTACTAATTTCCACATCAAAAACTTTACTATCAGCAGGAACAGAGAGAATGTTGATTGAATTTGGAAAAGCAAATCTCATAAACAAAGCTCGTCAGCAACCTGATAAAGTCAAGATGGTATTGGATAAAGTATCTACAGATGGTTTATTAAGCACCTTTGATGCAATAAAAACTAAATTAGATCAACCTCTAGCTCTTGGTTATTGTAATGCAGGCGTGGTTTTAGAAAGTCAAATAGATGAATTCAAAGTAGGTGATAGAGTTGCCTCAAATTGTCACCATGCAGAAATAGTGAGATGTCCAAAAAATTTGTGTGCAAAAATTCCAGATAATGTTGATGATGAATCTGCAGCTTTTACTGTAATTGGTGCAATTGCCCTTCAAGGAGTTAGACTGGCAAAACCAACCATAGGAGAATGTTTTGTTGTTAGTGGGCTAGGTATCGTTGGACTTTTAACAGTTCAGATATTAATAGCAAATGGATGCAGAGTGCTTGGTATAGATTATGACTCTAAAAGATGTAAATTAGCAGAAATGTTTGGTGCTGAAACAGTAAATTTGTCCAAAAATTCTGATCCAATTAGTGCTAGTAGTATTTTTTCAAGAGAAAGGGGTGTTGACGGAGTAATTATTACTGCAGCATCTGAATCAAATGATGTTATTCATCAGGCTGCAACAATGTGCAGGAAAAGAGGAAGATTAATCTTAGTTGGAGTAGTTGGTTTAAACTTGAGAAGAGATGATTTTTTTGAAAAAGAACTTACTTTTCAAGTTTCAGCTTCATATGGCCCTGGTAGATATGATTCAAAATATGAAGTCGAAGGTCATGACTATCCTTTAGGGTATGTAAGATGGACAGAACAAAGAAATTTTGAAGCTGTTTTAGATATGATGTCTTCAGGAGCGATTAACGTTAAACCAATAATTAGTCATAGATATAAAATTGATTCGGCAAAAGATGCTTACAAAGCATTAGATCAATCTAATTCGCTTGGCATAATTCTCGACTTTGATGAAAAAAATATTAGAGAAATCCAAGCATCTAATGTTGATATAAAAATTAATCAAAAAAAAGAACAAATTTCCAATTCCAATATTAGAGTTGGTTTTATTGGAGCTGGAAATTATGCATCTAGGACACTTATACCGGAATTCAAAAAGAATAACTTAATATTAGACACCATTGTATCTAGTTCTGGAGTTTCAAGCACCCATCATGGTAAAAAAAATGGATTCGAAATATCTTCATCTGACATAAATGATGTATTAAATAAAGAAGATATTAACACTGTTGTTATTGCAACAAGACACAGCGATCACGCTAATCAAGTCATAAATGCTTTAAATCATAAAAAAAATATTTTTGTTGAAAAGCCTTTGGCAATTAATATGCAAGAATTAAATGAAATTGAAAGTTGTTATAACAAAATCATTAAAAAACATGACTTAAAATTGATGGTCGGATTTAACAGAAGATTCTCTCCTTTGATACGTAAAATGAAAAATTTAGTTGATCTACAGCCGATGCCAAAGTCATTTATAGTTACAGTCAATGCAGGTCACGTTCCACTAGATCATTGGATACATAATCCTGATGTTGGAGGTGGCAGAATTTTGGGAGAGGCTTGCCATTTTGTTGATCTTTTAAGGTATTTATCAGGATCAAAGATAATTGATTTTGAATGTAAAAAACTTGGAGACAGTTCAGGCCTTAAGATTACAAATGATATATCATCCATCACTCTATCCTTTGAGGATGGCTCTATAGGAACAATTCACTATTTTTCAAATGGTGGAAATATCTTCCCAAAAGAAAGAATAGAAGTTTTTTGTAATAATGCTGCTTTACAACTAAATAATTTTAGAAGTTTGCACGGTTATGGATGGCCAAAATTTAAAAGAACTAGACTATTTAAACAAAATAAAGGACAAAAAGAGTGTGTTAGAGCATTTATTGATTCAATAAGTAATGGAAGTTCACCAATATCATTTGAAGAAGTATTAGAAGTATCAAAAATTTCTATTGAAATCTCAAATGAATTAAACAGATAGAACCTTGATAAAAAAAATATCGTTGCTATATCACACTATAAAATATCTCAAATTAAGACAAATTGTTTATAGAATAATATATAAGTTACCTTCTATTAATTTTAACTATTTACCAAGCCCAAAAGTGCGTAAGCCAAAAAAATTTGTATCTAACTTCATAGATACGCGGCAATCTCTCTTTTCAGATAATGAATTTAAATTTTTAAATAAGACTCACACAATCTCTACTATTTATGATTGGACCGATGATTCATTTGATGATTTGTGGTTATATAATTTGCACTATTTCGATGATTTAAATGCATTTAATTCTAAAAAAAGAAAAACATTACACATTAATTTATTAGATAGGTGGGTGAATGAAAATTTATCGAAAAGTACAATAGGTTGGGAATCGTATCCTATATCTAGAAGGATTGTAAATTGGATAAAATGGGGCATAAAAGGTAATGATTTTAAAGATATTTGGTTAAATTCTTTAGCCAATCAAGCAAATCATTTGTCTAAAAATTTGGAATATCACATTTTAGGGAACCATCTTTTTGCAAATGCAAAGGCCTTAATATTTGCTGGACTTTTTCTTGAATGCCGCAAATCAAAATATTGGTATGAGAGAGGACTTAAAATTGTAAAGGATCAAATTAAAGAACAAATATTAGATGATGGTGGTCATTTTGAATTATCCCCTATGTACCATTCAATCTTTTTAGAAGATCTGCTAGATATAATAAATATTCATAATCTTTATGAAAAAACAGTACCTAATATAATTAATGAAAAAATCGAACCAATGCTGAATTGGATTAAGGCAATGAGTCATCCTGATAAGAAATTAACATTTTTTAATGACTCATCATTTGGTATTTGTGCAAGTTTTGAAGATTTGCTGAACTATGCAATTAATTTAGGTTTAGACATTAATATAAACTGTAAAGATGTAAATTGGCTACAAGAATCTGGATATATCTGCATAAACAAAGATACATATTATGCAGCTATAGATGTTGGAAACATTGGTCCAGATTATTTACCAGGACATGCTCATGCAGATACCTTATCTTTTGAATTATCAATAAATAAAAAGAGAGTATTTGTAAATTCAGGAGTTTCTTGCTATGGAAAAAGTCCTGAAAGACTAAGGCAAAGGAGCACAATGGCACACAACACAGTATGTATCGATAATAAAAATTCATCAGAGGTATGGGATGGTTTTAGAGTTGCCAAAAGAGCTAGACCTAATAATTTAAAAACAATATTTACTCCAAATATAATTGATATATATTGTGCGCATGATGGCTATACAAGACTTAAAGGAAATGCTGTTCATTCTAGGAATTTTCTTTTTAAGGAGAATAGTTTAATAATACATGACAAAATACAAGGTGAATTTAGTTCAGCCACAGCTTTTTTTCATTTACATCCAAATATAAATGTTAGTATTGATGCTTCAAAAACAAACGGAACTATTTTTTTAGATAAAAAAAATTTTATTAATTTTGAATTAAATTGCGGCATGGCGTCTACTAAGGAAACAACTTACCATCCAGAATTTGGCATATCTCAAATCAATGAATGCATATTTATCAACTTTATTAATAATGAAATTAAAATCAAATTCAGCTGGTAAAGATGCATATCCTTTTTTTAGTTGATAATTTTCCACCAGAAGTAAATGCTCCAGCAACTAGAACGTATGAGCACTGCACAGAATGGATCAAGGAAGGGCATAAAGTAACTGTAATAACCTGTGCGCCAAACTTTCCTCAGGGTAAGGTTTATGATGGCTATAAAAATAGAATATATTCTAAAGAAATTCTTGATGATATTTTAGTGATTAGGGTTTGGTCATATATAGCTGAAAATAAAGGTGTTATAAAAAGAATTCTAGATTGGTTAAGTTTTGCTGTAACATCCTTCATTTTTGGAGTATTTCAAAAACATGACTTAATAATTGCTACTTCGCCTCAGTTTTTTACAACTTGGTCTGCGTGGGCAATATCAAAAATCCGAAGAAAACCTTGGATATTTGAGGTCAGAGATCTATATCCTGAATCAATAAAAACTGTTGGAGTAATAAAAAATAACATAATTATTAATATGCTTGAGAAAATTGAAATTGGTTTATACAAAAGCGCCAACAGAGTAATTGTAGTAACCGATGCTTTTAAAAAAAATCTAATCTCAAGAGGGATCAGCGAAAATCATGTAGATATTGTAACTAACGGGTCAAATTTAGAATTATTTTATCCAAGAAAAAAGAATGATAAATTATTAGAACATCTCAACTTAGAAGGCAAATTTATTATAGGATACGTTGGCACTCATGGTATGGCTCATGGCCTTGATTTTATTCTTAATTCAATTGAAAAAGTAAAAGATAAAAATATGCATTTTTTATTCATTGGTGATGGTTCAGAAAAAGAAAAATTGTTGAAACTAGCAAAAAAAATTAATTTAAAAAATATTACTTTTCTTGATCCGATATCTAAAGAGCTTGTTCCAGAGTATTTATCGATCACCGATATTTCTCTGGTTCCATTGGTAAAGGCAGATAATTATAAACAGGTAATACCTTCAAAAATTTTTGAAAGTTCTGCAATGCATAAACCAATCCTCTTAGGTGTTGAGGGTCAAGCAAAGAAAATCATTGATAAACATAATGCTGGATTATCTTATGAACCAGAAAATCAAGATGATTTTTTAGCTAAATTAAAAAAAATTTCTGATAAATCAATGTATGATGATTTGATAAATGGCTGTCAAAGTCTAGCAGTTGCTTATAATAGAAAAACTCTTGCAAAAAAAATGCTTAAGATATTAACTAAAATCAAAAAATGAAAATATTATCAGTTGTTGGCGCTAGACCTAACTTTATGAAAATTGCACCATTAATTCGAGCAATTAATGAACATAACAACAACAAAAAGCACTCTAAGATAAAACATACTCTTGTTCATACTGGTCAACATTATGATGATAATATGTCCAATATTTTTTTTAAATCATTAGACATTCCTGAAGCTGATATTAACTTAAATATTGGGTCTGGAACTCATGCCACGCAAGTTGGCAAAACAATGATCGAATTTGAAACAGTTTTAAAAAACGAAAAACCTGATTGGGTAATAGTTTTGGGAGATGTCAATGCAACCTTAGCATGCTCTGTTACCGCAAAAAAAGAAAAGATAAGAGTTTGTCATATTGAGGCAGGTTTAAGATCAAACGATATGAATATGCCTGAAGAAATTAATAGGATTGTTACCGATAGTATTTCTGATCTATTGCTTACTCCAGATAAATTCTCTTCAAAGAATCTCTTAAATGAAGGAAAAGAAGAAAGTAAGATACATTTTGTTGGTAATATAATGATTGATACTCTTGAGGCAAACAAAGAAATAGCTTCTAAGTTGAATATTTCTAAAATAATTAAAAATAACTTAATAGATATAAATCCACATACTTATGAACAAGGTAAAAAATTTTCAGTTGTTACAATGCATAGACCATCAAACGTAGATGATAGAACCACATTATCAGAGTTTGTAAATTTTTTTAATAATACTGCTTCATCCAAAACCATTATTATTTGGCCAGTTCATCCAAGGACTCAAAAACAATTAGTTCTAACAGGCTTATGGGAAATATTAAAAACCAATAAAGAAATTATTATGTTGAATCCTCTCAATTATCATGAAATGCTGAAATTAAATATGGAAGCAAATGTTTTTTTTACCGATAGTGGCGGACTTCAAGAGGAATGTTGTGTTCTTGGAACTCCATGTATCACATTGCGAGAAAATACAGAAAGGCCTATTACACTAAAACATAATGGAGGGGTATCGATCTTGGTTGGATCTGACATAAAAACGATTTCGAAAGAATTTGAAAAAATCATAGATGTTACAAAATCTCCAAAAATACCTAATTTATGGGATGGTAAAACAGCAGAAAGATGTCTAGATATTTTAATTAATAATCAATAATATGATCAATTTTATAAACGATTGCAAAGATATTCCATATCTTATATTTAAAAAAAAATATGATGAAGCAATTAAAAAAAATCAAACTTTTGTTGAGGCAATGGTCATAACATCTTTTTCAAAAAAAAATAATGAAGTTGATACAAGATTCGTTAATTTAAAAATAGTTGACTCATCAAATTTTATCTTTTTTACAAATTATCTTTCACCAAAAGCTATTGATTTTAATGAGCATCCTCAAGTTTCTTTAGCATTCTTTTGGGATAAAACTAATACACAAGTTAGGATTAAAGCAAAAATAAAAAAAACTTCCTCTAATTTCAATAATCAATATTTTAAAGGCAGGCCTAAAGAAAAGAATATTCTTGCTATTTCCTCAAATCAATCAAGTAAAGTAGATTCTTATGATCTTATTAAGAAAAAATATGAAAAAACTCTAAGAGAGAAAAAAATTGAAAATTGTCCAGACTACTGGGGAGGTTATGCATGCAAACCATACTATTTTGAATTTTGGACTGGTCACAGGCACAGAATTAACTTAAGGGAAGCATATTCAAACATCGGAAACAAGTGGGAAAAATCTATACTCGAACCATAAAAAATAATTTGCCAAATTTCACAATTAGTTTAAAATCAACTGAAATTATGAAATTTTCTTTAAAAACCTACTATTCTATTGAGTTTTAATTTCTATATTCAAATAATTTGACTTAACTTTACAAAGAGAACTGCTATAAGTACTAACAAAAAAAATAAACTGCCTATTAATAGCAATATCTGTGCATCTAAGATTATGTTAATTGACTCTGATGGAAGCAAAATTGGTCTAGTAGACATAGATGAAGCTTTAAATAAAGCATCTTCTAACAATCTTGACCTAGTTCAAGTTTCACCTAAAGATTCTGATCCAGTGGTTTGTAAACTTCTTGATTATGGAAAGTATTTATTTGAGAAGAAGAAGAATTCTTCGTCTTCAAAGGTAAAAATGAAAAAAAATTCAACAAAAGAGATTAAATTTAGACCTTCAACAGATACTGGTGACTATAATATTAAATTAAAAAAAATTAAAAGCTTTATTCTTGACGGAGATAAGACTAAAATAAGCGTCCGCTTCAGAGGAAGGGAAATTCTAAATAGTAATTTAGGATTAGATTTATTGAAAAAAATTGGGTCAGAACTTGAAGATATAGCTCAAGTTGATCAAGAGCCCTCACTTGAAGGTAGACAACTTTTAATGATCTTGTCGCCTTTAAAAAAGCGGTAAAAATATATTTATTTAAAATGGGATACAAGTTAAAAACACATTCAGGAGCTGCAAAAAGATTTAAAAAAACTGGCTCATCTATAAAAAGTAGAAGTGCTAATAGAAATCATATCTTAACAAAGCAGTCAACTAAAAGAAAAAGACATAACAGAGGACTAAATAAACTTACAGATACCAATTTAAAAATGGTTCATAAGCTTTTAAAATAATTATGCCAAGAGTAACAAAATCATTAACAGCTAAAGCTAAACATAAAAATATACTAAAGAGTACTAAAGGTCATTATGGTGCTAGAAGTAGGTTATACAAATCAGCAAAACAATCAAATATAAAGTCGTTACAATATTCTTTTAGAGATAGGAAAAATAGAAAACGCCAATTTAGATCATTGTGGATATCAAGGATTAATAGTGCATCTAGATCCTATGGAATCTCATATTCTAAATTGATTAATGGGTTGTCTCAAAAAAATATTAAACTAGATAGAAAAATTCTTTCTGATATTGCAATAAAAGATTATCCTTCTTTCGAGGCAATTCTTAAAAAAGCAACAAGTTAGATCATAAATAATGTCACAAAAATCAGACATTATTTTGTCCTTAAATACAGAAACCGATACAGGTTCAACACATCCAATAAATAATATGAAAGATCATATTGTTAGTATTCTTTGCAGTTTTGGTTTTGAGCAGGCGCACGGACCTGAAATTGAGAGTGAAAAATATAATTTTGATATGCTCAATATTAGAGAATCGCATCCTGCGAGACAAATGCATGATACTTTTTATGTTGATGAAAAAAAATATGTACTGAGGACTCATACATCTCCTGTTCAAATTAGAAGTATGATTAGTAATAATCCTCCCATGGCTTTCGTATCAGGAGGAAAAGTATATAGAAAAGATGATGACGCAACCCATTTACCAATGTTTCATCAAGTTGAGGGAATTTATGTTGATGAAAATGTTACATTTTCTCATTTGAAAGATTTAATATATAAAATCATATACTCCCTCTTTGGAGATGATGTGGTTCTAAGATTTCGTCCTTCATATTTCCCTTTTACTGAACCATCAGCCGAGGTTGATATTTTGTCTCAAGATGGCACATGGTTAGAGATTTTAGGTTGTGGAATTATCAATCCAATAGTCCTTGAAAATTGTAATATAAATACTGAAAATTATAACGGGCTTGCTTTTGGTTTAGGAATAGAGAGAATTGCAATGTTGAAGCACGGAATTCAAGATATTAGAGAATTTTATAAATCTAATCTAGATTTTTTAAGTCAATTCAAATGAAAATTGCTTATAAACATCTTTTAAGATTTTTAAAAGATCAACCTTCCATAGATGATTTATCTTTAAAACTATTTCAATTAGGACATGAGCACAAAATTGATGATTCTATTTTTGACATAGAATTTACTCCAAATAGAGGAGATTGTTTGTCATTATATGGACTTTCCAGAGATTTGAATATTTTTTACAAACAGAATAGTGACATACAAATATCTAAAGATGATATATCTGATCTAAAAATCAATTTTAGTAATAATGCCAATTTGGATTGTCCAAAGATATCATTTCTTAATATCCAAATTAAAGGCAAAGTAAATGAATATAAGGACTATTTAAATAGTTATTTTGAATGTTTTAATTTAAAAAAAAATAACTTTTTTACTGATATATCTAATTATCTTGCGTATGAGCTTGGACAGCCTACGCATGCTTATGACGCAGACAAGATTAATGGAGAAATTACTTTAGAGCACAATAAAAAAAATGAAGCATTTTTAACTTTAATGGGTGAGGAAATAATAGTTCAAGAATCAGAGCTAGTCTTCATAAATGATGGAGAGATAATAAATCTTGCAGGAGTTATGGGGGGGATGAAATCAGCCTGTGATGAAAATACGAAAAATGTTTTAATAGAATGTGCTTATTTTAAGCCTGAATCAATAATAGGCAGAGCTTTAAAATATAATCTTAAATCAGATGCTTCCTATAAATTTGAAAGAGGGACGGATCCAGATATTCACGAAATAGCTCTAAGACGATTTATTCAGATAGTGAAAGATCATGCACAAATTAAAAGCATATCTATTTTTGAAGACAATTCATATAAGCACACTAATGAAATTATCGATTTTGATGTTAATAAAATTAATAAAATACTTGGAGTAAATTTAACAGAAAAAAGATATTTGGAAATTTTAAAAAATTTAGGTTTTGTCATTGAAAAAGATAGCATTGAGGTTCCATCATTTCGCTCTGATATATCTCATCAAAATGATTTATCTGAAGAAGTCGCGAGAATAATTGGTTATAACGAAATTGAATCACAGGAATTTAAAATTAATTCATCCTGCAAGTCATCTAACTCGGAATATGGCGAAGAAAAATTAAAAGCTCATTTAATAAACCATGGTTTCGCGGAGGTAATAAATTATCCTTTTTCTGAAAAAAATAACGGACAATTAAAAATTGACAATCCCCTTGACTCAAATAAGGGTTTTTTAAGAGTATCTTTATTAAACTCTCTAATTGATAATCTTATTTATAATGAAAATAGGCAAAAAGATTCTATAAAATTTTTTGAGATATCTGATATTTTTGAACTAGATAGAAAAACAAAAGATATTAAAGCCACAAAAAAGCTAGCAGTAATTATCTCAGGTAGACAAGGACATAACTACAAACTTTTTTCAAAAAAACTTGATAAGAATTACTTGATAGATTTATTTAATGAAATATCTATAGATATTAGCCAATATATAACTCAAGTAGATAGACAACTTTTAAAAACAAAAATTAAAACACCAATTTTCGCAATTGAATTGGACTTAAATTTGATTGATAAAAATATCAATTATTCTAAAGCTATAAATAAGAAAATAAAAAAAGATTTTGTTAAATATGAAAAAGTTTCTGATTTTCCTTCAAGTTATAGAGATTTGTCATTTCTCATCAAAGACCCATCAAGAGTCCACGAAGTTACATATATGATTGAAAAATATAAATCAGAAACATTAAAAAAATCTTTTATGTTCGATTTTTATGATAATAAAGATTCAAATGAAATTAAGGTAGGCTACAGATTTTTATTTCAATCACAAAATAAAACATTGACAGATATTGATATTGAAAGAGAGTTAAAAAATATCATAAATCAAATCTTAACAATTGAATCCGTTTCCATACCTGGTTTAAAGTAATAGAAATCCTACATTACTTTAATTTAGTTTATAATGAGTAAAAAAATAATACGTAAATGTCATGAATTTTAAGTTTTATAAATTTGTACCAATAATTCTTTTATGTCCTTTATTAATAATCGGGCAAGAATTTGACCAAGCTTTCTTAGATAGTCTTCCTGAAGAAATAGCAGAAGATTTAAAAACACGAGTTGATGAAAAAGCTAATAAAGAAGAAACTCAATATAGAAGACCTTCATCTTTTATTGAAAAACCAGATGAAGATTCGAATAGATTTGGTGTAAAAATATTTTCTTTAATGCAAACGTCCTTGATGCCAATCAATGAGCCAAATCTTGATAGTTCATATGTTATGGATTTTGGCGACGAGCTTGAGCTTCAATTGATTGGTAAGCAGTCTTCAATTACGAAATTAGTAGTGAAAAGAGATGGATCAATCAATATATCAGATATTGGAAAGATTTTTATTGCTGGACTGACACTAGAAGAATCAGTAAGGGTAATAAAAGCTAAAATTGAACAATCTCTAATCGGTTATGATGCATATATCACTCTAACTAATGTTAGAGATATACAAGTCATTGTGGCTGGTAATGTATATAATCCAGGTCCTTATACGCTGAACGGTAACTCAAATATGTTTCATGCATTAGTTATGGCCGGAGGGCCATCTGAAAGTGGTTCATTCAGATCCATTAAATTAATAAGAAATAATGAAGTTATAGAAACCATGGATTTATATCAAACATTTATATATGCAAAATATAATTTCAACACAAGACTAAGATCAGGCGACATGATATTCGTAAATCCTGTTAATAACATTTTAAATGTTAATGGAGGAGTTAAACGTCCTGGAGAATATGAATTACTAGCTGATGAAAAACTCTCTTCAATCATTGAATTTGCAAATGGTATAGACAAATTTGCTGATTTATCAAATATATCTCTTCAAAGGATTGTAGAAGGCGAAATAAAATCAATACCGGTTTCAAATATTGATGAATTAAATGAAATAATAGCTAAGGATGGCGATAATCTTTTTATAAGAAATCATACGTTTAGAAGTGTGAAAATATCTGGAGCAGTATTAAATCCAGGATCTTATCTTATGGTAGAGGGACAGAATGCATTTGATGCAATAGAAAAAGCGGGTGGTTATACTGAAAATGCTTATCCTTTTGGAGCGGTATACGAGAATTTAGCTACTAAGGAAATAAATGAAATGGCTCTTGAGGCCCTGTATGAAACTTTTTTAGATAACATCATAAAATTAACACAAGAGAATGTTTCCAGTGAAATGAATTTTGCTCCCTTGATTCAGCTTACATCAGAATTAAAAGAAACAGAACCTTCAGGAAGAGTTATTGTTGATTTTGAAAATAATGACTCATCTAAGCCAATAAAAATTCAAGATGGAGATTCAATTCATATACCGGAGCTTTCTAACCAAATCTATATTTATGGTGAAATTTCTAATGAGGGAGCTGCAGTTTTTGTTGAAGGAGCTAAGATTGATGACTATTTTGCAAATAATGGAGGTCTCACCGAAGAAGCAGATCTGGATAACATATTTGTTTTGCATCCAAATGGAGTTACAGAAAAAGCAAGTGTTAACAGGAATTTATTTGCAAATCAAACAAGAGAAATTCAACTATATCCTGGTTCAGTGATTTTTGTGCCTAGAGTGACAAGAAATAATATGGCTACTACACTAAAAGCTCAAGCTTACGCAACAATTTTAGGCAATATAGGTGTTTCACTTGCATCACTATCAGTCTTAAAAGATTAATTAAGCCAAAGTGGATCATCTTTGAACCTTGGTCAATATAAAACAAAGTAAACGAAGCTTGAAATATTTAGCAATTTTAAATTATTTAAAGCTCAATAACGCGCTGGTTTATTTTGTTTTAATTCTTATTTCTCCATGTACCTTCGCTGATAGTTTTAAGTTCAACACTTATAACAATCATGGCGTGATTGGTCTTGTAAATCTACCTACAGCACGCTTTTATAATGAATCTGTTCATGGAATTACGCTTTATGATGGCACACCTGATCAAAAGATAACATTAACATCTCATCCATATGATTGGCTCGAAAGCTCATTTTTTTATACAAATTTGCAAAACAAACCTTATTGTGAACAGACCTTTGATCCTGTTTGCTCACAGGACTATAAAGATAAAGGGTTTAATTTTAAATTAAAACTAAAAGAGGAAGGAGTCCTTCCTGCATTAGCAATTGGATTTAACGATATAGCAGGAACTGGCTACTATAGTTCTGAATACATTGTTGGTAGTTATGGCATTGATAATTTAGACTTTCATTTCGGTGTTGGTTGGGGTAACTTAAGTGGATCAAGTTTAAGTTTTAAAAATCCACTAATTTATATCGATGATCAATTTGCTGAAAGACCATTATCAGGAGAAGGCCAGGGGGGATCATTTGATTTAAAGAGATACTTTTCAAGTAAGAAAATTGCACCTTTTTACGGCATGTCATATGTTGTGAATGATAAATTATTATTTAAATTTGAGAAAGATACTACATTAACCCCGGGTAAAATAAACTATGAAAATAGTAAAAGTGACTACTCATATGGACTTGATTATTCTATTAATGATAATTTTTTATTAGGTATTTCTTATGAGAGAGGCTCCTATTTTTCTCTGAAATTTGTGTACAAAAATAATCCAGTAGAATCAAGAAAAAAATTCAAGTATCAAGCTGCTGAAATAACTCAATATGATAATAAATACGATAAATTAATTAAAAATATTGAAAATAATGGTATCGGTGTTAATAAGATTATTGAAACCTCGAACTCAATTGGTATTGAGTTAACTCAGTTTATACATCCCAATTTAAATATCGTAGAGGATGTTATTCAAACTGCTGTTACGGATGCTGGCATCGAAAAAGATGTCAAAAAAGACCTTAGAATTGCTAATTTAAGAGCTATAAGTGAATACGACGAAGAGTTTGAAAAAGAGGCCAGAATAATATATGAGCGTAAAAAAAGATCTAATTTTAGAACGAATACAAATTTTACATTTAGACCATTTCTTGCCTCTAGAGAAGAATTTTTTAAAGGGGCATTGATGTTAGAAAATAATACTGAATATATTATTGCGGATAATTTCTTTTTTTCATCTAATTTGAAATATTCTTTGGCTGATAATTTTGATGATTTATACATACCCCCTGTAAATACTTACCCAGCACAAGTTAGATCAGATGTTAAAGAGTATTTAAAAAACTTTAACAAGGGAATAATTATAGGCAGAGCTCAATTTGATTATCATATAACTCCAAAAAAGAACAATCATTTAATGTTTACTGCTGGCATATTAGAAGATATGTTTTCTGGTTATGGCATGGAGTACCTCCATTTTAAAAACGATACAAATTATGCTGTTGGTTTTGAAGTTTTTGACGTTGTCAAAAGAGATTATTCTAATCGCTTCGGAACTCTAGACTACAGAAATACCACCATTGCAGGAAATTTTTATTACAGGAATTATAATGTGATACCTTTTGACGCTAAGTTCTCAGTAGGTGAATATTTAGCTGGTGACAAGGGAGTTACTCTTGAATTCTCAAGAGCCTATGAAAATGGGGTTGAATTCGGGGTCTTTGCAAGCTTTACTGATGTTTCTAGTAAACAGTTTGGAGAAGGATCATTTGATAAAGGGATATTTTTTAACGTGCCAGTGTATGGGAATTTAATTAACTATACATGGAGGCCATACACTAAAGATCCAGGCGCTAGATTAGTACGTAAACATACCCTATATGACTTATTGGTAAAATTTAGACCAATAAACTAAGAGAAAATCTGTTACAAAAATTAAATGGCAATTTTAACGTTTAATTTAAGGTTTAAATAAAAGACATATATTTTTAAAAAAAAATAGAGAAATTTATATTTATAATGTATATTACATGTATTATACGCAAACAGTAGAGGATGCTGCAGCGTCTATACTTTAAAATTAGATATTTTTTAAGATTTAAAATATAGATTTTGCACTATAAAGAGGATTAAAAATTATGAAACAACTATATACCCTAGCGCTATTATTTACCTTTGGTTTTTCAAGCTTAATAATTGCTGACCCTGATCAACTTTCAAAGAGTGAACTTGATGCTATAGAAGCAAGAGTAAGCTCTATGAGTAGAAGCGAGCTTATTGATAGAAGAGCCGAGCTAAATATTGAAATTGCTGCTTTAACCTTAGAAAGTGACAATACACAAAGCCCTGCAAGAAAAAAAGAAGCTGAACAAAAATTATACTCAGCTAGAGCAGAGCGTGCATCCATACAAAATATTCTATTAGGTCTTATTGGCGTCGCCGCACTTGCTGATGCATTAGATGATGACGATGACCCAATTATTATTCCAGATCCTGATACGATTCCTCCAGTCATAAGCATTAATAGCGGTCCATTGGTTTTAGTCGAGCTAGGTGATAGTTATACAGATACTGGAGCAACAGCTATTGATGACGTTGATGGTGTTGTAACTGTTACCTCTTCAGGAACTGTAAACACAGATGTATTAGGTCTTTATACAATTACATACACCGCATCTGACTCAAGTGGAAACACTGCAACTGCATCCAAAATGGTTCAAGTGATAGATACAACTGCGCCGGTACTTGTGGTCACAGGCGCTTCAACAGTTAGTACTGAATTGGGAGAAACTTACATTGATGCTGGAGCAACAGCAACTGATCTCTCCGGTACTATTAATGTTATAACCACTGGAACTGTTGATGATGATGAAGTTGGTACATATGTACTCACATACATCGCAACTGACTCATCAGGTAATGAATCAACCGCAACAAGAACCGTAAACGTTGTCGATACAACTGCACCGGTACTTACAGTGGCAGGTGATGCTACAGTTAGCTCTGAATTAGGTGACACATATACTGATGCTGGAGCAACAGCAACTGACGTGTCTGGTCCAATAACAGTGGTTACCACAGGTTCTGTTGATACTGACACAGTCGGTACATACACACTTACCTATACAGCTACTGACCCATCAAATAATTCAACAACTGGAACAAGAACTGTAAACGTTGTTGATACAACTGCACCGGTACTTACAGTGGCAGGTGATGCTACAGTTAGCTCTGAATTAGGTGACACAT
>Ga0160422_10000158_pt1 | contig 39013 bp, 26 predicted proteins | sample Fk160mmetaG_FD_108192 | JGI IMG/M metagenome (GOLD analysis project Ga0160422, IMG submission 108192) | Marine microbial communities from the Central Pacific Ocean - Fk160115 60m metaG | ecosystem: Environmental > Aquatic > Marine > Oceanic > Photic zone | place: The Central Pacific Ocean... | reverse complement strand
AAATATGAGTTTAAGGTCTAAGCTTTTGGTTTTGTTTACGTTTATGTCAATAAGCGCACTTGTTTATGGTTACTTTCTCCTAAACCAAACCCACACTGATTTCACCCTCCAAGATTCAGTAGCAGAATTCGACGCACATGAATTCAATAAGTTTATTGAAAAGCTAAACGAAGCAGAAAGGGGTGAGCTAGGGAATAATGTTTATACAGTAAGCGGGAAGGTGGAGTCGAAAACTGGTTTGGGCTTTATCCTTAGTGGAGGTATTATATGTACGACTGCAGATAGCTCTGATATGGGCATAGATATAGGAGTAGAATTAAAGATAAAAGGGAGATTTATCTCCTACGATGAGCTTTTTCAAGAAGTTCGTTTAGACCACGTCGTGCCCCTGTGACTTAGCAGCGTCTAAGAATTTGTAGGTCACAAGCATCTTCCACCCTACTATTGTTTTGTCAAAAGCAGTAAGCTTCGTCAAATCAGGTTTGCGATAGATCTTAGGCAAAAGAACCTTATTGAACGAACTCAATATTTTCCAGAAGGTGTAACTCATTTAGCCCAAATTTAGTTTCAACATTGGTAAGTGAGAAATTATTTGGCCTAAACTCAGCAAAGGTAATTGTGAAGGGGAAATTTGTTTCATGAGTTTAAAGGACAAAATTCTTTACAGATTTGACAGAATCCTATTAGTAGTGATAGTTATTATTGGATGCTCTAGTGGAATGGTTGCTCTAGTTTCTTCTCCAGAAGTATTATCAGAGCCGCCAGTAAGATTGTCCTTTCCAGAACCTCTTCATAAGGTAGTTGGGTACGACGTTCCAACTAAGAAGCTTGCAGTATCTGTAGCTGTTGAAAAAGAGGAGACAGAATATACAGTACAAGAAACTCAAAATGAGGAATTTGTTGAAGAAAATGTTCCACTAGGCTCTTTATTGCCTTGCAGCTGTTGCAAAAAAACGATTAGGGTTCCAAGAAATCCATACACTAGGCATCAACAAGCAGCTAGAAATTTGCCAAACAGTTTCTTTGTTAAAAATGATAGCGACATCAGATATGGTTTGAGCGTTGACAAGTTGGTTGAGGTAAAGGATGGAAGAGGATATAGAATTGATAAACTACGTCACAGTAAAGCCATGCTTCTACCAGAAGTAAAGGAACTTCTTGAAGAAATGGGTAATGCTTATGCTGATGCACTTGAAGGGACTGATTCAGAAGGAACAGTATTCAGAGTGACCTCTCTTACAAGGACAGACGAACAGCAGAGGAAACTTGCTAGGAGAAATAGAAATGCAACTAAAGGTGCTTCAACACACAGTTATGGAGCGTCATTTGATATTGCATTTATGGATAGGCCCAACGAGAAAGCGAATTGCAGTCGTCCAACTAGAGAGATTCAAAAGCTCTTAGTTAAATACCAAAAAGAAGGACGCGTCTTAATCATCCCCGAGGGAGGATGTATGCATATTACTCTGATAAGGTAGAGATGTTAGTTTAGGACTTTTACAGGTGTATCACCTCGTCGTAAGCTGCCGCCGCCGCTTCCATCACAGCTTCGCTTAGAGTAGGGTGAGGGTGTACAGTTTTAATAAGTTCGTGGCCAGTAGTTTCTAGTTTTCTAACAGCAACAAGTTCAGCAACCATTTCAGTAACGTTTGCGCCAATCATGTGCCCTCCAAGTAGTTCTCCGTATTTAGCGTCGAAAACAAGCTTTACAAATCCGTCCTTGTGACCTGCAGCACTTGCCTTACCAGATGCTGAGAATGGAAAGTTTCCAACTTTCACATCGTAACCAGCCTCCTTTGCAGCTTCTTCAGTTAATCCAACTGAAGCAACTTCAGGAGAACAGTACGTGCATCCTGGGATGTTTCCGTAATCGAGTGGTTCTGGGGTTTGGCCCGCAATTTTCTCAACACAAATAATACCTTCAGCTGAAGCTACGTGTGCCAGGGCTTGGCCTGGAACACAGTCTCCAATAGCGTAATATCCAGGTATGTTAGTTGCGTAAAAATCGTTTACAATGATCTTTCCGTTGTCAGTTACAATCCCTACATCTTCAATTCCTATGTTTTCGATGTTTGCTACCACGCCTACAGCAGAAAGAACTATATCGCATTCAATTTTTTCCTCTTCTTTTTTAGTTTTTACGTTTACTACGCATCCCTTTCCAGAAGTGTCGACAGAAAGAACTTCAGAATTAGTCTTTACAGTGATTCCTTGTTTCTTGAATGAGCGCTCGAGTTGCTTGCTCACGTCTTTATCCTCAACAGGAGTGATGCGGTCTTGGTATTCGATGATTGAAACATCAACACCGATAGAATTGTAGAAATATGCGAATTCAACACCTATTGCTCCAGAACCGACAACAACCATTTTCTTTGGAAGAGCCGTTAATGTCATGGCTTCTCTGTAACCGATAATTTTTTCGCCGTCTTGAGGAATGTTTGGCAGTTCTCTAGAGCGAGCTCCAGTTGCGATAATGATATGTGGTGCCTCTAGCACCTGACAAGAGCCCTCTTTTGTGGTTACTTCTACTTTCTTGCCTGGAAGTACTTTTCCAGAACCCATGATTACGTCTACTTTATTCTTCTTGAGAAGAAAAGTAACGCCCTTAGACATTCCTTCAGCAACACCTCTGCTTCTTTGAACCATACCAGAAAAGTCAGCTTTGGGCTTAGAAACCTCGATTCCATAGTCACTCGCGTGATTTATGTAATCAAATACGTTTGCACTCTTTAAGAGAGCTTTTGTAGGAATACACCCCCAGTTCAAACATATCCCACCAAGTGATTCGCGTTCAATAATGGCTGTTTTTAATCCTAGTTGTGATGCGCGAATAGCTGTAACGTAGCCTCCAGGGCCACTACCTAATACAATTAAGTCGTATTTCATATATTGAATTCTTACTAAAGTAGTTTGAAGTGCTAAGTTAACTCCTGAAAGGGCATTATCACGGCTTAGGTTGGCTACCTTTGTAAAACTAAATTTAGAAAATGAGAAATATTGTGTTGTTTGGCCCTCCGGGCGCAGGAAAGGGAACTCAAAGTGAATTTTTAGTTAATCATTACGGTTTAGTTCACCTTAGTACTGGTGATGTGTTCCGTTACAATATTAAAAATGATACTGAGTTAGGCAAGTTAGCGAGGTCTTATATGGACCAAGGTAAACTCGTACCTGATGAAGTGACAATTTCAATGCTCAAGGCAGAGGTTGAAAAGAGCCCAGAAGCAAAGGGTTTCATTTTTGATGGCTTTCCAAGAACAAAAGCCCAAGCCCAAGCCCTTGACGCATTTCTTGATGATCGAAACGAAAGCATTGAGGCAATGGTGGCACTCGAGGTACCAGAGGAGGAGCTTAAGAGCAGATTGTTAGCTCGAGCTGAAACAAGCGGAAGGGCAGATGATGCTGATTCAGAAGTAATCCAAAACAGAATTAACGTATATAATGTTGAAACTGCTCCAGTAGCAGATTTCTATAGGAATGCTGGTAAGTACAAGGCTGTAAATGGTCTAGGTTCGATAGAAGAAATTACTAAGAGGTTGGTTAAAGCAATTGATGCGTAATTCTCTATTCATATGTCAAGTCAAAACTTTGTCGACTATGTAAAGATTTGCTGCCGCTCAGGAAAAGGTGGAGCTGGTTCTGTTCATATGCTTCGTGATAGAACCACTGCAAAGGGTGGTCCTGACGGAGGTGATGGAGGTAGAGGCGGACACGTAATTGCAAAAGGATCTAGAAATAAATGGACCCTACTTCACCTTAAATACCAACGCCACATTATTGCTAGCCACGGAGGAGCTGGAAGCGGCAACCGCAAGCACGGTGCTGATGGTGAGGACGTTATCATTGAAGTCCCATTAGGTACAATAGTAAAGGACGCTGAGACCGAGAAAATTCTTTACGAGATAACAGAACACAACCAAGAAATAATCATTGCAAAAGGCGGCCGAGGAGGGCTAGGTAACGATCATTTTAAATCGCCGACAAACAGATCTCCTCAATATGCTCAACCTGGAGAAGATGGAGTAGAGGAGTGGAAGATATTAGAGCTCAAGCTACTTGCAGACGTAGGTCTTGTAGGTTTCCCTAACGCAGGTAAATCAACCCTACTTTCTGTTGTTAGCGCAGCAAAACCAGAAATAGCGAATTACCCTTTCACCACACTACGTCCAAACCTAGGTATGGTGTCTTACAGAGACGACAGGTCGTTTGTAATGGCAGATATCCCAGGGATAATTGAAGGTGCAGCAGAGGGTAAGGGTTTGGGCTTGCGATTCTTAAGACATATAGAAAGAAATCCAGTTCTTTTATTCCTAGTTCCAGCCGACGCAGATAATATTGTTGCTGAGTATAGGACTCTGCTTGGTGAGTTGGAGAAATTCAATCCTGAACTCCTCGATAAACAAAGAATTTTGACTATCAGTAAGAGCGATTTGTTGGACGAGGAGCTTGAAACTGAAATGAGGGCTGAATTGAAAAATGAGGCGCCAGAATTGGACCCTCTGTTTTTTAGTTCTGTAGCCCAAAAAAACCTGCAACAACTCAAAGACCTTATTTGGCGAGCTATTGAAGATGCAAACCCTGATACCGGCCTTTCAAAGGGGGCATTCACTCCACTTCCTCCCCCGATTAATAAATGAGCTATCTGAGCAAATACCTTTGCGTTAGTGATGAGATTGCTAAGGCTCTTAGTAGTGGCTCCCCAGTTGTAGCACTTGAGTCAACGATTATTTCACACGGGATGCCATATCCCCAGAATCTTGAATGTGCTCAAAATTTATCCCAAATTATAAGCTCACATGGTTGCACCCCAGCACTTGTAGCAGTAGATTGTGGAAAATTACACGTGGGTGTTGACCAGAATCTCCTTGAAAAATTAGCATCTGAAGACCATTCAGTTTCTAAGGTTAGTAGACGTGATTTACCTATTGTTTTAGCTTCGGGCGAGACAGGAGCAACAACTGTTAGCGTAACGCTGATAGCATGTCAACTTGCAGGCATAAAAGTATTCGTAACAGGAGGAATTGGTGGTGTGCATAGAGGAGCAGAAAATACATTTGATATCAGCGCAGACATGGAAGCACTAGCTTTATGTGATGTAGCAGTAGTAAGTGCGGGAGTAAAAGCAATTTTAGATCTTGAGAAAACCATAGAGGTGCTTGAGACTAAGGGCGTACCAGTTGTAGGATATGGTACTGATGAATTACCAGCATTTTACACCAGAACTAGCGGTCTAAAGTTGGTGGCAAGAGCTGATACTCCTGATGAGGTTGCGAATATTATGAAGGCCAAATGGTCTCTAGGGCTTCGCGGTTCCATAGTTGTAGCGAACCCCATTCCAGAAGAACACGAAGCAGAGGCAGCCCAAATCAAAAATGCGATAAATGAAGGATTGATTTTGGCGAATTCTCTAAACGTCAAGGGCAAGGATGTTACACCTTTTGTACTTGCTCATGTTGCAAAATCAACTTCAAACTCAAGCCTCAAGGCAAACATAGCTCTTGTTGAAAATAACGCGAGAGTTGGTGCAGAGATAGCGAAGGCATATGGCGCTTAAATTCGTATCTTCGCGCCGATGTCAGAAGCAGATTTCAGAAAAATTTTATTGGACGATTATCGCTTGGCTTGCATTAGCCGTGAGGCGTCGTTGTTGGGGAGAAAAGAGGTTCTGACAGGAAAGGCAAAATTTGGAATTTTTGGAGATGGAAAGGAGGTATGCCAAATAGCTTTAGCAAAGGTTGTCCGTCCTGGTGATTGGCGAAGTGGTTATTATAGAGACCAAACTTTCATGTTCGCTCGAGGTCTTCTTACAATCAAAGAATATTTCGCAGGACTCTACGCTCACTCTGATAAAAAATTCGACCCTCAATCTGGAGGACGTCAAATGGGTGGTCACTTCTCTACAAGAACACTTGATGAAGACGGTGAATGGCTAAATCACATGGCAGACTTCAATAGTTCTTCCGACGTAAGTCCAACTGCATCTCAGATGCCACGCCTTTTGGGCTTAGCCCAAGCCAGCAAAGTTTACAAGGCGCAACCAGAGCTAGCCAAGCAATTCTCAAATTTTACAAACGGTGGAGATGAGATTGCTATAGGGACAATTGGAGATGCGAGTACTTCAGAGGGCATGTTCTGGGAGACTATGAATGCGGCATCGGTTCTTGAGGTTCCATTACTAATGAATGTTTGGGATGACGGTTACGGCATCTCTGTGCCAAAGAAATATCAAACTGTAAAGGCAAGTATTTCTGAAGCCCTTAGAGGATTCCAAAAGACTGAAACATCAAACGGAATAGTAATTTTCAGAGTTAAAGGCTGGGATTATCCATCGCTTATTTCTACTTATGAAGAGGCTACCAAGACATGCAGAGAGCAACACGTTCCAGTTCTTGTTCACGTAGAAGAATTAACCCAACCCCAAGGCCACTCAACATCAGGGTCACATGAGAGATACAAATCTGAAGAGAGACTAGCTTGGGCTCAGGAATATGATTGTATTTCAAAGCTTGGCGAGTTCTTAGTTGTAGAAGGAGCAGCAACTCAAGAGGAACTTGATGAGATTAGAAAGAATGCAAAAAAAGACGTCCGCTCAACCCAAAAGGAAGCATGGGCAGAATACAGAACAGACATAGATACAGAACTTGCAACTGCGTCCACATTAATAAAAGGACTTGAGGGCGAAGATTCAGAAATTGCTAAAAACCTAGAAAAGGAGTTAGATCCAGGTCGTGCGAACGTAATGACTGCAGTACGAAAGTCTATTTTAAACTCATCGGGATCAAATACTCCAGAAAGAGAATCCTTAAAAAAATGGATAGGCTCAGTTTCAAAAAAGAATTACTTCAGATACAATTCAGACTTGTACTCTGAACATTCTGATAGCGCATTAAAAGTCACAGAAGTTCCAGCACAGTATTCAACTGATTCAGAAATGGTCGATGGAAGGATTGTTCTCCAACAAAACTTCGATTACATTTTTGCAAACCGTCCTGAGGTTCTCACATTTGGAGAAGACGTGGGAGGTATTGGTGGAGTAAACCAAGTGATGGAGGGTATGCAGGCTAAATATGGAGAAGTAAGAGTAAGCGATACTGGTATTAGAGAGTGTACAATTATAGGGTCTGGTATAGGTTTGGCCTTGCGAGGTCTAAGGCCTATTGCAGAAATTCAATATCTCGATTATCTCTACTACGCTTTGCAACTTATGAGGGATGATTTGGCATCTCTGAGATATAGAACTGCAGGAGGTCAAAAGTCACCTCTCATCATTCGCACACGCGGACACAGATTAGAAGGGATTTGGCACAGTGGTTCGCCCATGGGTGCAATAGTAAATAGTGTAAGAGGTATGTACGTTTGCGTTCCACGGAATATGGTTCAAGCTGCTGGAATGTATAATACCTTACTACAAGCAGAAGAGCCAGCTTTAGTTATAGAGTGTCTTAACGGATATAGGAAAAAGGAGCCTAAACCTTCAAACATAGGTGAGTTCACAATTCCATTAGGATCACCAGAGATTACTAGAACTGGATCTGATTTAACAATACTTAGCTACGGTTCTACATTTAATCTCTGCGCTGACGCTGCTGATAGACTTGCAGATTTGGGTATTGAGGTCGAACTTGTAGATGCAAGAACACTACTTCCGTTTGATTTGTCAGGTGTAACAGCATCCTCTGTTGCAAAAACGAATAAGCTACTTGTTGTTGACGAGGATGTGCCAGGTGGAGCATCGAGCTACTTGCTTGAGGATGTGCTCAACAGACAGGGAGCTTGGAAATACCTTGATAGCCAACCCCACACCCTAGCAGCAAAACCGCACTTACCAGCTTATAGTTCTGATGGAGATTACTTTAGCAAGCCATCGGTTGATGATATTGTAGAACAGGTCTACGCTATTATGAATGAGACTGATCCAGCTTCTTATCCAAACTAATATGCAAGAGATTCAGTTCCCTATAAGCACTGAGTACATCGACCTCTTGCAACTTTTAAAAGCTACTTCTTTAGTTATGTCTGGGGGCGAGGCCAAACTCTTAGTCGACAATGGTTTTGTATCTGTAAACGGAGAAATAGAAAACAGACGTAGAAGGAAATTGCGTCTTGACGACGTAGTGATTTTTGATGAACAAATTAAAATCACGTTGATAAAATCAGAATAAAGGATTCTATAAAAGAATAGAATTAACGATATTGTGGATTCGAATTTTATCCAAGGAGATTATGAGAACCACTCTGCTTTTAATTAGTTTCATACTTATTACTACAGAACTACTAGCCCAAGGCTTAGTAAGAGGAAGAGTAATTGACGGTGATACAGGTGAGCCCATGTTTTCTTCTAGTGTTGTTAGCATTGAAACAGGTCAGGGTGTGTCAACAGATTTTGATGGGGTTTTCAGGCTTCAGGTGAAATCATTCCCTGCTAAGCTCATGGTGTCATTTATTGGTTATGCATCGAAAACAATTACTGTTGCTGAGCAGACTAAAAACTTGGAGGTTAAACTTTTTTCAGACAAAATTTTAATAGAAGAGGCAGAAGTTGTTGGAGAAAGAATTTCAGAAAAACAGAAACAGGCTCCTCTTACAGTAGAGTCTATGGACTTAATAGCTATAAAAGAAGCTCCATCTGGAAATTTTTACGAGGGTCTAGGAAATCTTAAAGGTGTTGATCTTACGTCTGCTTCATTAGGCTTTAAAATCATTAATACAAGAGGCTTTAATTCGACATCTCCAGTGAGGTCTCTTCAATTGATAGATGGAGTAGACAACCAAAGTCCAGGATTAAACTTTTCTCTTGGTAATTTTCTTGGGGCTCCTGATTTAGACGTAAAAAATGTAGAAATAGTAGCAGGCGCAAGTTCTGCTTTCTATGGACCAGGGGCATTTAATGGAGTTGTAAACATGGAGACTAAAGACCCATTTATATTTCCCGGACTTTCAGTATCTACTAAAATAGGAGAGGCTACAAAAAAGGGAGAGAGTAACCTGTATGAGTTTGGTTTCAGATGGGCTCAAGTAATTAATAATAAAAAAGACGAACCCGTGTTTGCCTATAAGATTAATGCTTTTAGATTTCAAGCTTATGATTGGGAAGCGACAAATTACGACCCCGTTGAACATTCAATTGTAGATCGTGATAATCCTGGGAGATTTGATGCTGTAAATATTTATGGAGATGAGTATAATACTCTTTTTGATTACAGTGAATTCAGAATAGACGATACCTACAAAGGAATGATGACATTCTTTAGGAATGGATATGAGGAAAGAGACTTAGTTGATTATAATACTGAAAACTTAAAGGTTAGTTTGAGTGGAAGCTGGAGAATTCAACCTGAAAAAACCTATGAAAGCCCAGAGTTAATTTATAGTTTTAATATGGGTCAAGGTTCTACAGTATATCAAGGCGATAATAGGTTTAGCTTAAAGGATATTGAGTTTTACCAGCATAGAGTAGAGTTTAGAAAAAAAAATAAATGGTTCTTTAGGGCTTATAGAACTAGTGAGGACGCAGGAAATTCATATGATCCCTATGCTACAGCATTGTTACTTCAGACTCAAACAAGATCTGATGATATATATCGTAAAGTATATGAAAGCTATTGGGCGCAAGAAATTAAACCCTTAATTGATGAACTTGATTTCCCTCAACTTGAATTTGTTGGCTGGGATAGCACATATTATGAGTCCATAGACGCTTGGATACCTTTTGCAGTATCGGAAATTGATATGGATGCAGTTAACGAATGGTACACACAGTATTCAGACAGCTTAAGTATTTGGCACAGCCAAGTTCTAGACTGGACTGCTCAAGGTACCGCTGGAGTTCCTAGCGCAGTTAATTCCCCATATGGATATTTAGAATCAGGAACGGAAGAGTTCAATCAGCTTTTTAATCAATTAACTACAAGTAAAAATAATGATGAAGAGCAAGGAACAAGATTTCACGATTTGTCGTCATTAATTCATATCCATGGAGAATATAAAATAACTGAATCTTGGTTCGAAGAAATCACCTTAGGTGCAAATTTTAGACAATACAATCCTAACAGTGAAGGAACTATTTTCAGTGATGGCATTCATATGACGATTGAAGAAAACGATCCAATTAATAGTCAAGATAATGATACAACATTTTATGAAGTTGTTATTAGAAATAGAGAAGTAGGAGGTTATTTGGGACTAGTAAAGAGATTTATGCAAGATAAAATGATAGGTACCGGTACAATTAGAGTTGATTATAACCAAAATTTTGAGCCTATTGTTTCACCAGCTTTGAGTCTTGTTTGGACACCTAATTCAAAAGATTTTGCTAGACTTTCATTTAGCTCTGCATTAAGAAACCCCACTCTTGCAGATCAATATCTTGATTTGGATGTTGGGCCTGCTACATTACTTGGGAATCTCAATGGCGTGGAAAATTTAATTACACTAAGTAGCTTTTCAGATTATCTAACAACAAGCAATGCTAATTTTGAAAATGGAGGAGCTGATATAGGAACAAATTTGGCACTTTTAGATAGCTTTGATATAACAGCGATAAGACCTGAACAGGTTAAATCTATCGAAGCAGGATACAGAACTACTATTAAAGATAAGCTTTATATTGATGCAAGTGCATACTACAGCAAATACAATAACTTTATTGGCTACATTATAGGTCTAGATTGTAATATTATTGATACTAACAACGATAGTGTACCAGATAGATTAGCGGGGGTTGACGTATACAGATATGCAGCAAATTCTCTGAATGAAGTAATAACTACAGGTGCTTCGATAGGTCTTCAGTATTATTTAAACAATATATATTCAGTTTCTGGTAACTATAGTTGGAACAGATTGGTCAAAACAAATGAGGATGACCCAATAATTCCAGCATTTAATACACCAGAACATAAATTTAATATTGGTATTAATGCCAGAGGGATAAATACACGAGGTAAAAATAAATTTGGCTTTGGATTTAATTATAAATGGGTTCAGCAATTTGTTTTCGAAGGTTCACCTCAATTTACAGGCACAATTCCTCAATATGATGTTGTTGATGGCCAAGTCAACTTATACGTTGAAGACCTTAATACAACATTTAAAATCGGAGGGTCAAATCTTCTGAGGAATTGGCACATTGAAACATATGGTGGTCCTATGGTAGGTAGGTTAGCTTATTTCAGTATTCTTTATGAATTTAATAAGTAGGGGTTTAAAAGTAGACACAGTTGTTGTCTAAATAGTTTACTTTATTAATACTTTTTTATTTATTTGAGTTTTATTACTCATTATAAGAATATTGTAAATTCCCTTATTGAAATGCGAGACATCAATCTTTAAACTTGACTTACTGTCTTCAAGAGCATAAACAATATCCCCTTTTGAATCAAAGATTGAAATCACATAGTTATCACTTGATAATAACCCGAGTTCTATGTTAATTTCTGTAGAAGTTGGATTAGGATATGTAACGATTGATGATTCTATAATATTGCTGACATCAAATTGACTAGTTTCATTATGGTTAGATGCACCAATTGTCGGTGGAATATTACTTGAAACTACGTTTCCAAAAAAATCTCTTCCTCCGTTGTTTTGTAAATAATCGGTTAATTCATTGCTTCCGTTTACTAGCCTTCCTTGATTTATTGCAATACTTTCATTTGAAACGTTGTAATAGGTTGGGTCATCTATGCCTAGTGGGTCAGTATTTAATATTTCAGGATCCTCATAAATAGCGCCGTTCCATAGGTCCTCATCTAAATAGAATCTATTGATATCGTAAAATATATTATGACTAATGTCAATTGTGTTCGAATCGTTTTCTATTAATGTCGGAATCAAATCTCCGTCTGAAGTAGCAAAAACTATGTTATTGAATATATGAACGTCTCCAACATCAGGCCAACAATAAATTTCAGGTGATAATGTGTCGTTTACAAATGATGTATTGTTATATATAAAAGTGCCTGAATTTGGACATCTTACCGTATTACTTCCACAATAATTTGATACAAAGAAAGTCTTTCCTCTTTTTTTCCATAGTTCATTATTTGGATCTAGTCTGTAGCCATCATTTACACTGATATTGTATCGGTATCCACAGTTGATGTTATCTCCAAGAATTTCAACAAATCCTCCTTCATTATTGATGCTGAAATTGTACTGGAAGACTACATTTTCATTACCATAATCAATATGAGATCCATATGAATCTAGAGGTCCTCGAGCATTCATAAAGTAGTTTTGCTGAGCTATAACATTATAGCAATCAAAGGGCCACATCCCACTGCCTCTCTTCCACATTCTTGGATCAAGGCTTGATCCTGAATGATTAAAAATGCAATTTTCTACAAGGACATTTGATGATTTGTTTGGCACAAAACCGGACCCTCCTGTATGCTCAAATAAACAATCTAAAATTTTAATGTTGTTGTTTTTAACATCATCAAAATTCATATTTAGTCCTAATGATTTTATCCAAAACCCATAATGTCCAGTCCTGCATATATATGAATTTGAAATTTCAAAATTTGAGATTGTATTATATAAATTGATTAGTGTATCTGATTTTGTTTCAAGTTTAATCCCATATCCTTTATGAATATTATTTATGTTTTCTGGGGTTGGATAAATATCATGTATGTACAATTCATCTAGCTTATAGTTGAACAGCGACTGATTGTCCGCAATAATTTTTATTCCAAACCTGACGTCTTTTCCTGATCCCCATGAATTTGAGGCTCCACCAAATCCAGTTAATTTTTTTACATTTCCTAAAGAGTCTAAATGAGAACCTTCATTAAATAATTCTAGGTTATTGATATTGATGTTTTCATCATTGTAAATAAGTATACATGCTTGGTATCCATTTCCATTTATGACTGGTCTCAAATCACCACCATATGAATCTAAAATAATGGGATTTTGATCATTTCCTGAACCTTTAATCCATAACATTCCTTCCCAACTATCTCCAGACTTTAAAAGGATTGTATCTCCAGGGTAGAAATACAAGGAATTTATTTTTTCTATCGATTTAAATGGGTGTTCAATACTAAGTCCGTCATAATCGTCATTGCCTGTAGAGTTACTTACATAATAAGTGTTGGCTAATATGCAAAAATTTAAGTTTATAACTAAAGTTATTACCACGCTTGCCAATATCTTTAAACTATACTTTAACATTAGTTATTTTTAAATTAAATCAAATCTAAAATTAAAGAACTTTGATTAAAAAGATAGGTATTATTACTTCTGGAGGTGATTCTCCAGGAATGAATGCAGCAATAAGAAGTCTTGTTCGTTCAGCACTATATAACAATATAGAATGTACAGGGTTTTATAGAGGTTATCAAGGATTAATTGAAAACGATTATAAACCTTTAGGTCTAAGAGATGTAAGCCAAAGATTAGGTCTTGGAGGTACTTTCTTAAAAAGTGCTAGGTCGAGTGAATTCTTGGAAAAAGAATATAGGTCGAAAGCATACGAAAATTTGAAATCACATTCGGTTGATTTGCTTATAGTTATTGGAGGTAATGGATCAATCAAAGGAGCTTCTGTTTTTTCAGAAGATTTCAATTTTCCAGTAATTGGAATTCCTGCATCAATAGATAATGATGTCTTTGGAACTGATCATTCAATTGGATTTGATACGTCTTTAAATACTATCACTAATTCAATTGATAAGATTAGAGATACAGCTCGCTCTCACAATAGGCTTTTCTTTATTGAAGTTATGGGAAGAGATTGTGGAAATTTAGCCATTCACTCAGGTTTAGCTACTGGTGCTTGTTATGTGATAACACCTGAAATCGACTTCAGTATTGAAAACTTAATAAGCCGTTTAGATGAAGGTAAAAAATTATATAAAACCTCTAGTATAGTTGTTGTTGCAGAGGGAAACAAATATGGTAGCGCATCTAAAATTGCTGAAGATGTTGGAAAAATATACCAAGATTATGAAATTAAAGTAACAATTTTGGGTCACCTTCAAAGAGGAGGTAGCCCATCTGCTTTTGACAGAATAGTTGCTGGTCGCCTCGGTATGGGAGCAATCGACGCAATAAAATCGGGTAAATTCAATGTGATTGTTGGTATCATTAAAAATGAGCTTAACTACTCTCCAATTAATTCTGTTGTCAAAGAATCTAATTCAATTCAAAATGAAATCATAAATATTAATAGTGTTATCTCGAGATAATACTATTGTATAATTATATATTGATGAATCGGTATCAGTTTTTTTTCTTATTGTTAATCTTATTATCATGTGAAAACAATGATGTTTCGTATATCCAAAAAACTGATAAACTAAATGTCTTATTTATTATTTCAGATGATCTTAATTGTGATTTAGGAACATATGGAAATAATGAAGTAAGTTCTCCAAATCTTGATGCCTTATCTAGGAAAGGTGTGCAGTTTAATAATGCACATTGTCAATACCCTCATTGTGGACCATCTAGGTCTTCAATTATGACAGGGATGTATTCAGATCAAACTAAAATCCTAGATAATAATATTTATTTAAGAAGTACTATTCCAGATGTGGTTACTCTTGCCCAACGATTTAAACAGCAGGGATATCAATCCATTAGAATTGGCAAGATCTTTCATCTTGATAATCCTGGCAATATAGGAACATCTGGTATAGATGATGTTTATTCATGGACACATACAATTAATCCATATGGTATGGACAAATTTGATGAGCACTTAATTAATACTCTTGCGCATAGGAGATACGGTGGTACATTAAGTTGGTTAGCTGCTGAAGGAAAGGATGATGAGCAAACAGATGGAATAGCTGCAACTGAAGCAATTGAACAACTCGAGAAGTTCGCAAATTCTGGAGACAATTTTTTTCTTGCATTGGGCTTTATGAAACCACATTTACCCTTTGTAGCACCTGCTAAATATTTCGAAACTTACTGTACTGATTCAATTGTTATTCCAGATATCCCAGATGAATACTTAAGTACATTACCTTTACCTTCAAGAAAGTCAATCAGTTCTAGAAAACTACAGATTAATCTCAAAGATTCTTTAGCCAAAGAAATCAAGCAAGGGTATTATGCTACAGTCTCTTTTATGGACGAACAAGTTGGACGAGTTTTAAAAAAACTTAAAGAGACCGGCTTAGATAGAAACACGATTGTAGTATTTACTTCAGATCATGGTTTTCATTTAGGAGAACATGGTCATTGGCAAAAGCAAACCCTATTTGAGAATTCAACTAAAGTTCCATTGATTTTTTATATTCCAGATAATATTTCAAATGGCTTTACAACAAATACGCCTGTTGAGTTAATCGATATATATCCTACTCTTCTTGACTTAGTAGGGATAGAAATCCCTAAAAACGTTACAGGAAGAAGTTTAAAAGAAGTATTGTTTAAACGAGATCCCTCAGTTCGTGCAAGTGCATTAACAAAATGGAGAAATGGTTATTCAATTAAAACTGAGAGATATCGAATAACTAGCTGGGGCGAAAGTGGCTCACTAGGTTTCGAGTTATATGACCATAGATATGACGCACAAGAACTCAATAACTTGGCAAATGATTCATCGTACAGTTCTGTTTTTGATTCACTTAAAGTTGTACTCAATAATAGAATAATAGAATCAAAGCAAAAGCCACAAAACTTAGGCAGACAAATTGAAGGTGTTCAACCAATTCATGTTCCTAAAGTTGTTACCTATAGAGATATTCATAATTTAAATGGCGATATAACTTTTTATAATGAATAGAAAGCATCTAGTATATTTAATTTTATTTTTCTTTTTATTGTCTTCATGCGTTGAGAGGGAAGATTCTCCAAATTTTATTTTCATTTTAGTTGATGATCAAGGTTGGAATGGAACCTCAGTCCAAATGATGAATTCTGACACTCGATCAAAGAGTGACTACCATGAAACACCCAATCTTGAAAAACTTGCTTCCAATGGGATTAAATTTTCAAATGCTTATTCTGCAGCTCCAGTATGTGCTCCATCACGATATAGTATACAATTTGCTAAATCTCCAGCTAGATTGAACTTAATAAGAGTTGGGATGAATTCAGATCATATCGATCATGAAGGTATGATGAGCATTCCTAAAGCATTAAAAGAAATCAATTCAGATTATGTAACTGCCCATTATGGAAAATGGGGAATTGGTAGTTCTCCGGAACTTGTTGGATATGATTTTAGTGATGGACCAAATCAAAATGGAGAGGGAGGTTTTGTAAATGATACAAGCCAATGGAACTGTGAAGTCAAAGAAGATCCTAAACACATATTTAACCTTTCTGAAAAAGCCGTCAATTTCTTAAACGAAAATTCCAAGAATCCATTTTATCTACAGATTTCACATTACGCTGTTCATGCAAATATTCAAGCTCGTGAGCAATCATTAAATAAATACGAATTGAAGGAAAAAGGAAGTCAGCAAATAAATCCTGGTTTTGCAGCAATGACTGAAGACCTTGATGAAGGTTTAGGATTGATTATAGATAAAGTGCAAGAACTTGGATTGGACGATAATACGTATATCATTTACATGTCGGATAATGGTTCTGTCCCAAATATTCCAGGTGCAAAAAAGTATGATTTGAGTTACAACTATCCTTTACAAAGAGGAAAGTGGGATGCTATGGAGGGCGGTGTGAGAGTTCCACTTATTATTTCTGGCCCAAATATTGAAGCTGGAAGTGAATCAGCTGTACCCGTTTCGGGATATGATATTTTGCCAACTTTGATAGATTTAGCTGGAAGCGTTAATATTGAACTCCATGAAATTGATGGTGGTAGTTTTAGTGAAGTGATTAAGGGTAAAACAAATCACGTATTAGAGAGAGGTGTTAATGGATTATTTTTTCATGTTCCATACAGAAATGGTATTGCTCTCAAAAGACCTCATTCTGCAGTCAGAAAAGGTGATTTTAAATTAATTAAGTTTCATGACAATGATGAGATTCAACTATATAATCTCAATGAGGATATAAGTGAATCAAACAATCTTGGAAAATTGAATCTCGAAAAAGCAAATGAACTTGAGAATATACTAGATGAGTATCTTAAAGAGGTTCATGCACCAAGGTGGCAAGAGGGAATAACATGGAAGAATACACCTATACACATCATAAATTCATTTCATGAATTTGAATAGACATATAACAATAATTTTGTTGCTATTAGTTGGTATTAATTCATGTGTAAGTGAGTCTAAGACTAATGGTGAGTGTTGTAAAATCACTAAAGCAGATTTACTCCTAAATCAATCACATGATTCAATTTTTATTGAGCAAAACAACTTGTTAAAATCAGATTCTTACACAGATACAATGATAATGATTCCATCTGGTGAATTCAATATGGGAGCTGGCGATGACAAATGGGCGTTAGCGCGAGAATTTCCAAAACACAAAGTAAGAGTTGATTCTTTTTATATGGATGTTCATGAAGTAACAAATCGTCAATTTGCAGAATTTGTAAATGCCACTGGATACAAAACAGTTGCTGAGTTACCAGTTGATTGGGAAGTGTTAAAACTTCAATTACCACCAAATATTCCTAAACCTGATGATAGTTTTTTAGAGCCAGGTTCAACAGTGTTTATAAAAACAAATCAAATATTTAATTTGATTGATTATTCTCAGTGGTGGAGATGGATAAAAGGCGCAAATTGGAAATATCCGCAAGGTCCTGGAAGTTCAATTCTCGGCATGGAAGACTATCCCGTTGTGCATATTTGCTATCATGATGCTTTGGCATACGCAAACTGGTGTGGAAAGAGACTGCCAACAGAAGCTGAGTGGGAATGGGCAGCTAGAGGAGGTTTAGAAAATAAAATATACCCGTGGGGAGACGAAGGAGTTGAAGTTAATGAAGCCAAGTGTAATTATTGGACCGGGGTATTCCCATCATCAAATTCTAAACAAGATGGATATGAAGGAGTAGCTCCTGTTATGAGTTATAAACCAAATAATTTTGGCCTTTATGATATGGCAGGAAATGTTTGGGAAATATGCTCTGATTGGTTTGGCGAGAATTATTATCAGACTTTTAATCCAAATGAAGTTGCTTACAATCCTCAAGGCCCTCATACATGGGAATTCCCTCTTGAACCTCTTGATCCTAAAAGAGTTGTGAAAGGAGGGTCATTTTTATGTAATGACAGTTATTGTTCAAGTTATAGAGTCAGTGCTAGAATGCCTTATTCTCAAGATACAGGAATGAGCCATACAGGTTTTAGATGTGTGAAAAATCCCTAACTTTTGCCTCTTGAATTTTGACATGAAAATATTGAAGGTTATAATTTATATAGTTCAAATATTTATTTGCAATTATACTTACAGTCAAAGACAAAACTTTCATCCTGATAGCATTCCATTTTCGAGTAATGTAACACTAGGAAAAGGTCAAACTTCAAATATAAATTTTACTGGTTTCTATCGATTTTTAGGCTACATACGTAACCAAACGACAACTTTTCCCAACAATTCTGGTAAAACAACAGCTATCATTATAGGTGACTTTTATAGAGAGCCTATGCTTCTGCTCAAAATGAGAGGGGTTACTAAAGATGAAATAAGTTTTGGAGCTGACTTTATGATCAACAGTCTTTATAAGGGAGTAAGTGAAGACCTGAATAGAGAATTAACGTTAGAATTGGGATTAAACCTAAAAACCAGTATTTCTACTAGATATGGAAAATTTAATGTGAAAACAGGAGGAGTAAGTTGGTATAGACAAAGTAGACTTACAGTGTGGGGGAATCAATCCTTTAATCGAACAAGCATTTACGATAGAAGACCCCAAACTCCTTTAACAGACAATCCTTTAGATCGATACACTAAATTTTATAATTCCGGTTTAGTTGATCAAGGAGCTAGATATGGTAATAGAGCTTTTCAAGGGCTCTTTGTAGAAGGATTGAGACTTCCATTAAACTTTCATGTTAAGGGAGTAATTGGTAAGAGCAACTTTAACAGGTCTGAAATTGTTACAAATGACAATTTTACTGGCTGTTTTAAAGTGAAAAATATTTTAAATGACTCACTATCTATTTCTTATCAATATCTAAATTCAACTGCAGATATTGATTCTATAGGTCTAAATCAACGAAAGTATAATATTAACACTCTAGAATTAGATAAAAAGTGGGAAAATATTCGACTTCAAATTGAGGCTGGAATTGGTCAATATTCTGATTCGGACGATCCTTTCAGTTTAGGAGATGCATTTATTGCAAACCTGAAAACTACAAGATCTTCATTAGTTAGATTTAATTTACAGATTTATAGGCTATCACCACAATTTGTTAATGTGACAGGAAACTTATTGAATACAACTGTACTCGAAGTTTTTCCAAATATTGAAGGAGTTGGTGCATCAGTTAGACTTCCATTTAAAAGTCCAATGGTTGGACTTGGCTTTCCTGTAAATAACAGACAAGGTGGTGCATTAAATGCGGATGTTGAACTTGGGAAATTTAAAATCAATGGTGGCATGGGAATATTTGCTGAAATAGAGCCTTCTTCTGCTGGAATATCATTTATACATAATGTTAATAGTGAGACTATTTCTAGACTGAATCTGTTCGCGCAAAGCTGGGGCCCATATAATTTCCTTAACTCAAATTATAGAAGAGTATTTGAGACAGTTGAATTGTCAGATGGTGATGAAAATGGTAATGTAGATTACTTGAAGTATTTCAACACAATTGAGCTTCAAACAAAGTATAATCTAAAACTATTCAATAGAAATATTTATTTATTTACTCTAACTCAAATTAATTCATGTCAAAAATCTTTGGGAGTTATTCCGTTATTTTCTGACGATGCGTTGATTAATCAATCAAGTTTAATTGTAGATATGAGTTGTGAATTAAATCCCAAAACATCTATGGTAATGAGTTACGGTTTAGAAAGAGTAAAAGGAAATGAATTAACTGATTTAGACGAAGAATCAGGCATGCCTAGAGATCAGTCAAATAGACTTTTTGGAGTTGGATTTGATTACAAGGTTGGCGATCAAGCTATGATTTTTGTTAGACAAAACTTCTACAAGTTCTCAGATCCAAACTTTTCTGACAATCAATTGCAAGGGACTGAAACTATGCTAGAATTAAAAATAAATTTTTAATTAATGACCATCAATAATCACCTATTTAAGTTTTTATTTTTCATTTTGTATTGCATTAGTTTTAATGCTTCATCTCAAGACGAAAAAGTCTGGTTTGATGGAATGGCAAGATCATTTTTCACAAGAGATGTTCTTGTTGAAGATGAAGATTTAGAAGATACAGTTACACCCAAAAATGTATCTAACGGTTACAATCTATTAGATCTAAATACACATGTGAATCCAATTGAGGACTTCGAAATTTTTGCTCAGTTAAGGTTAAGAAACACGTTTGGTGGATTTTTTGGATCTGGGACTACAATTAATGTTAGACAATTAAGAGCGAGCGGAGTCATTAATAAAAAAGTAAAATTTAGCTTAGGTGATATTTTCCTTAACCAAACACGGTTTACTTTATATAACTACGAAGATGAAATGGGATTGTTATACAATGAAAATTTCAATTCTTACAGAGATATTGTTTGCTATGAAAATTTTTATTTAGATGATAGATGGAGAATGCAAGGGTTGCAACTTGATTTCTCATATGAATTCGATAGGTTTATTAGATCGTTGGAGTATGATTTTTTCATCACAAGACCTAGAGGTTCATTAGCTATTTCAGATACATATTATCTAAGTGACCAAATCCTATCTGGAGGTTCTATGCATATTGTTCCAAACAACAATTTTATGGTATCCATGAACTATGTAAATACATATGAAATTCCTACTACTGGTACTACAAATATTTCATTAAGAAACCCAGTATATCATTGGTCGATAAACCATAATCTTCATTTAAAAGAGTCAATCATCAATCAAGTGTTAGAAGTCGGATTTTCAAAAAGGTATTGGCAAGATGGTTCTGCTTTAAATGGTGAAATAGAACAAATACACAATAGCGAGGGTATGTTTTTGGACTATTCTGGGAATTACTTTAACAAAGATTCCACTCTTACCATGTCACTTGGTTACAGATACATTGACCCAAACTTTAGAAGTACAGCAGCTCAAACAAAAAGGATAAATTATAATTCACCAGTTACCTTATATCCCGATTACAATCATTTGTCATCAAATAGACAAATCTCACTTTTTGATTTAATCTCAGATGAGAATATTTACAATCAGGAACTATCAACAACCCTAATGGGCATTAATCCTGCTTATTCAAATGTTCTTCCTTATGGTGATGCAACGCCAAACAGAAATGGGTTCTTTATAAAGGGATTTTATTCATCATCAAATAACACAATAGTTTATAAGTTGAACTCTGGAGTTTATTCTGAAGTTATAGGTCAAGGTACTGAAGAGCTTAGATCATTTTCCATCTTGCAAAGTAGATTGAAGTTTAATTTCCATCAACTTTTTGGCTGGTCTAAACAATTGAGTATTTCTGCATTGTATTCTGAAGAAAACACAAATCGTGATGGCGAAGTTGAAGAAAATTATACAGAAATTATAAATCTTAAAAGTCGACAACTAGGATTGGATGTAAATCTAGAATTTGCAAACCAGTTTATAGCACAAATGGGTGTAAAGAGCTTGTCTGCAATTGGAAATGAATATTTAAACCAAAGAAATATATATGGAGTATTGGAAGGGTATGATAGTGTTGATTATAATCAAAAAGACATGGTTTTCAATACAGGTATCTTATACCAGCTTAAGGAAAATGTATATGCTAACCTTCAATACAATATCTGGGGAGTAGATTATGATTTAGAATTAAATCAAGACTACAACTTTAATAGAATTTTCTTTGTTTTATCAGTTAAATTATAATGAAAAAGTCAAACATATTTTTAATAATAGTTTCATGCATACTATGTGTGTACTCTTGCACAAAAGAAACTACAGAAGGGCCTCTTTATGACAATTTCTACTCAGATCTCACTATAATTGATTCTTTGAGTTTGACAAATTATAACCCAAATTTTAATTTAGGAGACACAGTTGGTTTTAATGCTCGGTTTTCAAAATCTGTTCCTTGGGTTATTACAATTACAGGTACTAATTCTAATAAATCAATAGAAATTTTTGGAGAGGATAGCATAATCCCAAATGAAAAAAGTTGGTTTGGTGATGGAGCTTATATTTCACCTTTTAATAACAGTGTTTCTTTAACGGGTATCTCAACAAACCCATTCTTTGAAGAAGAAATGTGTTTAGTTGAATTGACTATTGTAGATGATGAAAATGCCAATATTTCTATGGTTGACTCATTAACAATAGAAGGGCTGAAGCAAATAGAAGGACTTCTTGTTGCAGATTTTGAAGAAGGGTTGCCAAATAACTCTTTGACTTGGAAACAGTTAGGAACGAGTATGACATTTAATATTGCGAATGATGAAGCTCTTGAAGGTTCAGCGTATTATAAAATGGGTGGTATTGTAGGATGGGATTGGGTATTAGGTGCTATAGATATTCCATTGGAAATATCTGATGTAACAACTGATCCAGATGATTTCTTTTTAAACCTCGGAGTTTTTTCAGGAGATGCTCAAGGAAACTTTGCAGATAATCAGTTTATTAATATTATGATTTCTGAAGAGCAAGACACTCCCTTTGATGATGATATAAGTAACAATTTATCAGATGTATTTGCTTCAGATATGGAAGTGTATCAATATAAAATTCAATTTGTTGATTGGGTTGGATGGAAATACGAAGGTATTCCGTACAGTGAATTTGAAAAGAAAAATGATGGTGTTCCAGGGGTTATTTATTCAGCAAATCCTAATGATATTTCAGCAATTAGAATTCAGTGTCAAGCATGTCCCCACAATGCGTCAACAGCATGTCCAAATAATGAATACATTGAAGTAAGAACAGATGTAGACTACATCATATTTACTGAAAACACATCTATTCTTAATCAATGAGAATAATATCTAGTACTATATTATTTCTCACAGTTCTTACGTCTTGCAATCATCTTAGAGATATTGAGCTTTATCAAAAGCAGGTACAAAAAGTAGTACCGCTTGAATCATTTGTCTATAAAGACATTTTTACAGATTCAAAAAAAACAAAACTTTGGGGTGCCAAAACAAATAGCTGCAAAGAGGTTGTTTTTGATACATCAAATAATTTTGAAGGAGAAGATCACTTGTATGTAAAGTGGAATAAGAATGATGAATGTAAGTTCATCGGAATAGGATTTCCATGGGGAAATTATAAATCAAAAAACTTATCTCCATTTATAAATTCAGCTGCTATAGAAATGATGATTAGAATTGATGAGGAAGAAAAGACTAAGCTTCCTATGTTCTTTTCATTGGCTGATTACAGCGGTAAAATGTGTGTTAGTAAGATAAATTATCTTGATATAGAAGGAGGTGTTATAGATAATAATTGGACAAAGGTTAGAATTCCATTACAGGCTTTCAATTACGAAAGGAAAGGTGTAAATATGTCGAACATAAAGGAATTGCGTATAGAATTTCAGCAAAGTGGGAGCGTTCATATTGATGAGATGAAAATTGTTCCTCACGAACATAATTATAATAGGACTGACACTGAGTTTAAAACGACATATAATTCATTTCCAATTCATCTTGGAGTAGGAAGTCAATATTGGTGGGGGATTAATTCTACGTATTCATCTAATTTCAAATTTGCACCAAATTCCATCGAGGGTCATTCCGAATCATTAATAGCAGATGTTGATTTGTCAGAGAAAAATTCATGGAACAATTTTGGGTTTGCTTTTGATAAATGGAATCAAGTTGATATATCTAAAATCTATTCAACATCAGCTTTAAAATTTAAAATCAAATCATCTTCTATCCCCAACCTACAAATAATGATAGTATCATATAAAGGTGATAAGAGAAGGGTGCAAAGATTGATAGGTGAAAGCAATTATAAAGAAGTACAAGGGGGAGTCTATGAAGTCCTAATTCCAATTAAATCTTTTGATAATTATCAATTAATTGATTGGGGCTCATTAAAGGAAATTAGAGTGACTGTAAAAGAAAGTTCTCAATTTGAAATAGGTGAGTTTCAACTTGTAGAATTCAGAGGGAATCCCAGAAGTCCAAAAAAATGGATAGGAAAATGAGAATAGCATTTTTATTTACATTAAGTCTTTTATTTAGCATTAGTGCTATTTCTCAATCTAGTAAAGTAGAGATTATAAAATCTAATCATTCGTTCAGTTTACTAAAAGATGGAGAACCATATTACATTAAAGGAGCTGGAGCAAAAGATCATTTTGACTTATTAGAATCTTCTGGAGCAAATTCAATTCGTATCTGGAGCACTAATAATGGTCATTTGTTAGATTCAGCATATAATCATGGCATGACAGTTTCATTAGGATTATATGTACGTCCTGAAAGGTCAGGAATGGATTACAATGATGAATATGCTGTAAGAGGACAAATTGAACAACTAAAGCAGGAGATCTTAAAATACAAGGATCACCCTGCATTACTTGTTTGGGGTATTGGTAATGAAGTTGATTTAAGATATTCAAATTTTAAAGTTTGGGATACAATAGAAGAATTGGCAAAATTCATAAAAGAAGTTGACCCAAATCATCCATCGATGACTGTGATTGCCGGTCTTGACCCATCAAAAGCATACTTGATAAAAGAGAGATGTCCAAGCGTAGATATACTAGGGTTAAATGCTTACGGATCTATAGAGAATGCTTCTACATATATCAGAAAGTACAATTGGGATAAGCCATACATAGTATCTGAGTGGGGCGTTAACGGGCCTTTTGAAGCGCCCAGAACTTCATGGGGGGCTAAAGTTGAACCTCCGGGAGGAATTAAAGCAAAGACAAGGATGCGGAGATATAAAAAAATAATTGAAAAAGACGTTGATTTGTGTCTTGGCTCTTATTGTTTTTTATGGGGCCAAAAGCAAGAATCTACTGCAACTTGGCATGGTATGTTTTTGAGCGACGGTAGGCCAACTGAAGCTGTTGATTTTATGTCTTATTGTTGGAAAGGGAGTTGGCCAGATTCTAGAGCGCCTTCGATAAATAGTATCGAATTAGATGAAACGAATTGGAAAAAAGATCATATTCTAAATTCTAATTCTGAAGCTACTTTGGAAATTAAATATGATGAGTTTAACAACACAGAAGTATTTATAGATTACAAACTATATCCAGAAGCATTTACAAATAAAATAGGTGGAGATATCCAAGACTCAGTAAGTGAAATTGAATTTGAAATTACCAGTAATTCAAAAGACGGTAAAATTATTTTTAAAACTCCATCAAAGCCTGGTGCGTATCGAATCTTTGCAATAGCGTCGAATTCAAACAATCAATGTTCAGTTGCAAACATTGCATTTATTGTTGAGTGATATTCACTGTAATTGTTTCGAATCCAGGCTTGTATTGTATGACTTGATTTACATCTATTGCGTCAATAAATTGTCCTATTTCATATGGTTTCCAACTTGAACCAATATTGTTTTTATAACCAATTGATGCACCCATAATTGAGGGTTGAATTATTATACTTTGGCCTACTTGTTCAATAATTGGTTCACTTGATTTAAGTGGTATCATTTTATTAGGATACATTAAATCCAATATTTGATTTTCACTAAAAGCATCATATGTACAATTTCGCATCCAGTTTTCAAGTAAAGATTTTAAAGCTTTGATTTCATCAACTAAACTTGAATCATCGATTAAATTATTCAATTCATATGGATCGTTTATTACATCATAAAATTCATAATCACTTTTTTGAGGTTGATACCAAAAAGAAAAGTATTCATTATTTGATTTAATACTATTTAAAGAATCCAAAACCTGCATTGTTTGCATTTGATTTCGGTATTCAACATTCTTATGAATTGATGTTTGAGTATCACAATTTAATATTAGTTTATAATGATGATTTCTGACACATCTTCTTTTATTTTGAATTGAATCAAATCTATCTGTTGCTGCATAAATATTTAATCTATCGTCTTTTTGAAAAAACGATATCCCATCAAATTTATGGGCGTCTTTAAAATTAATTATGTCTAAAATCGTTGGTGCAAAGTCTATAAAACTTATGAGTTGATCATTGTATGTTGATGTTTTTGAGTTTTCCCATTTAACATAAAGTGGACATTGAATTCCAGTATCATAAATAGATCTTTTATATCTAGGGAATGGCCCCCCGTGATCGCTAAAGAAAAAGATGATAGTTTGATCGTATAGTTCATCTTCTTTTAGCTGTTGAATTACCATTCCAATTTGTTCGTCTAGTCTTTCAATATTTTTATAATTGGTAAGAAAATCTTCTTTAATCTCATTTGAGTTTGGGAAAAATTCTGGTAGACTAATTTCATCAATTTCATTATCTAAGTGTTCATAGTTCTCACTCCAGACTGATGATTCGTGCGTTATTCCAAAATTAAAAACTGAAAAAAATGGCTGATTATTTTGACGATTTTTCCAATGTGCGCTTTTGCTACTTTCATCCCAGGCCAAAGGTGATTTTTCCATGTTGTAATCCTCCTTTGAGTTATTTGTACAGTAATAATTTTGGCTTCTTAAATACTCAGTAAAAAACTTAAATTCAACATCTGACTTTGGGCTATAATATGGGAGTTGAGTGTGAGGATTAATCTCTCCTGTTTTTTTATAGGACCTCATATTTTGAGTTCCAATATTTGTTGGATACATACCAGTAATAATACTGCTTCTACTTGGTGAACATACTGGAGATGGAGTAAAGCAATTTGTATAAATGGTGCTGTGATTGGCAAGTGAATCTAGATTTGGAGTATAACTCGTACTATCTCCATAAGCAGAAAAAAACAAGCTTTGATCTTCACATACAAGCCAAACAATATTTGGTTTATTCTGTCCATAAATCATAGAACAGCTATACATAAAAATTAATAATAATTGAATTCTATATAAAAACTTAAAATACATCTCTGATTGTGTGAGAAAAAACGAAATTTTGTCAGATATTGTTTTTTTTAATTTTATAAAAATGAGGCATTTATTTTATTTACTTATCATTTCGATTTTTTTAAGCTCTTGTATGGATAATGAAGCCACTGGGGAAGATAAGAAGCCACTGAATGTAGTTTATATCATGGCAGATGATTTGGCCTATCAAGCTATAAGCGCATATGGAAGTGAAATTAGTAAGCTCGCTCCGACACCAAACATTGATAGAATTGCAAATGAAGGAGCAAGAATGGACGCAGTTTACTGCACAAATTCAATTTGTGGACCAAGTAGAGCTTCTATTTTGACGGGTAAGTTTTCACATGTAAATGGGTTTTATAAAAATGTTGATGGAGGGGATTTTGATGGTGAACAATTGACCTTTCCAAAGGTGTTTCAAGAAAATGGATACCAAACTGCTGTTATAGGAAAGTGGCATTTAGGAACAACTCCAACTGGATTTGACTATTCTAAAGTTTTAATTAATTGGGGTGGTCAAGGCACATATTTTAAACCCCAATTTTGTGTTAATGGTACTGACACAATTCAAGAATATAAACGTCATTCAACAAAAGTTATAGAGGACGATTGTATTGATTGGCTTGAATCAAGGGATAAGGAGAAGCCTTTTATGCTTTTATACCAGTTTAAAGCTCCTCATAGGGATTGGAGGCCTGATTCCATGTATCATGATTTATTTTCAGACTTTGACTTCCCACTCCCAGATTCATTTAACGATGACTATGAAGGTCGCCTTGCGGCAAGCGAAAATATGATGGAGATTGAAAACCATCTCAATAGAAGAGATATGAAACAAGAGCCGCCACATGCACTACCTACAAGGAAGGACTCAATGAAGTGGTATGCTTATGGCGATAGAGGTCAGTTTTGGACTCCAAATGATTCTCTGCAGGGTGAAGAGCTTAAGTATTGGAAATATCAAACCTATATAAAAGACTATCTAAGATGTGTGGCAGGTGTTGACAGGGCAATAGGAACTTTGCTTGATTACCTAGAAGAAAATGGTTTAGCTGAAAACACATTAGTAGTCTATACTTCAGATCAAGGTTTCTATTTAGGTGAACATGGTTGGTTTGATAAAAGATGGATGTATGAAGAGTCGTTCAAAATGCCATTTGTAATTAAATGTCCTGGAATTATTGAACCTGGAACCACTTCTGATCAAATGATCATGAATGTTGATTTTGCTCCAACACTAATTGATTTTGCAGGCTTAGATGTGCCGGGAGAAATGCAAGGAACTAGTTTTAAAGGAGTATTTACGGAAGAAGAAGTTCCTAAAAGAGAAGCTGTTTATTATCACTACTACGAATGGCCAATTTGGCATAAAGTTCAACCTCATTATGGAATCCGCACAGATAAGTATAAGCTGATGCATTTCTATTATTCAATGGATGAATGGGAGCTATATGATATAGAATCTGATCCTCAAGAAATGCATAATATTTATAACGAAGCGCCAGATGAGTTAATTCTTGATTTAAAACAAAAATTGGAAAGTGTCAGAGTGGATTATCAAGATGACTTCTCAATTGAGGAAATGAAGGTTATGACTGATACAGTTATTAAGAGGGTTTATAACGAGCCAAATAAAGTCAATAAGTAAAATGAAATACTCTTATCTATTTCTTACGATTTCAATTTTTGTATTTAGTTGTTCGAGTAAAAAAACATCAAACAATTTTGAAGATTTTGACCCTATGAACTTCAGAGGTTCTGATAGAGTTGAGACTCTTTTGTCAAATATGACTCTTGAAGATAAAATTGGAGAGATGACTCAAATCACTCTTGAGTTTATGTGTCAAAACGATAGCGAAGGTAAAAGGATAGAACCCCATACTTTAGATAGCTCAAAAGTGTCGAAGGTCATTAATGAATTTAAAGTTGGGAGTATATTAAACTGTGCGGGACATTCTTATTCTCCTGAGCACTGGCAAAAACTTGTTGGTCAAATTCAACAAGAAAGTATTAAATCAAAAGGTATACCTGTTCTATATGGTGTAGATGCAATTCATGGAGCAACATATACCTATGGTGCTCCATTAGGTCCACAACAAATAGCTCTTGCGGCTACTTGGGATACTTCAATAGTGAGAGGCCTTTCAACAGAAACTTCAAAGGAAGTTTGGGGATGTGGAATACCATGGAATTTTTCACCTGTTTTAGATATGGGAAGAGATCCAAGGTGGCCAAGATTTTGGGAAACATTTGGAGAAGATGTAAAACTTGTTAGCGATATGGGGGAATCAATGGTTAAAGGATACCAAGAAGGACCAATACCGTTTGCGGCTACTCTAAAGCACTTTTTAGGATACAGTACTCCTTGGAGTGGTAAAGACAGAACACCAGCATACATACCTGAAAGGCAGCTAAGAGAAATATTCCTTCCACCATTTCAAAAAAGTGTTGATGCAGGTGCTTTAAGTGTAATGATAAATAGTGGTGAAATTAATGGTATACCTACGCACATTAACAAGTTTATTTTAACTGACTTGCTTAGATCTGAGATGGGCTTTGAGGGGGTTGCCGTTACAGATTGGGAAGATATAAAGTACTTGTTTAGCAGGCATAAAGTTGCGGAAAACTATAAGGATGCAATTAAACTGACTATTGACGCGGGTGTTGATATGAGTATGGTTCCTTTAGACTTAAAATTCCCAGTACTTCTAAAAGAGTTAGTAGAAGAGGGTGAAATATCAGAGGATAGAATAAACTTAAGTGTAAGGAGAATTTTAACGATGAAAGAAAAGCTAGGTTTACTTGATTCTGAGGGAGGAATTATGCCTGCATTACTGACTGAAGACGAGCGAAATATTGCTGAAGAGTTAACTCTAATAGCAGCAAAAGAGTGTATTACGTTGCTTAAAAACGAGAATGACGTTTTACCTCTATCTAACGACCAAATTTTGGTAACAGGGCCAACAGCAAATTCTCAGAATGCATTAAATGGTGGATGGTCTGGTACTTGGCAAGGAAGAAATCCAGTTTACAATAATCCAGGTAGGTTGACTCCATACGAAGCACTTTCTAATAACCTAGAACAGGTTGAATTTGTTGAATTAAAATCTATGGACTTCTCTTTAGCTGAAATTAAAACTGTAGTTTCAAATATTAAATCCTCAAATCCAGAAACTGTCATTTTGTTCCTAGGTGAAATGCCATATACTGAGGTTGTTGGAAATATTGACGATTTAACTCTACAAGAGAATCAAATAGAATTAGTTAAAGCAGTTAAATCTACTGGTGTAAAAACTGTTGGAGTATTTATTGAAGGAAGACCCAGGTCGTTTCATGAAATTGAACCTCTATTGGATGGTGTAGTAATGGCATACTTGCCAGGAGAATTTGGCGGCATAGCAATTTCTGAAGTGCTAACAGGGAAATTTAATCCCTGTGGAAGACTCCCATTTACATGGCCCAAACACCCATCTTCTCATGTTACTTATGATAGAAAATATACAGAAAATGTTCATTCCGACTTCAGTATGAATGCGTTTGACCCTCAATATGAATTTGGTTTTGGTTTAAATTATAGTCCAGTAAAAACAAATTCATTAAAGCTAATTGATGGAAACAAACATCATTTAGGAGACAGCATAAGGGTGGAAGTTGATTTAGAAAACATAGGCAATAGAACCTCAACTGAGGTTGTTATGCTATACAGTCAAGATCTTGTAGCAAGCGTTACTCCTAGTGTTGACAAATTAAAAGCTTATAAAAGAGTAAGCCTTGAGCCAGGTGAAATTAAACATGTAACCCTGTGTTTTTCTTCTAATGATTTAGGATTTATAGACCAAAATTTGAACTACATAGTTGAGCCTGGATTATTTAATCTTCGAGTAAAGGACCAAATCGCCAGCATATCAATAATACATTAATTTCAATATGAAGAATTTTTTAATATTGATTTTACTGAGCACCTTTTCGCTAGCTACTTTTGCTCAAATAGAATGCGATTATCAACCAGATATTGAATCAGACTATCTTATAGGCGTATCTGATGTTCTTGCAGTTTTAGGTTTATTTGGTGAAGTTGATCTTGACCAAGATGGAATTTGGGATAGTGAAGATTTATGTACCGATTTAGAGGCTTGTAATTTTGATTTATACCCATCAGAAGCATGCCAGTATTTTGACATGAATGGTAACTGTGGTGGTGATACTTTTATTCCTGATAATCTGATAGGTTCTTGGACTTTTAGCACAATAGAAGGGGCTATTACGGTTGGATCTAATCCATATGGCTCAAACTGGCACGTAAGTCCACCTAATAGTCTTAATCCAGTACAGTATGATGATGTTTACACCTTCAATGAAGATGGCACTCTAAGTATGAATTATAATGGATTAATATTAGATGCATTTTTAGACTATAGCGTTCAACAATATGATTGTGATGGAGTAGATGTTATTTACAATTTTGGTGGAGGAACCTCTGGAGAAGATTTATTTACACTAGTGCCAAACAATAACGATTGTTCTTGTCCATTTTTTGGCACAACTGATGCGTCAATGACATATGAAATAGTTGAATTAACTTCAACAACATTAGTCCTACACAGTCAAATAGACAACAGCTCTTGTGAAACTCAAAATGGATATTTCACTTTCACCTTTGTTAAAATAAATGAAGGAGTAAACAATGATTATCAAGGTGCAGATAGCTATCCAAATATGGACTTAATATGGTCTGATGAATTTGAAGGAAGCAGCATAAATACTCAAAACTGGACCTACGATATTGGAGCATCTGGTTGGGGGAATAATGAGTTGCAGAATTACACAAGCTCTTCAAGTAACAGTTTTGTGTCTAATGGGTATTTAAATATTGTAGCTAAAGAAGAGAACGGAGGTTATACTTCAGCAAGGTTGAAATCGATTGATCTTCAAGAATTTCAATTTGGTAGAATTGATGTTCGTGCAAAGTTGCCAGAAGGTCAAGGGATATGGCCAGCAATTTGGATGTTAGGTCATAATTTTCCAACATCTGGGTGGCCTGCATGTGGTGAAATTGATATAATGGAATTAATTGGACATGAGCCTTCAACTGTGCATGGTACAGCTCATTGGGGAACAAGCTGGAATGTTCATCAATACTCTGGAGATGAGATTTCTCTGCCTGCAGGACAAAAGTTCAGCGACGCATTTCATCTATTTTCAATTATTTGGACTGAAAACAGCATAACATGGTTAATGGATGATCAGCCATATTATTCAATTGATAACACGCAAATGAATGGACAACCATATCCATTTAATAATTCATTCTTTTTTATCATGAATATTGCTGTAGGTGGGAATTGGCCAGGCTACCCAAATAGTTCTACGATATTCCCTCAAACTATGCAGGTTGATTATGTTAGAGTATTCCAGTAAAATTTTTATGAAAAAGATTTTTCTATTATCGCTCTTATTTACAGTAATTTTTAAGATAGATTATGCTCAAAACGATGAGTGTGATGGAGCTGCAATTCGTACACATGAAGCTTATTTGTATGGGAGGTTCGAAACAAAAATGAAATCAACCCAAGGAAGCGGAATTGTAAGTTCTTTTTTCCTTTACAATTGGGATATAGGGTGTAATTGGCCAGAGGAAAATAATGAAATAGATATTGAAATGACTGGAAATTTAGATGCTTCAGTCCAGTTTACAACTCATCATCCCTATCAAACAAGTGTAACTGAAATAGTTCCAACTTCATTTAATCCACATGAAGTCATGATTGATTATGCAATTGAATGGGAGCCAAACGTAGTTCGATGGTTTATTGATGGTGAATTAGCACTTGAACAGACTCATAATTTTATTAATCAACTTGAATTTCCAATGAGAATTTTTATGAATCTATGGGCTGTTAGCTTACCTACATGGACTGGAGAATGGGATGCATCAGCTTTACCTGGGACGTCTAAATATGATTATGTGAAGTACTATGAGTATACCCCAGGATTAGGAGATTATGGAACAAATAATAATTACAGCCTTGTCTGGGAAGATGATTTTGACTATTTAGATTACGATAGATGGGATGTTGATGAAGGAGGGAACGTAGGGCCTTTATGTACTTTCAGAGCCCAAAACATTAACGTAGTTGATGGAGAATTAATTCTATCAATTACTGAATTCTCGGATAATCAGATTACAAAACCAGTAAACTTTGGAGTTGATGTAAGTGCATTAGATTTACAACAAAATGATGTAGTATATATAAATGGTGGATTTAATTCTTGGTGTGGGAATTGTATGCCATTGTCAGACGATGATGGTGATGGAATTTGGACATTAGAGTATGATCTGCCTTTAGGAGAACATCAGTATCAATATGCAATTAATGGTTGGGGTGGTCAAATATTTCATCCTGAATTAGGGTCTTCTTGTGATTATAATCCTTGTGATGAATGGATGAATTTTGGAGTTTTAGTAGAAGAGAATGAGGATGTTATTTATGCTCCAATTTATTGCTGGGGATCTTGTGAATCATGCGCAAACTGGTCAAATGATGAATCATGTTTAGCAGACTTCGATGGAGACACAGTTGTTGGAATTAGCGATGTACTTTATCTATTATCTCAATTTGGATGTATTGGTGATTGCGATGCAGATATCACAAATGATTTCAATGTAAATGTTAATGATGTTTTACAACTCCTGCAGGTTTTTGGAACATCATGTATTTAAATTTCTTTTATTTAAAGTAATTGTTATGCTGAATTTCGGTATTTTTATAGCTTACTTAAAAAGTAATGTCTGCTCATAGAATTGGATTATTTATAGTATTTATTTGCTTAGTTACTTCATCATTGTTTTCTCAAACAAGTGTTGTGCAGGTTGTTGAAAATTCCCCAAAAAATTGGGAGTTGCATGTAGATGGAGAACCTTTTTACATTAAAGGGGCTGGTGGTGAAACTGAGTTAGAAAAAATTGTTGAAGCAGGTGGCAATACAATAAGAACCTGGGGAACGGAAAATGCTCAATCAGTTTTAGATAATGCTCATGAACTTGGAATTAAAGTGATGCTAGGGCTTTGGGTGCAACACGAAAGGCATGGCTTTGATTACGATAATGTCGCTAAGGTCAATTCGCAACTTGAACGTTTTAGAAATGAAGTTATCAAATACAAAGACCATCCAGCGCTTTTGATATGGTGTGTAGGTAATGAGTACGAACTAAATTATTCTAATGAAAAGGTTTGGGGTGCAGTAAATGACATTGCCAAAATGATTCAAAGTGAAGATTCAAACCATCCAGTAGCTACTGTAACAGCAGGAACCAATTCTGACAAATTGAAGTTTGTAATGGACGAGTTGACTGATATTGATATATATGGTATCAATACTTATGCTGATGTAGTTAATGTAAAAAGCATTCTTGATAAAGGTGGGTATGACAAACCTTACATGATTACTGAGTGGGGTCCAACTGGTCATTGGGAAATAGAAAAAACAATTTGGGGATCTTCGATCGAACAAAATAGTACTGAAAAGGCAGCTTCATATCTAAATAGATATTCTGAAAACATTGGTCGTTACAAATCAACTTGTATTGGGTCATTTGCTTTTTTATGGGGACAAAAACAAGAGTATACTAGTACATGGTATGGGTTATTTGGTGAGAATGGAATGCCAACAGAAGCTATAGATGTTTTGCAATATTGTTGGACGAATGAATATCCTGAAAACAGGGCTCCATCAATTGTAAAAATATTATTTAATAAATCAGAAGACATTAAAAATTTGATTTTAGCTCCAGCAACATCTTATGATGTTGAAGTAATTGCAAATGATTTGAATGGAGATGTTCTAAATTTTAAATGGGAGTTATATCCTGAAAGCACGGATTTAAAAACAGGTGGTGATGTTGAGGGTAAGCCCCCAATTATTCCAGGTAAAATCAAAGGGGTTAATTCAAGAGTGATTAATTTAAAAACTCCCAAAAGTGAAGGAAGATATAGGTTATTTGTATTTATAGATGATGGAGAAAAATTGGCTTACTCTAATATCCCATTTTATGTTGACCCATCTTTAGACTCAACACAATCAGTGACGTTTAAAAAACAAAAATTAAAGCCTCATGAAAATTAAAATCATAGCCTTTATTTCTTGTTTTTTATTAATAAATAATCTAAGTGCTCATTCATATTCTGATTCTTTGATGTTTAAGCCATCAAATGGAGGCCTATATCCAAAAAACTATGAATATGGGTTGTCGAATATTTCTATTTCTGGTTTTTATAGATTCTTAGCTTGTTATACATCCATGGACCCATCAGTAACACATTATCCTGTTATGGATTCTGTGTTTAACAGAGTATTTATTGGTGATGACAGTCAACTTCCTCAGTTAAGTCTAAATATTGGAGTAAGCCCAAACAAAAACACATCCATATCGACAGACTTGTATTTGTGGCAACAAATGACTGGAAGTGAAAACGATGATTTCGTCAAAGGATTACTTTTAGGTGTAAACCTTTACGGAACTCATTCTACAAATTATGGAACATTTGGTGTAAAAACAGGAGGAATTCATTGGCATAAACAAAGTCCTTTAACATTTGCAGCAAATACAGGATACAATAGATTTAGCCTTTTTGAAAGAAATCCTTGGGATCCAAACACATCTAATATCTATGAAAGATATGATGATTTCTATAAAAATGGAGCTTTAACTCAAGATGAACGATGGGGTCAACAAGCGTTTCAAGGATTAATAGTAGAGGCTAGTGATCTTCCATCTGGATATTCGGGCTCTTTTATGCACGGAAAGTCACAACTCAATGGTGGTTCTTCTATAGTTCCAAATCATTTGACAGGTGGGAGAATACAAAAGAGTTTTAGTAGAAGTTTCATTAGTTTAAATGGAATACACAATCAAACATTCACAGATGAAAGCACAACAAACTTGCTTGGATTTAATCTTTATACAACAGAGTTTGAGTTTAAATCAAAAAATAATGTTACACTATATGGTGAAATAGGAAAGGGAAATTATTTCTCTCCAACGTATGATGGAGGCTGGGGTAATGCACTCGATTTAAAAATAAATTTTGAAAAAACTAGATGGTACAAGTTCCCATTAGAGATTAGGTATTTTAGTATAAGTCCAAACGTCATAAATAATAATGGAATTTTTTGGAACACTTCAATTTTAGAGTACTCTCAAGACAATTCTCAACTTGACCCTGGTCAAGCTCCTATTCTTTTTCCTTTTGCAAGTTCATTGACTCAGATAGGCCAGATGACGAACAATCGTAGAGGCTTGATTTTAAATACTGATTTAAATTTTAAAAACACCAAGCTTACGGTTGGATACAGTGCTGCTAAAGAAATTGATGCAATATCAAATCAAATAACGTATGGCCACCCATCAAATTCATTACAACTTTCTAGATTTTGGAGATGGGGATTCCCTACCAATGTTGGGCCATATGAAAACATTAATAAAGTTTATAGATCTGTGTTTGAGACGTTGGATATTGATGATCCATATGGGATATCTGCAAAAGGATTTAATTCATTAGAAATTAGTTGTAAAACCAAAACACAGATTAACGATAGAAAGCTAATGCTTTTCTATTTAGGAGGATTTCATAGTATTCAAAGAGATTATAATTTCCTTCCCACTTATGATAGTACTGCATATCTTCAGAGTTATAATCATCAACTTGATGTATACTATGCTTTAACTAACAAAGTTACCCTTTGTGGATACTATGGATATGATATAATTAAGGGAGGAATTCATACTGAGACCAATGTTGATTCGGGTGGACATAAAGATCAAGAAGGTAAAAGTTTTGCTCTCGGCCTTGATATTCAAATGGAAAGAAATACCGGACTCTATATAAGACATAGATGGATGGATTATATAGATCACAATTTTGCTTTAGATAGATATAAAGGCACAGAAACAACAGTAGAACTCAAAATATTTTTCTGATATGAGATATTTTTTAATAATACTATTTTTAGTATGCAGCTCTGGTTTTGCATTTTCTCAGAATGGAAAAAAAGTACAGTTTGTTGGAGGAGCTAGATCATTAAACACACTTGCGGAACTAGATTCAGCATCAATCCCAAAAAGATCAGGTGGATATGCTTTACTTGATTTAGGAATTAAGATTAATCCGAACTCAAATACCGAGGTTATGGGTATGTTTAGGATAAATAATGAGTATGGAGGATTTTGGGGTGGAGGAGTGAATTTTGATGTAAGACAACTTTATGTACGAGGAGTTGCAAATGATATATTCAGATACCAAATCGGTAATATTGATTATAAACTAACTCCCTATACATTTTACAATCATAATCAGGATATACTTACATCGTCAATAGGAACACTTGGTATAAGAGAAGATGTTTTTAATTATGAAACTTTCTACAGTGACAATACTTGGAGGCAACAAGGTGCATCCTTAAACTTTGGCCTAGAGTTTCCTAAAGGAATTAAAGACATTGAAGTAAATAGTTTTATTTCTAGAATAAATAGCTCAGATTTTAATTTTGTATTGGATAGGTTTTTTGGTGGAGGAAACGTTGTAATTAATAAAGATGACAATTTAGAAATTGGGTTAAATCACGTTTCAATTTTTGATTTAACGGGAACTGCAAAAACTGATAATATTTACACCAATAATGTTAGCTCAATAACCTTTGATTACCATTTAGTAAAAAACAAGTTTGTATATGGAATTGATGGTGAATATGGTGTCAGTTCTATATCCCAGAGTGAATCTCCAGAAGATTCATTGACGGATTATTTTTTACATGCAAGAGGCTACATGAATTTTAATTCTGGACTCAAATTGAGTCTTGGAATTTTAGATAATGGAGCAGATTACAGAAGTTTTGGAGCTCAATCCAGAAGAGTTTCATTTAATCAAGAAAACAACTTCTTTAATAGATACGTTGACTTAACAGATTCAACTGAAGTGTTACGACCTGTATCATTATTTGATACGTATAATGACCCTGAATTATACAATCAAGGGATATCAGTTGGATTGATGGAAAACAATCCAATGATTAGTTCTGTTCTTCCTTATGGCATTGCTTCCTTTAATAGACAAGGAGGATATTTTGGAATACATTATGACGACCCTAAGAAATTAATTGGTTTTAATGGAAGAGTTTACATGCTTTCTGAGTCAAGGGGTCAAGGAACACTAGCTTTAAAATCATTTTTAATGACTGAGATTGTTACAACAATTCATGCTGAGAAGATTTGGGATGGTAAGAAAGAATTTAATATTCAAATGTCTCACAATCGTCAACAAACAAGTAGAAAAGGAGAGTACGATTTTGAATCAGTTGACTTTACAACTAATCAAATAAACTTTGGCATAGAACTGGAAGTAATTGACGATATATACCTATTGGGTAATTATCTCAAATTAAATGCTACGGGAAATGATCAAATGCCAATTAGAAATAGCGATGATGAAATTATTAATTATGAGAACTTCTCAGTCGATGGTGAAGAGTCTTTGATTTCATCAGGACTCAAAATTTCTTTTTCTAAGCAATCTTACTTAGCGATTATATATGATAGATTTAAGTATCGATTTAGTCAAATATCTCATGAATATGACTTTAATCAATCATCAGTTGTATATGTCTTAAAATTCTAAATCATGAAAAAATTAATATATATAACTCTATGCTTGATTGTAATAATTTCTTCTTGTAGTAAGCCTGATGAATTTTATGATGGACCAAACTTATATGATGTTTATGGTGATTTTGAAGTCTATACATCACTACAAGGAAGTCAAATTAATGTTGATTTTGAATCAGGTGAAACGGTGTATTTTACATGTGAGTTGAGTAAAGTTGTTAATTGGCAATTAAAAATTACAGGTTCAAATAGTGGTGCTGAGAAAATAATAACAGGTACAAGTAGAACACTCGATGAGGAAGTTGCTCTATGGGATGGATCTACTACCAACCTTCCAATTTTT
>Ga0160422_10000157_pt1 | contig 39095 bp, 27 predicted proteins | sample Fk160mmetaG_FD_108192 | JGI IMG/M metagenome (GOLD analysis project Ga0160422, IMG submission 108192) | Marine microbial communities from the Central Pacific Ocean - Fk160115 60m metaG | ecosystem: Environmental > Aquatic > Marine > Oceanic > Photic zone | place: The Central Pacific Ocean... | reverse complement strand
CCACCCTTTTGGACTGATATAATTAGGTTTTCATCACCTTTTACATAATCAGCTTTGAGTAAATCTCCTTCTTCAATAGATGAGTTGATGATTTCTTCTGCGAATGGATCCTCAAGATGCTTTTGAATAGCTCTTTTAAGAGGTCTTGCTCCGTATTTCTCATCATAACCCTTTTCAACAATAAAGTCTTTCGCTGAGTCTGTCACCTCAAATCCGTAACCCAAATCCACAACTCGCTTTGACAACGATTGTAGTTCAATATCTATAATTGAGTGAATATGTTCTCTCTTAAGAGATCGGAATAGAATTACATCATCTATTCTGTTTAAGAACTCAGGAGCAAAGGCTCTTTTCAATGCAGTTTGAATTACACTGTTTTTATTGCTTTCCTCATTTTGTTTTGCAGCAGCTGTGCTAAATCCTACACCTGAGCCAAAATCAGCTAACTGACGAGCTCCAATGTTAGAAGTCATAATCATTACAGTGTTTCTGAAATCAATCTTTCTACCAAGACTGTCTGTCATTTGGCCATCATCAAGAGCTTGAAGAAGTAAATTGAAAACATCTGGATGGGCTTTTTCTATCTCATCAAGAAGAATAATAGAGTAGGGGCGTCTTCTTACCTTTTCAGTAAGCTGACCGCCTTCTTCATAGCCCACGTAGCCAGGAGGCGCTCCAACTAACCTTGAAACGGCAAACTTCTCCATGTATTCACTCATATCAATTCTAATTAGTGCATCATCACTATCGAACATAAATTGGGCTAAAATTTTAGCTAATTGAGTTTTACCAACTCCAGTAGGGCCAAGGAAAATAAACGATCCAATAGGCTTATTTGGATCTTTTAATCCAGCTCTATTTCTCTTAATTGCCTTTACTACCTTATTGATTGCTTTCTCTTGGCCTATAACCTTACCTTCAATGTCCTTATCCATCCTTGCAAGCTTACCACTTTCCTTTTCTGCAATTCGCTTAACAGGAATACCAGTCATCATTGCAACAACATCACCAACGTGCTCTTCTGTTACAGTTACACGCATGTTTTTATTCTCTTCTTCCCACTTCTTTTTAGCAGAATCAAGTCTCTCGTTCAGGTTTCTCTCAGTATCTCTTAGTTTAGCAGCTTCCTCATATCTCTGAGACCTTACAACCCTTACTTTCTCCTCTTTAATTCTCTGAACTTCTTCTTCAATATCTAGAATTTCTTGAGGAACATAGATGTTGTTTAAGTGTACTCTTGAGCCAACTTCATCTAAAGCATCAATTGCCTTATCTGGTAGATGTCTGTCAGTTATATACCTTGCTGTTAGCTTCACACAAGCATCTATTGCCTCATCAGTGTAGCTTACACAGTGGTGTTCCTCGTACTTATCTTTAACGTTATTGAGTATTTCTATACTTTCATCAATTGAAGTTGGCTCTACCAAAACTTTTTGGAATCTTCTTTCTAAAGCGCCATCCTTTTCGATATGCTGACGGAATTCATCTAATGTTGTAGCACCAATGCATTGAATTTCACCCCTGGCGAGAGCTGGCTTAAACATATTTGAAGCATCTAGTGAGCCACTAGCTCCACCAGCGCCAACAATAGTGTGAATTTCATCAATAAACAGGATAACATCTGGGCTCTTTTCAAGCTCATTCATTACAGCTTTCATTCTTTCTTCGAATTGGCCTCTATACTTTGTCCCTGCAACAAGAGATGCAACATCTAGTGTTACAATTCTCTTATTGTATAGAACCCTGCTTACTTTTTTGTTAACAATCATCATTGCCAATCCCTCAGCAATAGCACTTTTACCAACACCAGGTTCACCAATTAGAATGGGGTTGTTCTTCTTACGACGAGAAAGAACTTGGCTTACTCTTTCAATTTCTTTTTGGCGTCCAACAATTGGGTCTAATTTTCCTTCTTCCGCCATCTTAGTTAAATCACGCCCAAAATTATCCAAAACTGGTGTCTTACTCTTTGTATCACCTTTTCTCTTTGTGTCACCGCCTCTACTTGATGCTCCACTGCTTCCTCTACCTCTATGACCACCTAACCCATCATCAGGAGCAAAATCACCTTCATCGTCTGCTAGATTAGACTCGAAATGAGTAGGGGTGTTATCTTCTCTTGATTGAGGCTCTATGCTTTCAAATTCCTCCTTAGCTACTTCATAATCAATATTAAACTGATTTAGTGATTTAGTAGCAACATTGTCCTTGTCTTTCAAAATACTGAAAAGTAAATGTTCTGTACCTATAATTGGACTCTTAAAGATTTTTGCCTCCAAATAAGTAATCTTTAAAATCTTTTCAGCTTGCTTAACTAGAGGCATATTCCCCGATCCAACAGCTTTTCCTCCTGCTTGCTTAATAGACTCCTCTACTAATTTCCTCAACTTTTGGACATCGCAATTAAGTCCCTCTAAGATTTTTATAGCGGTGCCTTCCCCTTCTTTTATTATGCCTAAAAGAAGATGCTCAACTCCAATGTAGTTGTGCTCCAACCTAAGTGCTTCTTCTCTACTAAAGGTTATTACCTCTCTTACTCTAGGTGAAAACTTTGCTTCCATACTGCTCTAATCTTCTGGTGAATAATGAATGCTCTTTAATTTAAACGCATGATTTATGCATTTCGTTGTTTCAAGTTTTCTCAAATCTACATATTGAGGTAAAACACCTGAGGCCAAATCCCATTCGTTATCCACATTAAATAGTTGTCTATTGTGAAGAATTGACATCATTTTTTAGGCCAAACTGAGGAGCAATTTTCGTATTTTTGATTGCCTTTCAAAGCTATTGAATTCACTAGTTATTTAGCTGAATTTTAAACAGGTTTTGGAATAGGAAAAAGGATAGAAAAAAGGATATTATGGCAGAAGGAGAAAAGATCATTCAGATTAACATATCTGATGAAATGAAATCAGCTTACATCGACTACTCAATGTCGGTGATTGTTTCGAGGGCACTTCCAGATGTAAGAGATGGTTTAAAACCAGTACATAGAAGAGTTCTATACGGAATGCTAGATTTAGGAGTTCTTTCAAATAGAGCGCACAAGAAATCAGCCCGTATTGTCGGTGAAGTATTGGGTAAATACCACCCACACGGTGACTCATCTGTATATGATACAATGGTGAGAATGGCCCAAGACTGGTCTCTCAGATACCCAATGGTAGATGGGCAGGGTAACTTCGGAAGTATTGACGGAGACAATCCAGCTGCAATGCGTTACACTGAGGCAAGGCTTAGAAAGCCAGCTGAAGACATGCTTGCCGATTTAGACAAGGACACTGTTGACTTTAGGCCAAACTTCGATGAAAGCCTTAAGGAACCTACAGTACTACCATCAAAACTGCCAAACCTTTTAATTAACGGTGCATCAGGTATCGCCGTTGGTATGGCCACTAACATGCCTCCTCACAACTTAAGCGAGGTAGTAGATGGTGTTACTCATTATATAGATAACAACGACTGCACAGTTGACGATTTAATACAGCACGTAAAAGCGCCTGATTTTCCTACTGGTGGTGTAATTCACGGTGTTGAAGGTGTTCACGAAGCATTTAGAACGGGTAGGGGAAGAGTTGTTGTAAGAGGAAAGGCCAGGATAGAGGAAACAAAGTCTGGAAAAGAAGTCATTATAGTTGAAGAAATTCCATATCAAGTAAATAAAGCTGATATGGTGAGGAAAACAGCTGAGCTAGTTAATGACAAAAAGATTGATGGAATTAGCGAAATCAGAGATGAGTCTGATAGAAAGGGTATGCGCATCGTATACGAACTCAAGAGAGACTCTATTCCAAACGTAGTTCTTAATAAACTTTACAAATATACGTCTCTACAAAGCTCATTTTCAGTAAATAACATCGCATTAGTTAAAGGAAGACCAGAGCTTCTAAATCTACGTGACATGATTGTAAACTTCGTTGAACACAGACACGAAGTTGTAGTTAGGAGAACTCAATTCGAGTTAGATAAAGCAGAGGAAAGAGCTCATATTCTAGAGGGATTAATTATTGCACTGGATAATATAGATGCTGTAATTAAGCTAATTAGAGCTAGTAAATCTCCAGAAGAAGCTAGAAATGGATTGATGGAGAAGTTTGAATTAAGTGAAGTTCAAGCTAAAGCAATCTTAGACATGCGTCTTCAAAAGTTGACAGGACTTGAAAGAGACAAGCTAAGAGCAGAATACGATGAGTTGATGAAGCTTATCTCTGATCTCAAGGACATTCTTGCTAACAAATACAAGAGAATGAACATCATCAAAACCGAACTTCAAGAAGTAAAAGAGAAGTTTGGTGACGATCGTAGATCTCAAATAGAATTCTCTAGTGCAGATGTAAGTATTGAAGATTTAATACCTGACGAACAAGTTGTAATTACTATTAGCCATGCTGGCTATATAAAACGCACTAAACTAGCAGAGTACAGGTCACAATCAAGAGGAGGTGTTGGTTCAAAAGGATCTTCAACAAGAGAAGAGGATTTCCTTGAAGAAATTTTCACAGCAACTAATCACAATTGGCTACTAATATTCACTCAAAAAGGAAGGTGTTTCTGGATGAGAATATTTGAAGTACCAGAGGGTAGTAAGCAGTCTAAGGGTAGAGCAATCCAAAACTTGATAAATATTGAGTTAGATGACAAGATTTTAGCTTACATACCTGTTAAGGACATTAAAGATCCTGAATATGCAAATGCTAATTATGTAGTACTCGCAACTAAACAAGGTCTAATCAAAAAGACTAGTCTAGAGGCATACTCTAGACCAAGAACTAATGGCATTAACGCAATTACAATTAGAGAAGGAGACGAACTACTTCAAGCTAAACTCACTAATGGAGAGAATGAAGTAATTCTTGCTCTTAAATCAGGAAAAGCTATTCGATTTAACGAATCAAAGACTCGTGCTGTAGGAAGAACTGCAATGGGTGTTAAGGGAATCACACTAGGAGGGCCTGATGACGAAGTGATTGGCATGGTGTGCGTACAAGACGCAGAAAGCTCTGTACTTGTAGTGTCTAAAAATGGTTATGGTAAACGATCTGCTGTAGACGATTACAGAATAACAAACCGTGGTGGTAAAGGAGTTAAAACTTTACAAATCACTGACAAAACTGGTGAACTTATCTCTATCCTAAACGTAACTGATGAACACGATTTAATGATCGTGAACAAAAGCGGTATTACGATAAGAATGGCAGCTGCTGACCTAAGAGTAATGGGCCGTGCAACACAAGGTGTACGACTAATAAATCTTAAGGGAAATGATGAAATAGCTTCTGTTTGTAGAGTACCTAAAGCTGAAGAAGAAGATATTCCAGAATTAGCAGAAGGTATAGAAGGAGTAGAAGGAGAGGTTAATGACAGTAATGTGGAAGCGCCAAGTGATTCAACTGAAAGTACTGAAGGCGATGAAGCAAATGCAGAAGAATAGTTGGCATTAAATTTGAAAATGAATTAGTTAGTTATGAGCAACAAATGCGAGTAACAAACTAATTTTACATTTAAATAAAACAAAAACAATTTTTATGAAGCAGCTAGCATTAGTACTAGGATTACTTATTTCGGCTACAGCGTTTGGCCAAAAGGAAGTTGTATCAGCATACAACGCTAATAAGGACGGTGATTACAGAGCCGCAGCTACTTACATCGAACAGGCAATTCTTGTGGAAAAAGCTGCAATTAAAGAAAAGACTTGGAGATATAGAGGAGAAATTTACTTAAATATCGCTGCTGATTCTTCAGCTTCAATTGAGTATCCAAATGCATTAGTTATAGCAAAGGAAAGCTACCAGAAGTCAATGGAAATCGACAAAAAAGGGAGATATGAAGACGAAAACAGAGCGGGATTAAGTAGAATACAGGCAGCATCAAATAACAATGGTATTAATTATTACAATACTGGAGTATTTGATAGAGCAGGAAGCAGTTTTGACCTAGCAGTTGAAGTTGCTAAAATCTTCGATATCGTTGACACTATTTCAGTTTACAACGCAGCACTTAGCTATGAAAAAGCAGGTATGACTGACATGGCAATTGCTCGTTACCACGAATGTGCAGAAATTGAATATCAAGTACCTAACGTTTTCTTATTTATCAGTACACTGTATAGAAATTCTGGTGACAATGACGCAGCACTTGAAACTCTAAGAACTGCTAGAGAAAAATACCCAAGAGAGCAAAGTCTTATCATTGAAGAATTAAATATCTACTTGACTAGTGGTAATTTTGAAAAGGCCAAAACAAACCTTCAATTAGCTGCTGAACAAGATCCTACAAATGAAATACTTTGGTTCTCATTAGGTTCTGTATTTGACAACCTTGGAAATTCAGAAGAAGCAATATCTGCTTATTTAAAAGCGATAGAGGTGAAAGCTGATTATTTTGATGCTAACTACAACTTAGGTGCTTTATACTTCAACCAAGCTGTACAAGGTATCAATCAGGCTAATGATATGTGGAAGCCAAGAATGACTAGCAAGGCAGCTGCTGCTCAAAAGAAACTTGAAACAGAGGCTAAGGAGTTGTTTAACACAGCTAAACCATACTTAGAAGCTGCATTTAGTGTAAACCCAGAAGATGTTCAAACAATAAGATCTCTTAAGGATATTTACGCTAGAACAGGTGAGGATGAAAAATTCCTTCAAATGAATGATCTTCTAAAGAAGAGTCAGCAGTAAGCTTTTTAACTCATTTACTAATATTTAATACGCTAGGATATAAGCTGCTAAATATTATATATTACTATTTAACATAATATCTATTATCGTTCAAAAGAGGATGGAGAAATATTAGAGTATTTGAAACTGATAATGTATTTTTGACGCGAAATTTAGGAGGTGTGACAGAGTGGTCGAATGTACCGGTCTTGAAAACCGGCGTACCGAAAGGTACCGGGGGTTCGAATCCCTCCGCCTCCGCAAATAAAACCCATCAGCTATGCTGTTGGGTTTTATCTTCTAAAGAAAAAACACATAAGATTTATTAACAGATAAATTATCTGGATTATGTAAACTTCGCACTAAATGGGATTGAGCAGTAATCCTTTTAAACAATCATCCATAACTTTACAAAATGAATTTGAAGCTGATTATTGCACTTGTTTTAGGATTTATCACCGTCACTTCATATTCTCAAATAAAGGTTGATGTTCATCATTTTAAAACTACTGATGGATTTCCTTATATAGACGTAATTATTAACATTCCTGGTGATAATTGTAATTACAAAAAGCTGTTAGATAATTGGCAATCAACAACTAACATTACTGTTATTGCTGAATCAAAAGGCGAAGTTGTTGAGTTTTCTAAGGTTAACTTGAAAAGTCCTCAGTTTACTGATTCAACTGAAGCTTTCTCTACTAATCAAATCCATTTAGAGCGCTTTTCTCTTCCAACTGGTATTTACCAGATATCAATAAAAGTAAATGCCAAATTTGATCATTTAATAACCAAAAATGTCACAGTTCCTCACTCAGGAATGCCTGAAATTTCAAGTATTTTACTAGTTGAAGCTTATGCTAAATCCCTAAATGATGTTGAAAGTAAATTCTATAGATCAGGTTTTGAAATTGTCCCATTGACAGGAAATGAAATTTCTACAGATGCAAGTCAACTTACATTCTATACTGAGCTTTATAATATTAATGACGTCGTCGGTGAGGATTCGTTATTCTTGTTAGTGTTTGGGCTAACAGATTCAAACGGATCACTTAACCCAAATAACACTCGTTACAAGAGAATTAATGCCAAAAGTGTGACTCCAATTTTTGAGACATTACCTGTTTCATTGACTACTCCTCCTCTATCTGGTGGTAAGATATTAATTCAAGCAAAAACTAGGAATGGCAATTTGATTGCCCAAAAATCGATGGATATAGAGCGTTTTCACAGTAGAACAAATTCTCATCCTAAAATCAATTTTGCTAAAGCGTTTGAGAACAGGGAAATTCTTTATAGACATTTAGAAGATCATTTACCACTTGCTTCACCATCGCAACAGAATACAATTGGGCGAACTCTAAAACACAACCCTGACATCAGAGTTCTACAGGGATTCCTTGAGCAGTTTTGGATTAAGAAAAGCCCAGATGATCCTGAAGGAGCTTGGAGTGCATATTGTGGTGAAATATTAATCGTTGATAGCGTATTTGGAGGTTGTAGAGGTGGTCATGGTGCTGATACAGACATGGGATATGTTTACTTGAAGTACGGAAAGCCCAATACTATTGTTAAGAGACATCATGATACAGACTACTATCCTTATGAGATTTGGCATTATAATCATACAAATGGGTTTACTAACAGGCGATTCCTATTCTATGCACCTCATGTAGTTTTAGAGTGTATGGAAATTCTGCAAACTGATATGCCAGGTGAAATCCAAAACGAGGATTGGCTTAGAATTCTAAAGTCCAGAGAAAATCGAGTGAATGTAATAGACTCACAGATTAATCGTTTAAACCCCAGAGACACCTTTTCAAGAGAAGAACCCGAAGATTTGTACTACAATCCCAGATGATAACAGCAGTTTCCATATTAAATTGGAATGGAATTAACCATCTCAAAACTTTTCTGCCTTCAGTCATTGAGAATTCAAAAGGTGAAGGGGTGAAAATTGTTTTAATTGACAATGGATCAACTGATGATAGCTGTGAATATGTGTCTTCTATTTATCCAGAAGTCCAAATCATCAAAAACTCAATTAACCTAGGATATGCTGGCGGATATAACGAGGGATTAAAGCATGTAAAAGCTGATAGGTTTGTCTTACTCAATTCAGATGTACAGGTTACAAATGGGTGGATAGATTCTGTAAATTCTACAATGGCCAAACTCGACCTTGCCGTTTGTGCACCTAGAATTTTGGACTACTCCTCTCCCACTGATTTTGAATATGCTGGAGCAGCTGGTGGTTACATTGATTCTGATGGGTATATGTTTTGTGCAGGAAGAATCTTTAATCACATTGAATCTGAAGCTGGAAAGTATTTGGATGACGCAGAGGTGTTTTGGGCTTCTGGTGCTGCGTTATTTATAAATGCACAAACTTGGGAAGAAGTTGGTGGTTTAGATGAAAGCTTCTTTGCACATATGGAAGAAATTGATTTGTGTTGGAGGGTGAAAAATAGAGGCCAAAAAGTTGGTGTTTGCAACTCATCTTATGTTTATCACCTTGGTGGAGGTACACTAGCGAAATCTAGTTCTAAGAAAGTTTATTTAAACTTTAAAAACAACCTGTTATTGCTATTGAAGAATAAGAATGGGTTTTGGCCTGGGTTTGTCCTTAAAAGGTTGATACTTGATGGGATAGCAGCGTTCAGGTTTATCACAAAGCTTGAATTGGCAAGTGCATTAGCAATACTTAAGGCGCATTTAGTTTTTTACATTATGATACCTAGTTGTCTTAAAAAACGAAGTATAGAAAATTCAGCTAAATCTTTATCAAAGCCAAACATCAAAGGTCTTTTCAACTTAAGCATTATTATTGAACATTTTTTAAAAGGAAAAACAAGTTTTAGTGATTTAGACATTTCTAGATTTAACTAGTATGAACTTTTGCCACACACATAAACTTCCATCTTTTCCAATAACAATATTTTAATCAGATTTGAGGTATGAATCCATACACTCCTCTTCTAACTTTTACTGTCTTATTGGATTTAGGCATAGCAGAGGAATTAAAGTCTATAAACCCACTTACTGATTACTACTTAAGTTTAAATTAGTCATATGGATAGAATTCAGCTAGTTGAGTGTCCAAGGGATGCAATGCAGGGTTGGCCTCATGAAATTAGTACTGAGGATAAAATCGGTTATCTCAAAACTCTGTACAATGTGGGGTTTAACACACTAGATATGGGGTCTTTTGTGTCTCCAAAGGCCATTCCATCCATGGCTGATACTTCACAAGTGATTGAACTTCTTGAAGAGGAAAACATTATCCCAAATTCGAACACTAGAACGCTTGTAATTATCGCAAATGAAAGAGGTGCAAAGGATGCTAGTAAGTATGTGAGCATAGATGACTTAGGCTTTCCCCTATCACTTTCTGAAACATTTCAGCAGAGAAATACTAGCGCGAGTATTGATGAAGGATTTAAGCGTTTGGAGAGTATTCAGAATATTTGTGTGAATTCTGGAAAGAGGCTTGTCGTATATTTAAGTATGGGATTTGGTAATCCTTACGGAGAGCATTGGCACCCAGATATGCTAACTCTATTTTCTGTAAAGCTAAAAGACGAATTTGGTGTAAGTGTTATTGCTTTGAGTGACACAATAGGAACGGCAAATGAAAATGATATTAAATCTGCATTTCAAACAGTGAATAGTGAGATAGCAGACGTTGAATTTGGAGCACATTTACACCTTAAACTCACAGATGGGATTGGTAAAATAGAGGCCGCATTTGATGGTGGATGTATGAGATTTGACGGTGCTATTAGAGGGATTGGAGGTTGTCCTATGGCACAAGACAGTCTTGTTGGAAATGCTCCAACAGAAAATATGGTTGAGCTATTTAAGAAGAAGGGGCTTTGGAAACCTACAAGAGATGAGTTTTGGTCTCAGGCTCAATCTCACGCAACAGAAATTTTCTCTGGCATTTAAGCTAGTTTTAGGTAAGCATATGCCAAAATCAGATTCAAGTTCAATAGCCCTATTACCAATAATTTCTTGAAAAGCTCCACCAAGAAGGGCAGTAGCCAATAATGCAAGTCCAGTTAAAAACATTTATTTCTTTTCTGCAATTAATATCATCCTAGGTGAGTCATTGTGATATGCACTAAAATCATAATCACCCTTGATTGTTTTCACATGCAAACCTTCGGAAGATAGTAATTCACTCAGCTCATCACTATCCCAAGCTTTAACAATCTCGATGTGGATTTTTTTACTTCCGTTTGGCTTAGTATAGCTTATGCTTTTTTTGAAAAACCCATTTTCAAATTTTCTTTCAATATGAAATTTAATCCCATCTCTGATTTGGGTTTCACTACAGACCATTCTTTTCTTTGAGTATTCAGTATTTATATAGTCCAAAACCAGTACCCCACCATATTTCAGTGCTTTTGAAAAACCTTCTATTACATCTGAGTGGTCAGTTTCATTTGGGAAATAACCAAAACTTGTAAAAAGGTTAGTTACAATATCGTATTTCCCTGCACTTTCTGTGTTGTCCTTTAACTTTCTCAAATCAAGTACAGAAAAGCTTGCGTTGTCAACTCCTTCAGCCCTTTCATTTGCTATTGAAATGCTATTTTGACTCAGATCAAATCCTCGAGCATCAAATCCATGCTCTGCCCAAGCAAACACATGCCTTCCAGATCCACAACCAGCATCTAGCACCTTACAAGGACTTAATTTCAAATTTTCTACAAGAGATTTAATAAAGCTGTATGCCTCCTTCTCATCTCTATGACCATAAAGGGTATGATACTCATTCGTATCAAACCATACTTCAAACCAAGGTTTAGTTTCTTTCATAGCATCCTCTGTCTGGGCTATTCGTAGACCTTGGGGTTCCAATAATATCTAAAGTAACATCTGAAGCATTGAATGGTGGAATGGAAGAAACACCTTGCCAAATTGAACTGCCACTTGAAATTCTGAAATCCTTATTGCCAGTAGTTGATTCAAATGGTGGCGTTATATCCAGCGTACAATCTTCTGAAAGTATTTGTTGCGGAAAATCCTCATCTTGAACATCAACTGCACATGCTGTAAATATGGGGTTGCCGTAGATTGTAGCATTGAATAAACTAGCAGTCAACTCGTCGTGATCATCTGTTTCTGCGTTATTACCCCAAATGATGCAATTTCTAAACTCAGTATTGCTGTTGAATGGCCTCTCTTGAAGAACACCTCCAGCACTTTCGTACCAGTCATTTATGTAAACAGAAGGTCCTTGTCTAACAGTTGTCCCTGCAGACCAATAGTTAGCAAATGTACTTAAATGCATAATTATCTCTCCCCCAAGAGTAAATGCACCGCAAGCTTCGCCACAATCATACACCAAATTATTCACTCCGTGCACGTGGCCTCCCTGAGAAATCAATCCAATTGAACTGTGGTTGTTGATCTCGGTATTTGTGAGTTTTAAAGAATAATTCTGAGCATTTGTAGACACGCTATCAACCCAAATACCAGAAGTAGCATTTTTGATTACTGCGTGATTGATGTTGCAATCTTTTGCTCTATCAAGCCAAATTCCTCCTCTATTTAAAGTGTAGTATACTGTCTCACCATCAAAGTTGAATTCTAAAGGGAAATCCAATCCCCATTGACCAGGTTTATCTTGGTATGAATCTTCAAGTCTATCACCCTGAAAAATTACTTTGTTCTCTAGAGTTCCATTGACGTTAATGGTTCCGCCTCTTACCCAAATTCCACTCCCATCGTGTGCATAAATTTCTGCACCTTCATCTATTGTCAATACGTAGTCCTGATCTACTAATAATTGTCCATAAATAACGTGAGGCTTGTCGCTTTGCCAAGTTTCGTTAGGACTTAAAATATTATCTTCATTATCATACGAATTAGCCCAATTTCCAGGCTGATGATGGAAATAAGCATTCCTACCCCAAGCTAGAAGATTTACATACTGCTCATTAGTATTGGTGACGAATTTTATTGAATCCTCTTCAATAAAAGGAGATAGTGAATTGTCAGGATCCACAGTCACCTCTACAAAAACAAAGATGCTATCGCCTCCCAAAATTGTAACGTCTTCAACTATTGTAATTGGCGCTCCGTTTTCATCAACTCCTGCCCCATCTACATTTATTCTATATGCACTAGATGACATACCCTCTAGTGAAATCTCATCGATCAGCAGGGCATCATCATGTGGATTTCTGACTGTAAAATAATGAGTTACAGATCCAATTGTTGTAAAGACCGTATCAAATAAAATTGTATCCTTCGAAAAGTCTAACATATGAGAAGTGTCTGTGCTATATGGCACCTTGGTACAGCTATTAAGAAATAGCCCAAAGCCCAAGCAAAACGCTACTATAGAAGCCAAATACCTCATACTAACTCTCATTATGCAAATATGACCATCTTTATCCCATGAAACATTATCACTCTGACTTCCTTTCTCATATTTCTGATGTTGATCCAATTTTGCACAAGGTAGTAATGTCGAATGGTGAGATTTTATTGCATACAACAGATACTCCTTTTAGACATTTGGTTAGAATTATTGCGGGACAGCAATTGAGCGTAAAAGCTGCAGAAACTATTTATGGAAGGCTAGAGCATATGTTAGGCAAGGGATACGAGCCAAACGACATACTCGAGTGCGAGGATAACACCTTAAAAAGCATAGGATTAAGTAGGTCAAAAACAACGTATGTAAAAGCAATTGCTGAAGCTGCAGGTGATAAAGGTCAAAACTTTGATGAACTTTTTCAATTAAGCAACGATGAAATCATTCAAAGATTAACATCGATAAAAGGAATTGGCATTTGGAGCGCTCAGATGTTTCTAATGTTTCAACTTCAAAGACCAGATGTATTTGTACCTGGAGATTTAGGCATAAAAAAAGCCATGTGTAACCTATATGGATACGACATGAAAGATCCTGATAAAATTTGGGTTGAGCGCGCAGAAAAATGGAGCCCTTTTAGAACTTTAGCTTGCCTTCACTTATGGAAGAGTCTGGAATGATAAAAATTGCAGAAGTAATTATCCTAAGTAACCCTTAAGGATTCTGCTTCTACTAGTGTGCTTCAAACGACGAATTGCCTTTTCCTTAATCTGTCTAACACGCTCACGTGTCAGGTCAAATCTCTCTCCAATTTCCTCAAGTGTCATTGGATGCTCTCCATTTAGACCAAAGTAAAGTCTAATTACATCTGCTTCACGAGGAGTTAAAGTCTTTAGAGACCTCTCGATTTCTCTTCTAAGACTTTCAGTCATTAACTGATCGTCAGGAGCTGGACTATCGCCAGTACGCAGAACGTCGTACATAGTAGAAGAACTCTCATCTCCTTGCTTAAGAGGTGCGTCCATACTTACGTGACGACCAGCGTTTTTAAGACTTTGCTTTACCTCGTCGATAGTCATATCTAGAGATTCAGCAAGTTCTACAGCAGTTGGAGTTCTTTCAAATTCTTGTTCAAGCTTGGCAAATGCCTTGTTGATCTTGTTGATAGAACCGATTTTGTTCAGAGGCAAACGAACAATACGGCTCTGCTCAGCAAGAGCTTGAAGAATACTTTGACGGATCCACCATACAGCGTAAGAAATGAATTTGAAACCGCGAGTTTCATCAAATCTTTGGGCTGCTTTAATAAGACCAAGATTTCCTTCGTTGATAAGGTCTGGGAGGCTAAGACCTTGATTTTGATACTGCTTTGAAACAGAAACAACGAAACGCAAATTTGCCTTTGTTAGTTTTTCTAAGGCGGCTTTATCACCTGCCTTAATCTTACGAGCTAATTCTACTTCTTCTTCAGCAGTAATTAGGTCAACACGGCCAATTTCTTGTAAGTACTTATCTAGAGATGCTGTCTCCCTATTAGTTACCTGTTTCGTTATTTTAAGCTGCCTCATGCTTTTGGTTTATTTATCGTGTTAATCAACGTCAAATTAATGGGTTTTAGTCTTGAGTTAAGATTCTGAATTAGATTCCTCTCTCTTTTCCCTTCTCTCGTTACGTCTTCCACCTCTATCTCTCCTATCTCTTCTATCACCTCTGTCACCACGTCTTGGTCTCTCAGCTGGTTCAACGTAACCTTCTGGCTTCTCAAGAAGAACTTTTCTACTAAGTTTAATTTTTCCAGTTTTTGCATCTCTGCCTACAACTTTAAACTTAACAGACTCACCTTCTTTTAAAACATCCTCAACATTTTCTACTCTTCTCCACTCTAATTCACTAACGTGAAGAAGACCGTCAATTCCAGGAAGTACTTCAACAAAGGCACCGTATGGCATAATTGTCTTCACTTTACCTTCATATTCTTCTCCAATTTCTACAGTTGGCGGGAAAGCAATCGCTTTAATACGCTTAACAGCCTCTTCAATTGCTGCCTTATCAGACGCAGCTACCTCTACTCTACCCTCTCCATCAATATCTTCAATAGAAATGTTTGTATTTGTTTCTGCTTGAAGTTCTTGAATAATCTTACCTCCTGGGCCAATAATTGCGCCAATAGTATCGCCTGGAACACTAAATGAAATAATTCTAGGAGCATGTGGCTTAAAGTCGTCTCTAGGTTCTGAAATAACCTTCATCATCTCCTTTCTAATATGATGTCGTCCTTCACAAGCTTGTTCAAGTGCTTCACGAAGTACATCCATGCTAATGCCTTGAATCTTCATATCCATTTGGCATGCAGTAATTCCCGTTTCAGTACCAGTTACTTTGAAATCCATATCACCAAGATGATCTTCATCACCTAAGATGTCTGAAAGAACTGCGTATTTACCGCTTTCCTTATCAGTGATAAGTCCCATTGCAATACCTGATACTGGGGCTTTAATTTGAATTCCGCCATCCATTAGAGCTAATGTTCCAGCACATACAGTTGCCATAGATGAAGAACCATTAGATTCTAGAATCTCTGAAACAAGTCTGATTGTATATGGACATTCCTCTACTGGAGGTAAAACCTCTTTTAGAGCTCTAAGGGCAAGATTTCCGTGACCTACCTCTCTACGGCTAGTCCCTCTTAAAGGTCTCTCTTCACCTGTAGAGAATGGAGGAAAATTATAGTGAAGAAGGAATTTTTCAGTTTTCTTTTCAAGTGCCCCATCAATTAACTGCTCATCTTGTTTAGTCCCAAGAGTTAAAGTAGTTAGTGATTGAGTCTCACCTCTTGTGAAAATTGAAGATCCGTGACAACCTGGTAGGTAATCAACTTCTCCCCATATAGGTCTAATATCTGTAGTTGTTCTTCCGTCTAAACGAACACCTTCGTTGAGTACTAAATCGCGGATTGCTTTTTTCTGTACATCGTGAAGGTATGCCTTTAACATAAAGGCTTTTTCAGTTCTTTCTTCTTCAGAAAGCGAGTCAACAAATTGGTTTGTAATTGCTTTAAACGACTCTTTACGTTCAGATTTAGATGCACCCTTTTGGGCAGCATCATACATCTTTGAGTACAATGCATCATTTACTCTTGAACGTAAGTCTTCACAGTGGTTTTCATGACAGTACTCACGCTCAACACCGTGTGTTCCTACTTTCTTAGCAAGCTCAATTTGTGCTTCGCACTGAACTTTAATTGCTGCACCAGCAGCAACAATGGCATCTACCATTTCAGCTTCACTTACCTCAGACATCTCACCTTCTACCATTACGATACTATCAGCAGTACCTGCAACCATTAGATCAATATCAGCATCTTCAAGTTCAGAACGCAATGGGTTAATGGTGATTTCACCATTTACTCTCGCAACTCTTACTTCAGAGATAGGTCCGTTAAATGGAATATCGCTCACAGCGATACAAGCACTAGCAGCTAAACCTACTAAGCTGTCAGGCATTACTTCTTCGTCTGCAGACATAAGCTGAACCATTACTTGTGTTCCCGCGTGATAATCCTTTGGGAACATTGGACGTAAAGCTCTATCTACTAAACGCATTACAAGAACTTCTGCATCAGATGGCCTAGCTTCTCTTTTGAAGAAACCACCTGGGAAGCGTCCTGCTGACGCATACTTTTCTCTATAATCTACAGTTAGAGGTAAAAAGTCAACTTCATCTCTAACTTCTTTGCTACTTACAATTGTCGCTAGCAACATTGTGTTGCCAGACTTAAGGACTATTGATCCGTCCGCTTGTTTTGCTAATTTACCTGTCTCTATTGAGATCTCACGCCCATTGCCGAGATCGATTGTTTGGTTGTGTACCGTGTAATTCATCTAATTTTTCTTCTTTTCTTCTTCGTCATCTTCTTTGTTTCTTCTAAGCAAGAGCAGGCGCTTGGCTAGAGTCTTGTAGCAAAAACAATACCAATATGTTTTGTAAATCCTGTTTGAATCGGGATTTAGAATTAGCGACGTAGGCCTAATTCTTTAACGATAGCACGGTAACGAGTAATGTCTTTTTCCATCAAGTAATCAAGGGCTTTACGACGCTTACCAACTAGGTTAACAAGTGCTCTCTGTGTGTTGTAATCCTTACGATTTTCCTTTAAGTGCTCCGTAAGGTGAGCGATTCGGTAAGAAAACATTGCAACCTGAGCTTCTGGTGAGCCTGTGTCAGTTACCCCCTTACCATGTTTTTTGAAGAACTCTTTCTTCTTGTCTGAGTTTAAATAGTACATATTCGAAATCTTTAGATGTTCGTGATGCTAATAATAAAATGAGGCGCAAAGATACATTAAATCTCAGCTAATCCTAAACGAATAGTTAAAAGCAAAATGCTAGTTTGCTGTGTGGAGCATTTTTAAAGCAAAGCCTATTTTCTCTTTTAGATTCTTTCTCTCAACTATTGCATCAAGAAATCCGTGCTCAAGGACAAATTCAGAGCGCTGAAATCCATCTGGCAAATCCTTCCCAATAGTTTCTTTTACAACTCTTGGCCCAGCAAAACCAATTAAGGCGTTTGGCTCGGCAATATTTAAATCTCCAAGCATAGCATAAGAAGCCGTAACCCCACCAGTTGTTGGATCTGTGAGCAAACTAATGTATGGCAATCCTGCCTTTCCTAATAGCGATAATTTTGCACTGGTTTTTGCCATTTGCATCAAACTAAGACCAGCTTCCATCATTCTGGCACCACCTGATTTAGAAATACAAATAAATGGAATGCCTTTCTTTAGCGCATGGTCAATCCCCTTTGCGATTTTCTCGCCAACAACTGACCCCATTGAACCACCAATAAAAGAGAAGTCCATACAAGCAATTACTACAGAAGAACCATTTAGGTCACCAACAGCAACACTTAATGCGTCATTTAATCCCGTTTTCTTCTTTGCAGCCTCAAGTCTATCTGGATATGGCTTGCTATCAATAAACTCTAAAGGGTCTAAAGACGACATCTTAGGAGCCAACTTTCTACACTTTCCATCATCAAACAGGATATTAAAGTACTCCTCTGAACCTATTCTCTCGTGGTGGCCACAATGACCGCAAACAAATAATGAATTTTCATGATCTTGAGAAGAAACTACCGTCTTACAACTAGGACATTTATACCACGCCCCCTCTGGCATTTCTTTTCTCTCATCAGATTTTGTCTTAATCCCTTCAGTGTTACGCTGGAACCAACCCATGTTATTCTGTTTTATTCAGGGTGCTAAGTTATGAGTATTAAAATGGATGACCTAAGCCAAAATGAATACCTCCTTTTAAAGGCCCTTGCACCATCCATCTTTGGCCTTGATTTTGAGTAGGATCGTAGATTCTTAAAGCGCTATCAATTCTAAAAAGAAAAAATTCCAAATCGAATCTAAACCCTACACCTCCACTAAAAGCGATATTTTCTAGCTTGTTTTCCTCAGCATGAGTCCAAACATTTCCAACATCAGAAAAAAGAGCTAGAATTAAAAACTCATTAATTTCTCTCCTATGCTCTAGAGTCATATCAAACATAAGATCGCCAACTCCAATTAAATCTCCACCTCCGCCTAATCCTCTAATAGGCCAACCTCTAACGCCATTTGCACCACCCCCAAAGAATGCTCTGTCATATGGCAATACCTCAGTTCCTTTGCCAACCCAAGCACTTCCTCCCCTTACTCTAAATCCAAGGTCATCGCTTTCATTTGATAGTTGAATCAACTTACTCCATGAGCCCTCCAATCTTAAATACTTTATTAAAGGCACATCATTTAACTCCACACCGCCGTTTGGCCCTTTATCAAAACCAATTGCAGGAGCAATCAAACTTCCTAACATGCCAGCCCATTCAAAAGTGCAAAGCAACTTGCTTAAAGAACTTTGAGACCATGAAATACTACTTCCCAGATTCATATAATCAGTAAACCTGTAGTGAAGTAATGGATCAGCATTCATGTCTAGCCAATTTTGAAATTCAGCTCCAGATTCAATATTCACATAACTCAAACGAATTGGGTCGACTATAATCTTGCTGTTTTTATTTGGGTTTTCAATCCAATCAATCCTGTATAAGAGATTAGCAAAAGCCCTGTTATACTCAGGTCTAGACTCAATAGCACCACTTAAAATGAATTCTGAATGAGCATAAGTGGATTTGGGCAATTTACTTTCTGAAATAAGTGGAAGACCTATTGATCTATGTGAAAGTTGAAGCCCTACTTCTCCTGTGTTTGGGATTAAATTAAGTTCGTTATCAGAAAACAATTGAGTTGAAGAATAAGATGCTGTACCAGTCCAAGTCAACACATCACCCTTTCCACTTAGATTTCTATTCTTCCATGTGAGTTTTGTCAGGGGGCCAAACCTTGTATCTGCCCTTGTCATATCCAATCCAAAAGACAGATTATATCTAGCAGCACTCTTAAGAGCAACATTTATATCTACCCTGTCTTCAGTAAAAGTCTTAATTAATTGTACAGAATTTATTGCTGAAACAGTAGACAGCCTCCTGTATGTTGACTCAAATTCATAAGGGTCATAAATACGCCCTGCCTCAAGTAAATTTAGGTAGTTAAGAACATCGACAGATATTTGCTTAACCATTTGGCTTTGGTCGTATTCAACCTTGCCAATTGTGATTTTGTTATGCGGTTTGAAAGAGGATTGACCTTCTATGTTTTGGCCTCTTATAGAAAGCTCAACATCAGCTACACCACTTGCTCTACTTGTATCTAATTCGAAATGAATAAATCCTTCGTTGATAGTAGCAAATCCTCTATGTTGAAAATACTCAGACACTCTCTCCCTCTCAGATTCTAAAATCTCAATATCTAAAGGTGTTCCTGGGATAATTTGGCTTAGACTCTCTGCTTCTTCAATTGGCACACCTGAATCCAAAGAAACGTATATGACATTGCCTACAATCCACCTTAGACCTAATTCTACGTAGTATTCTACATCAGTCCCTTTTTTTCCTGGTGTAGTTTTATGTGAGACTGTGGCGTGCAAATATCCCATTTGCTTGAGCCTTTGAGCCATCTTATTTGATGTTCTTCCAAATTTCTCTTCATCACAAACAAGAATTTCTTTCTTGAACACCCTCTTATATCGCAATTTAAAACCTGGCAGAGGTCCTAAATTTTTAAGTATATAACACTCCTCTAACTCCTTTTTCAACTCCTTATCAAGGCTAGAATTTGAAGTAATAGTCTGGTTTAAAAGTGGCTGTGAATTTTGGGCTAAAGTTGATTGGGATACAAAAGCCCAAACTAAAACGCTAACTACGTAACTTGTCCGCATGTTGACAAAAAACGAGAGAAATTCCATAAAAGCACTTCGCTCTAGAGAAAATCGACACAGAGAAAGCATAATGGTTGTCGAAGGCTTAAAGGGCGTTTTGGAATTACTCAATAGTTCTATTGTTACAAAGCGAATTTACGCAACAAGCTCATCAGACATCGAAGAAATATCACACCATGCAAGAGAATGTGGAGTTGATATATGTGAAGTGAGCACTAAAGACATGGAAATCATGTCTAGCATGAAAAAAGCTCCGGGAGTATTAGCAGTTGGGGAAATCTCATATTCAAATGAAGAAAATCTAATAAGCCAAATCAAAAATCCAAGCAACTCAATCCCAACTCTTCTCATGCTTGACGACCTAGCTGATCCTGGGAATGTTGGGACTTTAATCAGGACAGCTCACTGGTTTGGGCTAGCTGGCGTTGTTTGCTCACCTAAAACTTCAGATGTATGGAATGCTAAAGCAATTCAATCGTCAATGGGGTCTGTGTTTAACATACCAATTATTGTTTCTGATTTAGCCCAAATCATTACATCTCACAATCTTTCATGTGCAACTTTAGATGCCTCAGGAACTAGCATTTACGAAAGTCATGAAATACCAAACACCATAATTGTTGGCTCTGAATCTCACGGCATTTCTGTGGAATTGAGAGAAAAAAGTGATACGGTTTGGGCAATACCTGGTTCTGGTAATGCAGAATCTCTAAATGCATCAATTGCTGGCGCTATCGTCTGCTCAGAAATTTCTAGAAGGTGGTCCTTAAATTCCTAGGTGGTTCAATAATGGCTTGGCAGTTATTTCACACCACTTATTAGTGATTTCTTCTTTTGTGAATTCATCGTCAATAAAATCAATAATCGTTTGAATTCTCTTATTAAAAAAAACTAAATCTTCTTCTGAAATACTTATAAGTTCTGGAATATCGTGTCCTAATTGCCTTGAAGCTAAGATCTGATTTGGGAAAATTTTATAACCTCTGAATATTGCTTCATCAACTTTAGTGGCTAATACTTTTTCCGTCCTCTCGCCTACTTCTTCACTCCAGCTCATTGGATTACAAAAATGAAGATGCACATCGCCTTTCATTTCAGATAATCCTAAAGCCATACTCATTTCATCTTCACCAGGTGATTTTTTATATGCACCGTCTCGATCAGTAATTAATAATTCTCTGACTTTAAGTGCATCACAAGGATCCCATTCATAAGAAATACTTACTGGGCAAACATTTAGAGACTCCCATCCTTCTCGGCCATTATTAGAGATAAGCATTCTTATTAAAGCAGGTGAAGTCAAATCTTCTCCATTTTTTGCTCTGCCCTCTCTTTGGGCAAGCCAAACCGAAGTTTCGTTGCTAATTACATGCCTTATATAAGCTCCAACTAATTTGCTGTTTGCGAGCTTTTCTCTTAGAGTTCCACTTCTTGGAACAACAAAACACTTATTTAATCTAACAAGACTTTCAACCCAGTCTTTCTTTAAGAGGTTATCTCCAATTCCAATTTGAGTTGAACTAAATCCATTACCCAATCTTGCAACATTAATTAGAGAAGGATCAAGAACTATATCTCTGTGGTTTGTTAGATGTAACATTGGTTTAGAAAAGTAGTCTTCTAAATCCTCGTTTTCAAAGCTAACAGTAACTCCTGTTGTAGTCCCCTCTATCAATGACTCTAAAAATGGTGATGTCAATTCGTCTTGAAATTCCTCAATAGTCTCTACCATTGACATTGCCTCTGCAATTTCTTGAGCATTATCCTCACCAATAATCGGAGACATCAACTTTACCCAGTCCAATGTCTCGGATAATTTGGATGTAATTCCGACTACTTCATCATCTAAATAAGGCCTTATATTTTCAAAGTCTGAATTTGACATCAGGGAGCAAGATAGCACTACTACCTTTGCATACAATTATGACTTTTGAAGAACTCAAAATAACTAGGCAATTTTTAAACGCAATAGAGGATTGTGGATACAACTCTCCTAGCCCTATTCAGGAAAAAGCAATTCCCAGAATATCAGCAGGTCAGGATGTTATTGGCATAGCCCAAACCGGCACTGGAAAAACTGCTGCATTTGCACTACCAGTTCTTCAAAAAATTAAATATGCACAAGACTTACCGCCTAGAGCATTAGTCTTAGTTCCTACTAAGGAATTAGTCATTCAAGTTCATGAGGTATTCTGCACTTTAGCAAAGTATACTGACTTGAGATGTCTTGCATTATACGGTGGTGTGGGGCCCAAAACACAACTAGAACAATTAGAAAAAGGGACTGATATTTTAGTTGCAACACCTGGAAGATTTTTAGATCTATATCTAAGAGGTGGCATCGAAACTAAAATGCTTAAAACTCTTGTACTAGACGAGTGTGATAGAATGATGGACATGGGATTCATGCCTCAATTAAGGAATATTCTAGAGGTTATTCCTAGCAAAAGACAAAACCTACTATTTAGCGCCACTTTCCCTGATAGAGTTGAGAAATTGTCTGAGGAATTTCTCCTTTGGCCTACAAAAATTGAAGTCAGTCCTCAAGCAACTCCAGTTGCCACAGTAAAGCAGCTTAAGACATCTGTCCCAAACATCAGAACAAAGCTTCATTATGTAGCACACTTGTTAGAAAACGAATACGCAGAAGAAAGGGCACTAGTTTTTGTTAGAACTAAAGAGCAAGCTGAGCAAATTTCTAAATATTTAGAACGAACTATTTCTGGTGGAGTTAGAGCCCTTCACAGCAATAAAGGACAAAACACTAGACTTCATTCAATGTCCCTTTTCAGAGATGGTGCAATTAGAGTTTTAGTAAGCACTGATGTTGCAAGTAGAGGAATTGATGTGCCAGAAACTAAATTAGTAATAAACTGCACGGTACCAAGGAATTCTTCAGACTACGTTCATAGAATTGGAAGAACTGGAAGAGCATTTACTGAGGGAATAGCACACACATTATTCGACCCAAGCGAGAAACTTTATTTAGATTCAATCGAAGGCAACCTTCCTTCAAAGAACGAAATTATAGAGTGTGATATGCCATCCTCTATTCCAGTCGAGGAAACACCACCTTGGGAGGCCAAACAGATGGCCAAGGATATCGATTTCCAGAAGAGCAAAGCTGATCCAAATTACAAAGGAGCATTTCACGAAAAAAAGAAGAAATCATCATCTTCAAAATCAAGAACTAGTAGCAGAAGACGTAGGAAATAACTTAACTCCCTCAGCTTCAAGCACATATCCTTCTTCATAGCACATAATTGCCAACTTGCCATCAACAAGGGATTCAATATGAGTGTGATAGTTGAAATCAAATCCATTGTTTCTAAGCCAGGAATAACTCTTTTCAGCGCATTGCGATACAGAGTTTTGGTGTCTTAACTTCTTTAAAAGACTACGATTTTTATCTAAAACTTTACCAACCTTTCTCAACTGAGAATTAAACTTAATAGCATTGATTACTTTCATGCCACTAAGTACTTGAAAGAACTCAGTGAAAATTTGAACCTTTTATAAGAGTGGGGTCTGAGTTTATAGACGTTAATTTGCAGTATCAAATCACTACTCTAAGAGATGAAAATTGGAATAATAGGTGCAGGAGCTATGGGGTCGGGAATAGCACAAGTTGCTTCTCAAGCAGGGCATGAAGTAATTCTTACTGATTTAAGCCAAGATGTTCTTAACGCAAGTAAATCAAAACTTGCAAAAATCATGAACAGGCTTGTTGAAAAAGAAAAGATTACTTGCGATGAAGCTCAAAACATCCAAAGCAGAATAATCAGATCAACTAGCCTAAAAGATTTAAAGGACTGCTCTTTAGTTATAGAGGCGGTAGTTGAAAGAATGGATGTGAAAAATGCCGTAATTAGCGAACTAGAAGGAATAGTGTCAGATGAAGCAATTATCGCCTCAAACACTTCTTCACTTTCAATTACATCGATAGCAAAAGAATGTAGAGTAAGTGATAGAATTGTGGGACTTCATTTCTTCAACCCTGCACCACTAATGCCTTTAGTTGAAATCATTCCTGCTCTTCAAACAAAAGAAGAAATTTCTTCTACTCTTTCTAATCTAATGTTAGAATGGGGTAAATCACCTGTGATTGCAAAGGACACTCCAGGATTCATTGTAAATAGGGTTGCTCGACCTTTTTATAGTGAAGGATTGAGAATATTTGAGGAAGGATTAGCAGATGTAGACACTATAGACTCGTCTATGCGAAATAAAGGATTTAGGATGGGGCCATTTGAACTTATGGACCTCATAGGGCACGACGTTAATTACGCAGTTACTGAATCAGTTTTTAAATCATTTTATTTCGACCCCAGATTTAAGCCAAGTATCACACAACTTAAACTTGTAGAAGCTGGATGGAATGGAAAAAAATCAGGACGTGGTTTTTATAAGTACGAAGCTGACGGCTCTAGATCGCATTTCAGAATTGAATCTGCAAGCGATATTCAGTACTCAATAGCTGAAAGAATAATTGCGATGTTAATCAACGAGGCAGCTGATGCAGTCTTTTGGAATATTGCATCTGTCGAAGATATCGACACAGCAATGACTAAAGGTGTAAACTATCCAAAAGGCCTTCTAAAATGGGCAGACGAATGGGGAGTATCAAAGGTCATTAACATTATTGACTCTTTACAACAACACTATGGAGACGGATGCTATAGAGTTAGTCCAATTTTAAGAGAAATGGCAAGGTCTGGAGAGAAGTTTTACAACTAAAACTCCATCCTTCTTACATGGCTTAACTCGTGAGTCTTTTCGCCAGTTTTTGAGTGAATAATTCCCTCATGAGTAATTCCATCTTTTCTTACTTCACCTGACGCGTGAATGATTTGATCATCATTCATCAATATCCCTACGTGAGTGATTTTACTTCCTTTATTTTTAAAAAAGGCCAAATCCCCTACTTCTCTATCTTCCCAATTAACACTCACTCCTTGTTGAGCCTGTTGGGATGCATCCCTTTGAAGATTAACTCCTAGTAATCTTGCGCAAATTTGGGTTAAACCTGAGCAATCGATTCCACTTTTAGTTTTGCCTCCCCAGTGATATGGTGTTCCTAGAAATTCTAAGGCAGAGTCAACAATTGATACATTTGGCCTACCAGCATCAAAGTTGTCAAATTGAAAATCTCCTATAGAATAAAGATCATTTTCTAAATACACGTAGGATCCACAATGTGCAACAGATTTAAAAGCACCCCTATCCCAAACTGTATCAGCATTTACTAGTAATCTATTCTTTTGATTAGAAGTATGAACGTGAAAATGCCTTGGGTCAACATAGCCCTCATACCTATCTTCTTGGGATTGAATTTTAATCCAATTTCCCTCACAAGACTCAGTTTTTGTGACTATTTCGCCACTGAGGATTTGACTTACTTGTTCTGAGCGATCGTTTGGCTCTGCCCTAAGTGGAACACAGGGTAAAACACAAACTAAATTATTTTGATCGCTCATAAAGTTATACTGCTTCGATTACAATTGCAGAGGCTCCACCTCCACCATTACAAATTCCAGCTGCACCAATCTTCTTTCCTCTAGCTTTTAATGCGTGAGCAAGAGTAACTACAATTCTGCTTCCGCTAGATCCAAGAGGGTGACCTAATGAAACAGCTCCACCATGTACGTTTACAATCGATGGATCAAGGCCTAAAATCTGATTGTTTGCTATTCCAACAACAGAGAATGCTTCATTTAATTCCCAAAGATCTACGTCCTCTTTATTTACACCTGCCCTATCCAAAGCAATTGGAAGAGCCTTAGCTGGAGCTGTAGTGAACCATTCTGGAGCTTGGGCTGCGTCTGCTGCACCAGTAATCTTTGCCAATGGAGTAAGTCCATATTTCTCTACTGCTGCCTCAGAAGCAAGAATCACTGCACTAGCACCATCGTTTAAGGTAGAAGCGTTTGCAGCAGTTACTGTTCCTTCCTTATCAAATGCAGGTCGCAAGGCCGGAATCTTATCCATTTTAACATTTGAATATTCTTCGTCTTTGCCAAAAATAACAGGCTCCCCTCTTCTTTGTGGAACCTCTACATGTACAATTTCTGCATCGAAAGCGCCTGCATCCCATGCAGCAGCAGAACGCTCATAACTTGTTACAGCAAATGCGTCTTGATCTTCTCTGGTGATTCCGTTTTCCTTTGCGCAAAGCTCAGCACAATTTCCCATGTGGACTTTGTTGTAAACATCTGTAAGACCATCTACTAGCATGCCATCTTTCACCTTGATGTGGCCAAATTTACTCCCTACACGACCTGACATGTAGTGAGGTACTAAAGACATGTTTTCCATGCCGCCTGCTACTACTATATCTGCTTCTCCTACAGTAATTGCATTTCTTCCAAGATGGATAGCTTTCATTCCAGACGCGCATACTTTATTTACTGTTGTACAAGGAACGTTTACAGAAATACCTGCACCCATAGCTGCTTGTCTTGCTGGAGCTTGGCCTTCGCCAGCTTGCAATACATTGCCCATGAATACTTCATCTACTGAGTCAGGATTTACTCCTGCCTGCTCTAATGCTCCTTTAATAGCAGTTGAACCCAAAGCTGTTGCAGGCACTGTTGAGAGTGAACCTAGGAAACTCCCCATTGGAGTTCTTTTAGCTGAAACAATGTAAACGTTTGACATGTTATTTCGAATTTTTCTGTTTTAGTGTTCTTTTTCCTTTTGAAGACGAGCCAAACTTCACATTTAACCCCCTCCTTTTTGCTGGTTTGGGCGAATCGCCACCTTTCATCAAATTCAAAAACTCTCTTGGAACTCTTGTTTTGATCATAATCGGTTGACCTCTCATTCCTTCTACCTCGAGTGCAAATAAGTGTAATCCTTCTCTATTCAATGGGTCTGGTGCGCTTTTCCCCTTACCAATTATTATACAACCCTCCCTTCTCAACGAAGGCATTACTAAGTGAATTGCCTCAATCGGAGCATCTACCTTAAGTAAAGTATGCTGAGTTGTTGCCCTCATTGTTCTGTAAGCAACATCTACTCTTTCTCCATCTTCCTCTCTACATGCTAGCACATCATCTGGGGGTAAATGCCCCTCAACTAAAATGTAAATACCCTGCCTAAAATCATTCCAATTTTCCTGTAAATACTCCCTCCACTTCCTATTCTTTGCGATTAAGCATATACCACTAACATCCTTCTCAATTTTATTAATAAAATGAAGGTCGTTATTTGACTTTGATTGAGCTTCAAGCCATTGCTTCATTCTAGAATAAGCCGTTGCTAATTGTGGTTTTGGTGAAGCTGTTATCCAACCAGAAGGTTTAACATAGGCCAAAAAATTATCATCCTCATACACAACTTCAAAAGGAGGTTGATCAGATTTGGCAGTGAATGCAGGAGCTTTCTTCCTAGCATTTCTATTCCTGTCATGATTTACCATCATTCCGGGCTCTAACTCAGTAGAAGGAATCTTTACGACTTCTCCATTTACTTTAACAGCACCATTTTTAATGGCTTTTCTAGCTTTCGTGCGCGTAGAATAACCACCTTCAGTAGTCAAAGCATCGACAAGTGTACCGGCCTTTTGAACCTCAAATCCTTCCATGACGCGAAGGTACTATGAAACAATTGCTTGATGCTAATTATTCACTAGAAGAGGACATTGTATGATACACATTCTGCACATCGTCATTGTTTTCTAGTTTTTCAATGAGCTTCTCCACCTCAAGAGTTTGTTCCTCATTTAGCTCAGAAGTTGTTGTAGGAACTCTATCAAATCCAGATTCTAAAATCTCATGCCCCATTGATTCTAATTGCTTTTGTAACGAACCAAATGATTCAAAAGAAGCTGTAATTATAATTTGGTCTTCATCTACTTCAATCTCCTCAGCGCCAAAATCTATAAGTTCTAATTCTAAATCCTCAGGGTCTACTCCCTCGCCTTTGATATTAAAAAAGCAAACTCTATTAAATAAAAACTCAACATTACCAGAAGTCCCAAGGTTTCCACCATTATGTGCAAAATCACTTCTAATACTAGCTACTGTCCTGTTATTATTATCTGTTGTCGTCTCAACATAAACTGCAATTCCATGCGGTCCATAACCTTCAAATGTCACTTCCTTATAATCTGAAGTATCCTTATCTGTTGCCTTCTTTATAGCCCTTTGGATATTGTCTTTAGGCATGTTTGCAGTTCTACAATTTTGCAGAACTGCTCTTAATCTTGAATTTGTTTCAGGATCAGCATTACCACCCTCTCTTATTGCAACAATTATATCCTTATTTAGTCGAGAAAAAATCTTAGACATCGCTGACCAGCGCTTCATCTTTCTCGCCTTTCTAAACTCAAATGCTCTTCCCATGTTTTATTATTAATACTCGCGAATATCGAAATTATTCAGGACACTCCATTCCAAAATTTACAAGAATTAAAAGTAAATCGTTTAGATCAGTTTGGCCACTCAAATCAATATCCGATTCACAAGAATTATCAATTACACAATTACCAATTACTTCATCCCAAGCCGTACCCTCACCACATAAGCAACTTAGGTCACAAAATCCATCATCTATTATTGCCGTTTCAATGTAATTACAAGCTCCAGGGTATGTGCAGCCTATCTCAACAACTGGTTCTTCTCCACCTTCTTCTCCACCTTCAATTAAAAGCAAGTGTTGATTTGAATCGAAGGGTCCAAAAAACTCCTCTTCCTCTCCTCCACTCCAATCTATAGTTATTGATTCTACTTGGGTGATGTCCTTTAGGCCAAAATTCTGCCAATATGAGTTTTGCCCCATATAATTCTCTCCTGAGATAACTACATCACTTATACTAATAGGATTGCCAATAGCATCAATACAATTCAAAGTAATTTTACTTCCAATTCCAAATGAATTAGAAGTGGTTCCCTTAAGCTTTATTTTAATCCAATTGTTATTTGAAGGTGTGCCTCTTAGCATTTGGGCATAAGTACCTAATTTATGAGATACTAGATCTGGAAAACCATCATTGTTAAAATCACCTTGTGCGACAGCAAATGTGTGGTTTGGCCATTGTGTCAAGTTGGTTCCATCATCATAAAATGCACCGCCATCATTCTCGTACACACTGTTTGGGACTTCAGGAAAATTATCCAGAATTACCGGATAATCAGAGTATAAATTGATACCAGATGCAACAAATAAGTCTAAAAAAATATCATTATCAAAATCTATCCATTCTGCTGCCCAACACAACTCGTATTCACCAACTCCATTCATAAGCGTTACGTCAATAAACATGGGAATACCATTAGGACCTAAAAATTGATTTTCAAAAAGCACATTACCATCTAAGCCATTGGTGACGTAAAGATCCATATCTCCATCCCTATCAAAATCTCCAAATGAAGAACTCATTGCATATATACCAATATCTACTCCCATAAGATTAGCCTTATTAGAAAATGTTCCGTCCCCATTATTGATATAAAAGGCATTATGCATTTCAACTCTATCATTTATGACGTGTAAATCTTGAAACCCGTCATTATTAATGTCTATAAACGTTGACTGAAAACTTTGCTGAAAACCATTTCCAACTCCAGCAAATTCAGTTGTTTCTGTAAAGGTGCCATCTCCGTTATTATGATATAATTCATTTTCAGTTGCATCAATCCAAGTGTGGTAATTACATATATAGAAATCAACATAGCCATCATTATTATAGTCTGCAAATGACATCCCGTAACTACGGGTATTATTACTCTGGTCAATACCACATATTGCTGAAACATCTATGAATGTCATGTTATCATTAATCCAAACCTTATTTGGTCCTAATCTATTGGTAATAAAGAAGTCAAGATCAGAATCGTTGTCTAAATCAACCCATGCTATACCCTTAGTTTCGTTTACTCCATTATCAATATTGAAGAATACTTCTGTAAACCCTTCACCATTGCCTTGATAAAACCTTATATCACCCTGATGATGCCCTAAAGTAACGTCATCATAACCATCATTATTAAAATCAACAAAGGAAACCCCAGTACCTAAAAAACCTCCTAAATGATTAGACTCCAATCCCATAGCACTACTTACATCGACCAATTGTGCAAGTCCATAAATGTGTATGTGAAAAATTAGAAAAGCAAAAACAAAGCCCTTTAAAAAGGCTTTTTCATAGAAAGTGGTTTGATCAGGTTTTAATCGAAACACCCTCTAAATTACAACTACTTATTTATAAATGCACTATCTTTTCACCTATTAATTGAACTATATGAATAGATTCTACTCTTATTTTTCACTTATCTGTTTTTTATCTCTGATTGTAGGTCAAACCTTCTCTCAGTGTGATGAATGCATTCCGGATATCACGTGTTCTTCACCTGATGGCATGCCCACATTTTGTCCAGAAGTATTACCTGCCGCAGTAACTGGTGAATTTTATAGCTCTACAGCTACGTTTTCAATTCCGAATTCAATAGAAGTTGATGGAATTTCTGTAGATTTAATTGAAGTATCACTTGCTAGCTTAACAGGAGTTCCACTAGGTCTAGAAATTCAACCCAATAACTCAAATGGGATTTATTATCCATCTAATGGAGAAGAATTTGGGTGCGTTACTATATGCGGAACAGCTTTAGTTGCTGGCGAATACTCTGTAAATATCAGTGTTGATGTTTTAGCAAATGCATTTGGGTTTGAAACTTCAATAACTGAAAGTTTTATTTTATCATTCACGGTTCTGCAAGGTGAAAATTCAAATTCATCATTTACAACGTCAGAAATATCTGGATGTGCTCCATTAGAAATTGAATTGACTAATTCCATAACTGGTCCAGGCACACTATATTCATGGAATCTTAACGGAGACGTATACGGTAGTGAATTAATATTTCAATTAACAACAGATAATTATCCTGCAGAAACTACCTGGAATATTGTTGATGAAAACTCAAGTATTGTTGCCCAAGGCGGTCCATATGAAAACCCTTTAACGGTTTATGAACAAAATATCTGTATAGGAAATGGATGTTATACTTTAAATGTTTATGACAGTTTTGGTGACGGGATGCAATTTGGTGGTGTAGCCGGTGAATATCTTCTTTCTGATTTTGAAGGAAATATTTTAGCCGAAATTGTTTCAGGTTCAAACTTTGGATCTCAAGCCCAACATGCATTTTGTATCTATTCTGAATCAGCTATTAATTGTATGCCCACAAATGCTAATCCTAATGTGACATATAATATTCCAGGTGAATATGAAATAACTCTAACTACAACTGTTCAACAACTTACTCTCAACACTTTAAACATAACATCACTTAGTGATGGGTGGAGTGATTTAGAAGAAGGCTGGGGTATATGGGGAAGTCCTGACACATATTTTAACATAACTGGTGGAGAATTGAATTATACATCTAATTATATAGATGATAATGACACCCCAAACTTCAATAATCTTAATTTAAACCTAGAATACAATCAAGAATATTCAGTCACATTTTATGACTATGACAGCTTAACTGATGACGACAATCTTGGAACTGCTACATTTACTGCTTCGTCAGCCGGTCAGTTTACAATTAGTGGTGGTGGAAGCAATGCAATCATTACTTTAGAGGAAACAATTGCGGCGCAATTTGAAGACACTGAATCAATTGTCGTTTACGAAAGCATTGATGCTTATTTAGATATTGATGGAGATGGTTATGGCGATGGAGGTTTGCCGGTTGATGGATGTGACTCAAATAATGAATATCCAGTTGCATTTAACGGTCAAGATTGCAATGACGAGGATGCAACAATTTACCCTGGGGCAATTGGTACTTGGGCTGGTATTGACAATGATTGCAATACTGTAGTTGAAGACGACGAGATAGTTGCTGTATATGGATGTATGGATGAAGGAGCTTGCAACTTCAATTCTGAAGCTAATACTGCTGACGAATCTTGCGAATACATAAGCTGCCTAGGATGTACTGATCCTCTTGCAACCAATTACGACCCAAGCGCATTAATTACAGATAACTCATGTATTTACAACGCTTGTTTTGGTGACTTTAACAACGATGGTGTAATAACAGTTTCTGACCTCTTAACAATGCTTGCAAGCTTTGGATGTACTGAAGATTGCGAAACAGACTTAAGTGGTGATGATGTTGTTAGTGTAGCTGACTTACTCGAATTACTTGCTATTTATGGAACCGAATGTGAATAATACTTTAAAATGAAATATATATGCACTTTTCTTTTTGCCTCTGTGGCACTAAATCTTAGCTATTCTCAATGTGTATCTGATTTTGATTTTGGCGACACTGAATTTGGCATCAGTCCTGATTTCAGTACTGGAGAAAGCTTAGAAGTTGGATATGTAGGAGAGGAATACTTCGATGTAATTCACATGTTAATTCCACAATTCGCACTAGACGTAGATTCAACACTCCCCATCCCGGGAACTCTTGAGCTTGATTCAATTGAATTAGTTAGCATTACTATGGCGGAAATTGTTAATCCTGAAATAGTATACACTCCCGAAGAACTGGGGTTAGAAATAATATGCAACAACAATGGAGATTCAGGTAATTCTTGCTCATTCTTAGGAAGTAGCCAATATTGTGCATCAATAGAAGGAGTACCAAACACTTCTGGCGAATACATGTGTACTATAACAATCCTTGGTTGGGTTAACGTATTAGGTTTTCCATTTGCTGAAGAAGCTGCATTTGACGGAATTACACTAGAAATATTAGAAGCAAATAACGACTACGGATGTACAGACCCTGAAGCGTGTAATTACAGCCAAAATGCAATTTTTGACGACGGATCATGTATATACGAGTGTTTAGGGTGTATGGATCCAATTGCATGTAATTATGACGAAACAGCTGATATAGATGACGGCTCTTGTGATTATAGCTGCTATGGATGTACTGACCCTGAAGCAAACAACTATAATCCTTATGCAACAGTAGAGGATGAAAGCTGTTGTTATCTGCAAATTGAAGTTGAAGTTGCCGATGCTCCTTGTAATGGAGATGATGGTTCTATTGAAGTTGAAATCGTAAATGCATATCCTGCAGTTGACGTAATATTCAATATTGATGGCGCTGAATATATATCAGACAATTTGTATGGATCTAATGCTGGGAGCTACTCAGTAAATGCATCTCTTGACATAGATTTATTTGGCTGCACGACTTCGGTTGATGTTGAAATTAATGAACCAGATCCTTTAGTTATTGAAGCTTCAGCTACTGATGCATCTGTTCTTGGTAATGGTATTGGTACTGAATCAGTAACTGGCGGAACTCCTGATTATACAATTGTCTGGATGAATGCAGATGATAACACTCCCATAGACCAAAACGCACTTCCAGAGGGAAATTATATAGTATGGGTTACTGATGCTAACTATTGCGAAGCAGAAACCACAGTTTCGGTAATTTGGAATAACATAGTGGACATCAATCCAGATGATTTTAATATCTACCCCAACCCTACTAATGGCTATGTTACCATCAATTCTAGCGTATTTCTTAATAACTCAACTATCAAAATTATTGATGGCTTAGGAAGAGATGTAATAAATACTGACACTCCTGACCTTAATAACGGTTTATCACTAGACTTAAACCACCTACATGGCGGAATATATTCAGTAGTAATTGACACAGAAAACGGGCGCGTTGTTCAGCAGATCCAATTAGTTAAATAGTCTAGTTGAGAGTAAATTGCATCATGAAAACTATGAAAGGATTAATATCTATATTTTTTACTCTAGTATTGTTTTCTATCACAGTTAATGCTCAGTGTAGTACAACTGTAAGTTTTGATGTTTGGCTAAATGCAAGCCAGAGCTCAAGCCAAGATCAAGAATTAAACGGTGCAGTTACTTCTATAACTTTTAACTTAGATTTCTATGGACCTGGCGGTGAATGGCCGGCAGATATGATCGTTGTGATTTACTCACCAAACGGAAATTGTATCGGAGGTGAAGGCTATAACATCGACCCTCCATCTACATGTATGGAAATTGATTTCCCCTACAACTGGACAACTACAGCAAATGGCTTTTATACATACACAATGTATTTACCTGACAACTATTTAAGTGGTGATGGCACGTGGTATTTCACTGTCCAAAACGGTTGGACGATCGCAAATAACACAAATTACGATCTAGACATAATATTAAATGGTATTTGTGAGCAAGAGGGAGGTTGCTACAACCCTTGGGCTTGTAATTACGATCCAGATGCACCATACGAAGACAACAGTATTTGTATTTATCCAGAATTTGGATATGATTGCGATGGAAACTGCATTACTGATTCTGATGGAGATGGTATTTGTGATATGTTCGAAGTGCCTGGTTGCTCAGATTTTACAGCATGCAACTACTCATCTTCCGCAACTGATGATGATGGAACGTGCTGGTATGCAAATATTGATGAGGACTGTAGTGGAAATAGCTTACTACCAACATTTAATAATGCTCCAGTAGACATAACTGTTAGCTGCTCAAACATAGGGACTCCAGCAACTGTTTACGCTTCAATTTCTCCTTTTGCATCTGAATTTGAGCAAAACTACAATCCTGATGGTAATTGTTATGCAGCTAATTGGATAGTTGATGTCATAATGACTGAGCAAACCATTCCAGGATCTTGCCCTGGTAATTACTCTATAGTTAGAGAGTACACCGGAACTGACTGCATGGGTAGACAATGCTTTCATTCTCAAACTGTTAGTGTTGTAGACAACACACCTCCAGAATTTACCACAGGATTAGAAACCCAAACAACAACTTGCCCTATTCAAGTTTCATTCCCAAATGCAGGAGCTATAGACGCATGTAGCGAACCACTTGATTTAATTATTGGGATGGAGGAAAGTATCCCTGGAGTTTGTGACGGTGAATACACACTTTATAGAACTGTCACAGCAATTGATGCTTGTGGAAATAGTTCAACTGCTGAACAATCTATTATTATAATAGACGAGACTGCACCTGTATGGACTGAACTGCCTCCATCACCTGTTATCTCTGATGAAATAGAAATTGGAGATTTTGGAACTCCTCAGGCCGAAGATTTATGTAGTAACACTAGTATTAGTGTAACATCAGAAATTGGCCCGGGAGCATGTCCCCTTGCTGTGGAATTAACTAAAACATTTATCGCTACAGATGATTGTGGAAACGAAAGCGAGCCATTTATCCAGGTTATAAATGAAACAACAGATTTAGTTTCATATGTAACTGGTACAGTTGACGCAACATGTTCGTACTCTAGCGATGGTTCTGTTGACATAGAAACATTAGGTGGTGTAGGACCTTATGTGACTGACTTTGGCAATCTTGACCAAGAAGCTCTACCTGCTGGTGATTACGATATAATTGTAAGTGATGATAATTTGTGTTCTACTGTACTTGAGTTTACAATTGGTGCCCCTCCTGCCCTTCAACTGGAATTAGAGTCATTTCTTCCAGAATGTACAGTACCAAATTCAGGTGTTATTTCTGCAAATGCAGCTGGAGGTACTGGTGACCTAACTATAGATTGGGGAGGAATAAATCCAAACTCAGTAATTGCCGGCGATTATTCAATAACAGTTTACGATGAAAATGGCTGTTCAACAAGCAACGACATTACTGTAGAACCTGCAATTATTCCAATTGATGGTGAATTAGAAGGGGATACAGAGGTTATGATAGGCGATTCAAGCTTATACGAGTATGATTTCACAGCAGGTAGCACATATGAGTGGACATTCTATGGAGCTGATTCGCTTGTTGTATCTGATATTTTTGCAATTTCTCTTCTTTGGTCAACAGAAGGTGAAGGATTGGTTTGTGTTCAAGAAACTAATTCTTCAGGTTGTGTAGGAGAAGAAGTTTGTTTAAACATTAACGTCAGCATGGGACTAGAAGAGTTATTTGGAGATAATGAAATTATAGTTTTCCCAAATCCAAACAGAGGAGAGTTTTCATGTATATTAACTGAATTTGAGAGATTGCAGGATTGGATTTTATTGGACATAAATGGTTCTGAATTATCAAGAGGTAAAGTTCGTTCAAACACAAATACGTTTAAGTTCAATTTCAACGAACTAAGTGTAGGTCAATACATATTAGTAATTGATGACAAAGCAATTCCGATTCTAATTGAACACTAAAAAGTCATTTGACTTAGACAGACAACTCTGTTATTATGCTTACACGCACTCTTAATGTGCTCAACTCTCTATAACTTAGTATTAATGATTTTGGGCTGATCAAAATGAAGGAAAAAAATATTTGGAGTCCATTCAACTTGTCCTCTAAGAAAAATAGATTAGAAATTAAAAGCCAAAATCATATTAAATGATCCAGATGCTATAGTGCCTGAACCATTAAATAGGTATGCTCGATTCGAATATTCTAAAGGATAATCATCAAATAATTTACTTGATCAATTTGAAGTACAAAGAACAAAACACTTAAAAGTAAATAGAGTAGCTAAATATTTCTGAGGACAATTTTGAAAAAACAGGAATACACCAGCGTTTAAACTGTGAGTATAAAAGAACTTTTATCGACATAGGTTAATCACGATTTAGACACACTCAAATCGTAAAAAGAATGGGTAATAAGTACACAAATGAAATTGGCCCTTGTCAAAAATACATAGCCAGAGTAAATAGTTAGCACCATCAAATCAAAAAGGCCCCGCAAATGCAAGGCCTTTTCTTTTTTCCGTTTATCTAGTCAGAAATTACTTTCCTATCACTAGTGTTTCAATAGCTTGATTTCCCTCAGACATTACAACAACTTTGTATGTTCCGTATGCAAGGTGGCCAATATTTATTCTATTAGTGCCTTCGAATACTTGTTCACTAAACTTTACTCTTCCCATTACATCAACAATCTGAACAAATGCGTTATCTGTTTCAATGCTCAGTGTGATGGCATCTACTGCTGGATTAGGGAATATTGAGAAATTAAGTGCTGATGCTTCTTGAATTCTTTCAATAGGCTTCACTATCTCACTTCCTGTACATCCATTTGAGTTTCTCTCAATTACTGAGATTTGACCTACTGCTGAATGCCAAACCACAACAACCTCATGGGCAGATATTGCACGTAGGATTTTACCTCCTACAATATTCCACTCATACTCAGATCCAGCTGTCATTGGATAAGAGTAAACTAGCTCCTCTCCTTTTGCAGGATTAGCATTACCATTAATAGATTTTGAAAGTATAAACTCACAATCTGAAGGATGAGTCGCAGCAGCATTGTAGTTACAAGCTCTTCTACTCATACATCCGTAGCAAGAAGTGAATTCACATGTTCCATTGTCAGTAGTAGCTCTGTAGTCATAGTTACAAGCCATATCATTTGTACATCCTTGAAAGTGATATTGACAAGTACCATTATTTACAGTCGCATTTGCAACATAATTGATTGCATTAATATCAGTACAACCAACCACTCCAACTGGAATTATAACATACAAGCAGCTACCATCATTGATTGTAGCATTTATGTTGTAATTAGTAGCATTTGAGTCTGTACAACCTGTAGCGTAACAAGTTGAGAATTCACATTGACCATTGTCCTCATTTGCATTTGAGTTGTAGTTGCAAGCACCAGGGTTTGTACAGCCATGAATTACTTCCACTTGGACATCAGTAATTGTGTATGTATCTAACCCAATTGTATTGCATGTTGTGTATTCACAAGAACCATCATTGTACTCTGCATTCTCATCATAGTTACATGCATTTTCTAGAGTACATCCTCCTTGCATACAAACTTCTCCATGTATGTCGAAGTATTCGCAACCTACTTGTGCTCCATAGTTACAAGCATTAGTGTCCTGACAATCTGTTTCAATCATTCCAGACACTTCACCAAATAAACAAGAGAAGTCACAAGATCCAGGTAAGTAGTAATCTGCCTCAGAGTCGTAATTACATGCAAATGGTATTACACATCCACCAGTAAGGATAATACACGATCCGTTATCCTCAGTTGCATATGGGTTGAAATTAACAGCATCTGGGTTTGTACATCCAAGAATCTCTTGTTCGTCACAAACACCATCAGCATCAGCATCATTGATACAATCACCGTTACAATCTAAGAAATAGATTATTGGGTACTCGCAAAGAGCTGCCGAAGGAAGTGTTGCTTCAGGATCGAAGTTACAAGCCTCCTCATCCATACAACCTACACAAGTACTAAAGTCACAAAGATTAATATCAATATAATCCACTGTTGGGTCGTAGTTACAAGCAAATGGAATCAAACATCCTGGAGTTAAACAAGAACTATCTTCTTCTGTTGCATCTGGATTAAAGTTTATCGCATCAGGATCAGTACATCCATAAACTTCTAACTCATCACAAACACCATCTCCATCTGAATCGTTAATACATGAACCATCACAGTTAAGGAATGCATCAGGATATTCACAATCGTTATCATCTAGAGTAGCCGTTTCGTCGTAATTACAAGCAGCTGGATCTAAACAACCAGCACATGTATTAAATTCACATGCACCAGAAAGTTGGTATTCAGCTTCAGGATTATAGTTACAAGCTTCTTCTATCATACATCCACCAATTAGACAGGAACCGTCATCATAAGTAGCTGTAGGGTCATAAGCTGGGTTACTTGGATCCATACATCCACCAACACCACAGTTTGTTCCATCTAGGTCAACACAGTCGTCCTCGTCATCACATACTCCGTCTGAGTCAGCGTCAGCAGCACAGTCGCCACCACATACTCCTAATGCGTCAAGCTGGTTACCATCACAGTCACAGTCT
>Ga0160422_10000156_pt1 | contig 39124 bp, 35 predicted proteins | sample Fk160mmetaG_FD_108192 | JGI IMG/M metagenome (GOLD analysis project Ga0160422, IMG submission 108192) | Marine microbial communities from the Central Pacific Ocean - Fk160115 60m metaG | ecosystem: Environmental > Aquatic > Marine > Oceanic > Photic zone | place: The Central Pacific Ocean... | reverse complement strand
GATGCAGACGCCGATGCAGACGCCGATGCAGACGCCGATGCAGACGCCGATGCAGACGCCGATGCAGACGCCGATGCAGACGCCGATACTGGCGATGCCGAACCGGAGCCGACCACCTGGGAGGTAATGACCCCCGGGATGTACTTTTCCCCAGATAGCCTGACTATTCGCTCGGGAGACACCGTTCGCTTCGTGATGACCACCTACCACAACGCGACGGAGGTGAGCCGGGAGACCTACGATGCCCGCGGAACAACGCCGCTCGAAGGTGGGTTTTATGTGGACTACGGTGAAACCCAAGAAGTCACGTTCGATGAACCAGGCGTCCACTATTACGTGTGCACTCCGCACGTTCCGGGGATGATCGGAACCATCACCGTCGAATAGCAAACCGCGAATCGATTTGAAAAACCAATTGGGGAATTTAACGGCCCATTGTCGCTTCAGCCGATAGCAGGACTCAGAGGGTTCGCACGGTGGCAAAGTTCGTGGCAATCGAAGGCTTGATCGGGGTTGGCAAGACCTCGCTGTGCCACATCCTCGAGAGCGACCGCAAGGCTCGCCTCGTTCTCGAACCCTGCGACGACAACCCCTTTCTCGCCTCCTTTTACGCAGATCCCGATCGCTTTGCCTTTCCCGCCCAGATGTTTTACCTCGCGAGTCGGTTCTCCCAACAAATGAACCTTCGGCAACTCGACCTGTTCAGCGACCTGATTGTTAGCGACTACCTTTGGGAGAAGGACCGGTTGTTTGCCGAAGAGACGCTCGTGGGCGACGAGATGAACCTCTACGACCGATTCAGTGGCCTGCTCCAAGGCAGCATTGAACAGCCCGACTTCGTCATCTTCCTCGACTCGCCTACCGATGTTGTCCGGTCCCGAATCACTCGCAGAAGCCGTGAGGGCGAAGAAGTCATCGCTGCCGAGTACCTCGACTCGTTGCGCGAACGCTACTATCAGCTCTGGTCTCGGTACACCGCGGCCCCCATCTATGTCATCGACACCAGCGAGATCCATTACGTCGACTCCGACGAAGACAAGAACTACATGCTGAGGCTGATCGACGGTTGGCTGGCAGGAAGTCCCATCTCCGGTGCACCCAAACCGTACACACCACCCAGTCATCAACTCAGCATGTTTGGCTAAGCGTGGGCCACCGCATCGATGAGTGCGCCGGCAAGCATCGTCTCCACCAGCTCCACCCGAGTCACGATGCTCCGCGTCTCGAGAAAACGCTGCCTTGCATCCACATCGGGAAGCAACATGTTCCCCAATCCATTGACGAGTTGAGCGGCTTCGAGGCGTTTGTCGAGAAGAGGCGAGAGACGCTCCGTCAAGCCCAAACGACCCGCCATGATCTGTGCGAGCATCATTCGGAGCCGGCGGAGGGACGCGTCGAGGGCTCGCGCCCCTCCCTCTGGGTAGGTATCGCTCACGATTGATCCTTCCGCTACCCGATACAGACTGTCCGGCTGCAGCTCCCGGCGAATACGCAGTCGACCGAGACCCGCTATTACAATGTTCGCGCGTCCGTCAGGGAGCGGGTCGTATTGAATGATTTCCCCAAACCCAGCCGTCTCAAATACGGCAGGTGACCCATCATACTGCCGCTCCCAGCCAGGACGAAGCCGAGGGACTGCGAGGATCTTCGAGCCACTCATGGCGTCGTCTACAAGATCTCGATACCGCGGCTCAAAGACATGGAGCGGAAGCAGCGTGTGCGGAATGAACACCGTTCCCGGCAGTGGAAACAATGGAATGGATTCCACTGCTGCCGTGAGGTTTCCGATGTCATTCGTGTTGAGCACGTCCTCGCTTCTCCCGAGGACACCCATGACGTGGTTAGGCTTTAGCGACCGCTTCCGCCCAAGCAGCGAGGTGTCCCTCCACACCATCATCGCTCATGTTGGGGGTAAATGTGGAGTCCTCAGACCAAGTTTCTCGCACTCTTTCTTCGGACTTCCAGAACCCCACACCGAGCCCGGCCAGAAAAGCGGAACCCAAAGCTGTGGTTTCAAGGACGGTAGGCCTCACACAACGTGTCCGCAGGACATCGGCTTGAAACTGCATCAGCAGGTCGTTTCTCGCAGCCCCGCCATCCACTTTGAGTTCTCGCAGTTGGATTTCTGAATCGGACTCCATCGCACCAAGAATGTCAGCGATCTGCAGCGCAATTCCTTCGAGTACAGCACGCGCGAGGTGCGCCTTTGTCGTTCCACCGGTGATGCCAGAAACCATTCCTCTGGCCTCTGGCCTCCAGTGAGGGGCACCCAGCCCCGCCAACGCAGGAACAAAGACAACGCCCCCAGAGTCATCGACCGTGCGAGCAAGAGACTCGATCTCTTCGGCCGTGGCGATGACCCCGAGTCCGTCCCGCAGCCACTGCACCGCAGCGCCCGCAATGAAGGCCGAGCCCTCGAGCGCATACGTCACGGAACCATTCAGGCGCCATCCAACGGTGGTGAGCAAGCCAGTGTGGCTTGTCACCGCCTGTGAACCGGTGTTCATCAGGATGAATGCGCCCGTGCCATAGGTGCACTTTGCATCACCCTGCCCAAAGCAGGCTTGCCCAAACAATGCGGCCTGCTGGTCGCCCGCCATGCCGGACACGGGTATCCCGTCGGGCAGAAACTTAAGGCCGCGGGTTGCTCCAAGTTGCTCCGCATTGTCACAAATTCGAGGGAGACACGCCCGCGGAATACCGAAAAGGTCCAGCAAGTCATCGTCCCAGTCCATTGTGTGAATGTTGAACAACAGGGTGCGGGATGCATTCGAGGGGTCGGTCGCATGAGCACCGCAGAGTCTCCATGCCAACCAGGAGTCGATGGTACCAAACAATACCGTCCCGGCGGCGGCCCGAGCGCGGGCCCCGTCCACAGTATCGAGCAGCCACTTTGCCTTGGTACCCGAGAAATACGGGTCGATAACCAAACCGGTCTTGCTCCGAATCATGGCCTCGTGCCCAGCGGCCTTTAGAGCGCCGCAAAAGTCCGATGTGCGACGATCTTGCCAGACCAACGCGCGGTGAATCGGCTCTCCAGTCACCGCATCCCAAAACACACAGGTCTCTCGCTGATTTGTGATTCCGATGGCAACGATGTTCACAGGTCCAGCCTTGGCAAGCGCGGCCGTCACTGCAGACTCGACCGATGCCCAAATCTCATCGAGGTCGTGTTCGACGAGACCCGGTGCGGGGTAGTGATTCGGAAATTCCTTGTTCGACGACGCCACAACGGACACCGTCTGATCAAGCAACAGTGCGGTTGTTCCGGTGGTTCCTTGATCAATGGACAGCACACAATCAGTCATGAGATCCTCCAGCGGGTGTTTATCACGGTTCTGTCAACGCCTCGCGAAAGGCCCGGGGGCATGCTACCTTGCCCATACCAATGGAGGAACCATGCGTGCGTCCCTGACCCTCATCGCGTTGACTGCTACCGTCGGCTGCTCATCCCCATCGTACGACTACTCAGGATACAAAACATACGACCATTTCCCGCTCGACGGTGAACGGTACTGGAACTACCAAAGTGCAAATCAAGACTATTTGATGGACGTCCGAATCGAAACCACAGAATCTGTGGGAGACACGGCCGTCCGAACACTTCGCTACGAAAACGCCAATCTCGCCAGCGTCCTGTACTGGATCAAGTGGTCCTCCGACTCCGGCAACGGTGTTCAGATTCACGGCTACATGGTCGAGGAAACCTCTTCGGTCGGTCCGGACGATGGCACGGACACTGGCGATGCGAGTACCGATGCAGTTGTCGGAACTTGGGTCAACTTCGACCCTCCAATCGCCATCACAGACCACCAAATGACGCCGGGTGAAACCCTCGAGACAGCCGGTGGTGACGCAACCTATACGTCGACTTTTGCAGCCGTCGAAACCTGCGACAACAACTGGGCCGACACATCGTGGGACTGCCTCAAGATAGTGATCGAAAGCGATGAAGCCGAGCCTCCGCCGTTCGTTGGGACGTGGCACTGGGCTACTGAGTTCGGAACCTCTCTGTTCCAGCCAGCGGGCGCAACCTCTCCATGGATTCTGACCGACTATGAGTGGAATCGCGGGTAGCGGGTTCACGAACCCACACCTCGACTGTTCCACGGGGAACAGCCTCCAGAACCGGGCCATGATAGAGCCCTGCTTCTCCATGGAGTAAACAATGGAAACGGCTGAAATTCTTGATGCGGCGCGCGTCGGATTTGCCGGACTTGATGCGCCTCCCTCGGCACAAGAAGCGGCCATTGAAAACCTGAGTACTTGGCTCTGCGATCCGCGCTTTGCAGCCTATCGCGCTGCCATCTTAGCGTTGGTTGAAAAAGCCCGTTTTCGTCCATTGCTCGATGGCTTTTATCGGACTCTCCCGTTTGGTACCGGAGGTCGCCGCGGTCAGGTAGGCCTCGGGCCCAATCGGTTCAACCCATGGACTCTGACAACATCGATCTCGGGCCACGCCCAATGGCTGCGGCACACCCGAGGGGATGGCCCAATCGCCATCGCAATTGGCTACGATGTGCGGCGCTTTGACAACCTGAGGGGCGATTTAGACCGAGAGGTTGTCAGCCCGGTCGATGGGCTCAGCAGTCGCCAGTTCGCTGAGATTGCCGCGGAGGTCTATGCCGCCCACGACATCACGGTCTTTTTGCCCCCATCCGACGGCTTGCTCAGCACCCCGGAGTTGTCATTCGCCGTGCGCGATCTCGACACCGACGGAGGGCTGGTGGTGAGCGCCAGCCACAATCATCCCGACGACAATGGCATCAAGTTCTACCACTCCCACGGCGGACAACTGGTCCCTCCTTTCGACCATGAATTGGGTCAATTCATTGCCCGCGTCGAGCGTGTAGAGCGCATGTCACTCGATCGGGCAACAGCAAACGGCCTGATCCGGACGATTCCGTCCGATCTCCACAATCGCTACGTTCAAGCCAATATCGCGATCAGTCGGCGACCATCGGCGCGAAACATATCGATTGTATTCACCCCCCTACACGGCACAGCCGACACCACGGTGGGCGATGTACTCCGTGAAGCCGGCTTTCCACTGATCGTGGAACCAAGCCAACAGGTCCCTGATGGATCCTTCCCGACGGTTCCATTCAAGGCGCCAAATCCCGAGCATGAGACGGCCCTTAGGCGTGCGATTGACACCGCGGATGCACGCGGCGCGTCGGTCGTCATGGGGTGTGACCCCGATGCCGACCGCCTCGGTGTCGCCGTTCGGCATAACGATTCTTGGGTGACACTAAATGGAAATGAAATTGCGTCGTTGGTGTGCCATGCCGCTCTTCACCGACACGCCCACACCGATCCACTGGTGATCAAGACAGAAGTGACATCCAGTCTCGTTTCACGAATCGCAGAGTCTCACGGGGCGCGGGTTATCGATCACCTGCTCGTGGGCTTCAAATACATTGGTGAGGCCTTGTTTTTACTGGAGCGAAAAGGGCGATTCGGCGCCATCGAGGGCACGGTCGATTGCTTTGCCGTTGGACTTGAGGAGTCTCACGGTGTGCTCTTATCCTCCGCCATACGGGATAAAGATGCCGCAGGCGGAGCCCTGGTTCTGGCGGAATTGGCTGCCCATGAAGCGTCTGCTGGTCGAAGCCTGGTCGACGTATTGAATGAACTCATGGTCAGACACGGTGCTGTACACAATTCGCTGTCCAGCTTGGCGATGAATGGCGCGACCGGCCGAGCCCGCATGGACGCGGCAATGGCCTCCTTACGGTCATCACCGCCCAGCGCCATTGGCGATCGAACGGTCGTTCGGATGGAAGATCGACAAGACGAATTGGGCACGTTCGGTGAGATCCGCTCGGAAACCGATCGAGCCAGTCGAAATGTATTGGTGTTCACGCTAGAGAAAGGCGCTCGCCTCATCATCCGACCGAGCGGAACCGAGCCGAGGTGCAAGATATACGTCGAAACGACAGGCGATGTCGGCGGCGATCTCGTTTTACTCAAACGACGCCTGCAGGTCGAAGGCAAAGCCCTCGCCCATGCATTTATTCACTTGGTTCTCGACCGCATTAATCTCGAGCTTCCCGATTGGGGTCTTGAGATCAGTGACCTGATGAGCATCGAGGATCGCATCCGGTGGTGCCACGACCTCATTCCGGAACTCCAGACCATTCTTGAGACCAAGCCTGACACTGCGAGCGACTGGATGAACCAACAACTGACTGGCGATACACGCCGTCAACTCCGGCCCGGAATCGAAGCCCTCGCTCGCACCAACAGCGACCTTGGCGACCTGCTCTTGCCTTACTTTTCGTAGGCGATTCTGGCCTTTCGTGGACCCTGCTCTATCGGCATTAGAACGCTGATGCCTTCGACCGGTCGCTTGTACCACCGAAGGTGATCGATGTACCAACTGAGGAGGTGATCCCGCACCGAACCACCGCTCATTTTGGTCGCATGGCGCATCAATACGGGTCCTCCTTCTTCTGTCGGAATCACGAAACCCACATGAGAGATGACGATCGGTTTCCATGGCTTCGGCCGGCGCACCGTAAAAATTATGGCACCGGATGGAATGTGGTCGATCGCCGCTTCAGCGGCATCAAGCGAAAGCACATTCATCCCATAGCGACCCGTCGGCAATGCACTCAACGGAAGCGAAAACCCTTTGGTTCCCGCCCAATTTTTCCAGACCGCCTGCGAGACACTCTTTTCAATGCGATGCGTCTCGCCCAGTGTATGGGTAATGTCCTCGAGAAACCCAGCCTCCAGATTCGCAGGTATCCACTGGGCCATCATGAAGTGATGGCGATTGGCGTATGTAGGAATGCCGCCTTGGTACCGCAGAGCATTACGAATCAAAGGCGCACTCACAGGATCACCCGACAGTGCCAGCGCAAGGATTTCTTCAAGGAAGGTGAGGCAATCAAAAGCATCGTACCGGGCAGGTGGATCGGTATCGGGCGGCAGTCCTTCTCCATGACCGTCAATCTCATACGGTAGGCCCAACAGCGGATCGCTAATGGCCTTCATTCGTTGGGCCAGTGGTAGCCCTGCTGTTTCACGCGCTGCTTGGGCGACATCATTGGGAATGACACCGAACTCCGTGGGGGCCTCGGGCTCTGCAAGAGCGATACCCAAACCGATCAGCCACAGCATCACCACCCCAGCCGCTGCCGGTAGCCAGCCACCCGATCGAGCATTCGATCGACATGTGCATCATCCAAATCCTCGGCACCGCGGGCCAGCGTCCGATCGATGAGGTCAGAAAAACCCCGCTGCGCAAGGATTCTGCGTTGGGCTTCAGGCTTGCGCATCAAGTTATCCAGCAACTTCGTCGCGCTCATTCGACCGCGAACGTCCAGCTCAATCCCGGTAAATAATGCCGCGCAATCGGGGGGGGCCGTGTCCACCACCAGCTGGGCACATCGACGGCCATCGCCCACACCGTGCTGGTCATCCCAGGTTTCGACAAATGCTTGAAGTACTTCGTTGCATACGCCCACCCGACGGACAACTTCGGTGTTTTCTATCGTCGGTGCATGAGCGCGAAATCCAGGTCGACGATTGGCAGCCTCGTTGAGGTCTACGCGATCTCCCTCGCCCGTAAATGACCCCTCTCCGTCGCCACGTCCAGCTCGCTCATGATCCGCGAAAGCCGTCATTGAGATCGATGAACTCCGAGCCGACGATCGACGTTGAGCGTCCGCCTGAGCCATCTCAATGGCATGCTCGACTGCTCCTTGCAGGGGCCCATCAACGGATTCCATTTTGGAAAGAACCAACGTGCCTTGCTCTTTCATTTGAACAATGAGCATAAGGGTCTGTGCGGGAAAAAAAGGACTCAGTTTCAAAACTTGAGGCAGTGTCATACCCGATGAGCACAGTGCCTGAATGTGCCGCTGCTGAGGCGAGGCTGGAGCGCGGTCACCACTGGACACATGGTGGAGGGTCCGCGAGTCAAGCAACGACGAAATGCGGCCGTGCACCACTTCAAGTTCGCGGAGAAGGCCCGAGCTATCGTGTCCGAGTTGAATGTGGGGAATCCGTACTGTTTCCATCGGTTCGAACTTGAACCGACCCCCATCAAATAGAAAATAGATGAGGTTGTTTCGAAACAAACCGGCCATCATTCGGCTCACACGCTCCGGTCCGAGTGCCTGTTCGAGCTGCGCAATCGATGGACGTTGGTCGACTGAGCCGGCCGACGCAGGCATTTTACCTCTCGCGATTGCGCGATTTAGCATCAGGTCTGGGTCCGTCGGTGACACCGCTGCAATGACGTCACCCTCCAGCAAATACAGCCGTGCGGCGCCGCGCCCAGGGACATGAACGTGCAGACATCCAGTGCGTCCCGCCGCCATCATGCCGCGGACTGAGTCGACCCCTCTCCCCGTATCGCGCACGGCGTGTTCCAATGAAATGCCTCCTCACCAAGCTTACCGGCGGCCGAGCAGGCGATCAACGTACTCCGCTGGAGGAAATCAACCGTATCGCAGTCTCACGCTGTAAGTCCGGCGGAGAATCCACTCCGCTCATCGACAGACTGAGTCCTGAAGACTCCACCACCACGTTGGGTGCTAATCCACGTCGGGACCAACTTTCACCGCTCGGCGATGCAAGATGCACATCGGCCACTTTCATCATGTAGCCGCGGCCGGCAGGATACACACTGCTGGCCACAGCCAACCCAGCACTTCGCGTACCAACAAGGACTCCGCGACCGTTGTCTTTTAGTGCTGCAGCAAAAGCTTCGGCGACCCCTCGGGTTCCTTGGTTCACCAACACAACCACGCTCCGAGCCCACACCGCGGGTTCACTGGCCGTCACTGGACTCATTTGAGTGGGTGTGCGGCCTTTGTTGACCACGATTGACCCGGGGTCGAGGAACAGATCCGCTGCGGCAATAACTTCAGTCATCGACCCTTCTTCATTGTCGCGGAGATCGATGACGACGGCGTGTGCTGAGCGCTGAGCGCGCAGAAAAGCAGCAATCGCTGCTGCCGTACCCTTGCCGAAGAAGGGGATGCGCGCAACAGGAGTGTTGTCGTCAAAGACGGTGGTTCGAACCGCCGGAATGCGGTAGGAGCCGCGCTGTACAGTGACCCGACGAATCGCCCCGTCCGACTTCCGGAGGTCAAGTGTCGTCGACACTCCCGAGTGCTGCGAAACGAAGCCGTGGATGCTCGAGGCCGACTGCCCTGTGAACGGATGGTCATTCATGGATACCACCACGTCGCCCTCCTCGACTCCGGCACTGGCCGCGGGCCCATCATCAAACACGGCTGTGATTCGGATCCCGCGCCCAGCGATGATGGTGAACTCGGCACCGATTCCTTCGCGGTGCCCGGCCATCCACGCGTCTTGGTCCCGATGCTCTTCAGCAGTCCACACGCGGTTGCCGTCCACTCCCATGAGGTCGCCAAGGTGCTGAGCTACGCCTTCCAGCGCCGCCTGGTACAACTCGTCCGAGGCGACTTCTTCTGGAAACGTCTGCTGGATTCCGACAAGAACTTTTTCCAGTCCTTCAACTTCCTGTGCGTGGACGGAGGGAATCCAAACAAGTGTAGCGTAGAGACACCACATGAAATCTTAAAATGTTCCCCGTTCCGGAGTATAGGTGACGACCTTGTAGGTCGAAGAAGTTGCGGGCGGAGCGGGCTGCGCCGCAAGACGGCGCTCAGACTCCAGCTGCTGCCCCAAGTGCTCTGATGCGACCTCCGCGGTCACCGCTCGGTCTTGCTGTTGCATGCCCCATGCGACTGCAAGAACCATGGCGGCAGCGTAGGCCGCAATCATGGGCACGGGCATTGCGATTCGTCTCGAATGCCATGGCCCGAGACATGCTGTCTTCGTCAGCACCATCTGATCGAGGTGCGTGTCCAACACGCAGTCCATGTCGTTCCAGAACTCCGGCCGGCCGCATATCGCCTCTTGGGTCTTCGTATCCAGCGGCACGAACTGCTGGCATTCGAGTTTCATCACCAGTTCGGCACATTCACTGCAGGCTTCAATGTGCAATACGAACTGTTCACACTCTGACGCGTTCAACTGACCGTCTAAAAACGCAGCAATCCGCGTGGTTACCGATGAACAGTCCATGGGAACTCCCCGTTAGTTGACCAACTCACTCTCTTCCATGACCGCCATCAGCCGCATCCGAGCGCGAGACAAGCGGGACATCACCGTCCCGAGCTTGACTTGCAGCACCTCTGCGATCTCTGCGTAGGAGAGGTCATCATAGTACCGTAAAACTAAAATCTCTTTGTGATCGTCGCTGAGGAGGTCGAGTGCAGCGCTGAGCTCCTCACGCTGCTCCCCGGCAAACACCGATTCCACTTGGTCCGCCGAAAATGACTCCGGCTTCACCATCGACTCCAAAATCGCGCCCCGTCGTTTCCGGTTGCGGACCTGATTGAAGCACAAGTTGGACGTGACCCGAAACAGCCATGCCTTGATCTTAAACTCGTCGTCGAAAATTCGCCCTTCGCGCATCGCCTTGATGAACACCTCTTGCACCACATCGTAGGCTTCTTGGTGATCCTTCACGATGTACCGAGCGTGAAAGTACAGCTGGTCTCTGTATTTCTGAATCACGGCTTCCATAGCCGCGCGAGCGTTCGTGGCCGCCAGTTTCTTGATGTCAGCTTCAGTCCACGAGGCGCTGTGCTCGGGCTTTAGAAGCTGCAGATTCGCTGACATGGTTGATCTCCGGTCGTCTGACATCGCTAAAACTCCCCCCACTTCTCATTTATTCCCAAATGCGATCGGTTCCACGCAAAAAACGTGTCCTGCCGCACAAAACCTTCACCAAACCGGTTCGTTTTCGTTCCGACATTTGACGAAATTGCCTCCGTAGAGGATGCTGTCACCAGAAGCAGGGTGGGAATCGACGTGCATGCGTGCGCGTTGAAGCCCCGGGGAGCAGCAGCAGATGGAAGTGCGAGCGTTGATTGAAGAGATCGTTAAGGCACTGGTGGACAACCCAGACCAAGTGGAGTGCGTTGAAATCCAAGGCACTCAATCGTGTGTGTTGGAACTGCACGTCGCACCGAGCGACGTAGGCAAAGTGATCGGCAAGCGGGGTGTGCACGCAGACGCAATCCGCCGGCTCGTACACGCCATCGGCGGTAAGCGCAAGCGACGGTATGTGCTCGAGATCATCGAAGACAAGTAATCTTCAACAGTTGAACCCAGGAATCTTGACCCCTCGTTCGTTGGCCACGTCCTGCGCGCGTTCGTATCCCGCGTCCACGTGGCGGAGTACACCCATGGCCGGATCCCCCGTGAGCACGCGTTCTAACCGCGCTGCGGCCTCATCTGTTCCATCCGCTACGATTACCTGTCCAGCGTGGAGGCTGTAGCCCATTCCCACACCGCCGCCGTGGTGGAAACTCACCCAGCTCGCCCCGTTTACTGCATTCAACAGAGCGTTCAAAATTGGCCAGTCGCCCACGGCATCTGAGCCATCCAGCATGCCCTCCGTTTCACGGTTTGGAGACGCGACCGAACCGCAGTCGAGATGGTCACGGCCGATAACGATCGGCGCCTTCACGCGACCGGTGCGCACCAACTCATTGAATGCAAGGCCCGCACGTGCCCGCTCGCCGTAACCGAGCCAGCAGATCCGGCTAGGGAGCCCCTGAAAGTGTACCCGTTCCCGAGCCATTGCCAACCATCGGTGGAGGGCGCGGTCTTCCGGGAACATCTCGGCAATTGCGCGGTCGGTCTCGTAGATATCCTCGGGGTCTCCCGAGAGTGCAACCCACCGGAACGGGCCTTTCCCCTCACAGAACAATGGCCGGATGTATGCCGGGACAAAGCCTGGAAACTGGAAGGCATCTTCGACCCCCCCTTCTTCCGCTTCGGCCCGGAGGTTGTTTCCGTAGTCGAACGTGTGAGCGCCCATCTCTTGAAGCTTCAGCATGGCGCGAACATGGTCAGCCATGGTCGCACGACTTCGCTCAATGTATGCAGTAGGGTCAGCGACGCGCAGTGCACAAGCATCCGCCAACGAGAGTCCCCGCGGCACGTACCCGGTCAGCGGGTCGTGCGCAGAGGTCTGGTCCGTCAAGAGGTCGGGTACAACTCCGCGAGCAATCAGACGCTCGAGCCCGTCGGCCGCATTGGCCACCACACCAACCGACTTGCCATTGCCATCTGCCTTGTACTCAAGCGCCAAATCGATGCCGTCGTCGATCGTCTCAGCAATGACGTCGAGGTACCGGTGGTCTCTTCGTCGACTGACACGCTCCGCATCAACATCGAAGCCGAGAAAGGTGCCATTATTCATGGTCGCAGCGAGCGGCTGCGCGCCACCCATTCCGCCGAGGCCGCCGGTCACCACCAACCGGCCGGTGAGGTCGTCTGTGCCGAAGTGTTGGCGGCCAGCCTCGGCAAAGGTTTCATAGGTGCCTTGCAAAATCCCTTGTGTGCCGATGTAAATCCATGACCCTGCGGTCATTTGGCCGTACATCATCAGGCCCTTTTGCTCGAGTTCCCTGAAGTGATCCCATGTGGCCCATTTTCCAACCAGATTGGAGTTGGCAATTAAGACCCGAGGGGCGTCCACATGGGTGCGAACGATGCCCACCGGCTTGCCGGACTGCACGAGCAGCGTCTCGTCATCCTCCAACTCCGTGAGGCTCCTGCAGATGGCTTCAAACGCGTCCCAAGAGCGGGCAGCACGGCCAGTGCCACCATAGACCACGAGATCATCGGGGTTCTCTGCGACCTCCGGGTCGAGGTTGTTGCAGAGCATACGCAATGCTGCCTCTTGGACCCAGCCCTTACACGTTAAGGTGTTGCCCCGGGAAGCACGAATCGTACGGGCCATGGTTGGCTCCTATGTCAAATGCTGAGTGTTAGCCCTCAGCAGCGTCTTCATCGGCCTTGTGAAGAATCATCTGTGTTTCAGTTTCTTCGGCATCGTCGGCGCAGTCCTCAAGTGAGTCCAAATGCTTTTGGTACTCCTCCTGAGACACCTTTCCGCGCTTAATGTTGCGTTCAACTGTTCGAATGTCCATCAGTGCATCGTGGCTCATCGCGGTTCCTATGCATCAACGGCGAGTTCGCCGTCAGCTGGGGGGGGAAGGGGAAGATCGTCGTCTGCAGCGGGCGGAAGTTCGTCATCTGCGGGCGGGGGAAGCGCATCATCCATCGACGGTGGGAGTCCATCGTCAACGGCCGGTACCATCGTGTGCAGCGCTTCGTTTTCGTCAAAGTCGGTCATGTCCGCTTGGACCACATTGGCGGCAATCTCACGCAGCGCCGTGACGACTTCTTTATTGGTCCGGTCGTCCTCGATCAGGCAATCTTCGCCCTTCAGCAACTGCTTGGTACGCTCCGCAGCGACCAGAATCAGCGAAAATCGGTTGGGGATGTTTTCGAGACAGTCTTCGACCGTGATGCGGGCCATGGGTCTCCTCCGGAACGCGCTGTAGCGCATAAGGGTGAACACCCGCGGCTATCGGGTCCCAGTGCCTCCGTCAAGGCCAAAACCGTTGCAAGGATCGGCTGTCAGGTGCGCTACGCAGCCAGTCGCCGCATCCGCTCAAGCCGACGGGCGCCGGAATCTCGCCAGAAGCGCCTCAGCGTCACCAACAAGGCATCCGTGTGGGGAACTGCATCAAGAGATGAACAGAAACCCGCCGCCAATCGCCCCGCTTCGCGGTACCGCGCGACTTCCTGAGCGTCGAGACCGTCCATGAGACGGGCGGTCCTGAACAGTCGTGACCAGACGGCTGCCCCCTGCATTGGGAGGTGAAGACGGGCCGAAACGAACTTGTCGACCTCCGCTTGGGCCTCCAATTCAAGCATCGTCACCGGTTCGCCGCGGCGGGCACGCTCCACCAGCATCATGAAATGCGAAACCCCTTCGGTCGCCGCACAAAATGAATCAAACTCAGTTTGCGCCGCCACCGTCAGGGATCCGGCTCGTTCCAAGCGCTCGATGTGCGAGTGCTCCACATACACCGCTAGGTCGACCCCTCCCGGCACAGCCCTTGCGAGGACCCACTCACTGGACTCCCGGAGCCGATCCCCCATCAACGAGCGCAGTTGCTGCTCGTCTATCCTGAAGGCCTCGATGTCTGGCACCTTGATGCGGTAAATGGCCTCGAGGTGCGCTTGAATCGCCCTCAACACGCGCCGTCGTCCTCGGGCCGCATCGGAATCACTCCGAGAGAATGAAGCTGCTGGGCGGTCACCGGATCCGGGTCCAATACCCACTGTTCATAGAGCTTCACTATGTCCGCGTGGGTATGGGACCGAATCCGATCGCGAACCCGCTGAAGGATGCTGGCGCAAAACTCAAACTGCTGAGCAAGTTCCTCATAGATGTTTTCAAAGCCGCCACCCGCACCGGTCCACCGCATCAAGCACGCCAGCTGGTCGTAGGCAGCCGAACCCATCGAAAGGTAGTAATCAGGCGAGATGCTCTGCCGCGCCAAACTCGCCCGAAAGAATCCAGAGATGTACAGCGCTCTATCGCCCATCTCCCGCCAAGCCTGAACTGCCGCAGCGCCCCCACGCTCTTGCGCCATGATCTGCAAATCAACCAAGGTGTGCACCTGTGGTTCATCGGGGGTGCGACCGCGTTCCACCAAGAGGTTCGTCAAATAGTACACACCATCTTTTGACACGGCGGTTGGCGCATCACACACTGCCGCATCGACAGCTGCGTGGAAAAAGTCGAAGAGGTTCTCTTCTCGGCTAAGCATCGGATTGGTCATACGGTCTCCATGGATTGTACCTCGAAGATTGGCCGCCGGCGGACGAACTGCCGATCTCATGTACGGACCAAAGCCGCGGAACTTGACTTGACTGTCCACACAACGGCGATAGGCCCTCGGCATTCAAACCGCGGCTGCACACCTGTGGAGCCCGACACGAATGTCCGTCGGGGGGCGGGAAAGCCGCCACCTGATGCATCCGCCGGCCAACAAGCCAGACCATCCATGAGGTATTGACACCATGATCCGACCCCTGTTCGACCGTGTTCTCATCGAACGCACAGAAGAGCCTTCGCAGACCGCAAGCGGCCTGTTCCTTCCTGAAACCGCCAAGGAGAAGCCCGCTGAAGGCGTGGTTATTGCCATCGGCAATGGGCGCGTAAGCGACAAAGGCGATGTCAAGCCACTCACCGTCAAGGTGGGCGATAAGGTTCTCTTCGGCAAATATGCCGGAACCGAGATCAAGGTCGCTGGCGAAGACCGCCTGATCCTGCGAGAAGACGACATTCTCGGCATCATCGAAGACTGATCGAATCACCCTGAGCTGGGGACCGAGAGTCGCCCAGATATCCCCGGAGGAGACACCCAATGTCTGCCAAAGAAATTTTGTTTGATGTAGAAGCCCGCAACAAAGTGTTGGACGGTGTGGATACGCTCGCCAATGCCGTCAAAGTCACCCTCGGCCCAAAGGGACGAAACGTGGTGATTGAAAAGTCGTGGGGAGCCCCCGTCGTGACCAAAGACGGCGTAACCGTAGCCAAGGAAATCGAGCTTGAAGATCGGTTCTCCAACATGGGCGCTCAAATGGTCAAGGAGGTCGCATCAAAGACCTCCGACACTGCCGGTGACGGCACGACGACCGCAACGATTCTGGCGCAGGCGATTTACCAGAATGGTCTGAAGCTCGTCGCGGCGGGCCACAGCCCCATGGAACTCAAGCGCGGCATCGACAAAGCAGTCGACGCTGTTGTGGGTGAACTCAGCAACCTCTCAAACCCCATCTCGGACGCCAAAGAGATCGCTCAGGTCGGCACCGTGAGCGCCAACGGCGACGATGGCATTGGCTCGATGATCTCCGAGGCCATGGACAAGGTCGGCAAGGAAGGCGTCATCAGCGTCGAAGAGAACAAGGGACTCGAAACCGACCTCAAGGTCGTCGACGGTATGCAGTTTGATCGCGGATACCTGAGCCCCTATTTCGTGACCGATTCCGAGCGGATGGAAGTGGTACTCGAAGATCCCTACATCATCATTCACGAGAAGAAAATCTCGAGCCTCCGAGAGTTCATGAAGCTTCTCGAGAAACTCGTCAACACCCGCAAGCCAATCCTCGTCATCGCCGAAGACGTTGAGGGTGAGGCGCTCGCGGCGCTCGTGGTCAACAAGTTGCGGAACACACTGCAGTGCGCTGCCGTCAAAGCACCCGGATTCGGTGACCGACGCAAGCAGATGCTTGAAGACCTTGCAGTCCTGACCGGCGGCAAGCTGATCGCCGAGGAGCTCGGGCTCAAGCTCGAGAGCCTCGACATCGAAGACCTCGGAACCGCCAAGCGAGTTGTCATTACCAAAGACAACACAACCATCATTGATGGCGCGGGTGAGGCGGAAGCCATCGAAGCTCGGATGGCTCAAATCCGCACGCAGATCGAGAACACAACCTCTGACTACGATCGGGAGAAACTGCAGGAGCGTCTCGCGAAGCTCAGCGGTGGTGTGGCCTTGATTCGCGTCGGCGCGGCCACTGAAATCGAGATGAAGGAACGCAAGGCACGGGTGGAGGATGCGCTCCATGCTACGCGCGCTGCCGTCGAAGAAGGGATTCTCCCCGGTGGAGGCGTCGCTTTGATTCGCGCAGGCAAGGTTCTGGACGGGCTCACCGTTCCCGAAACGCAAGCGTTCGGCGTGAACATCGTAAAGGCTGCGATCGAGGCCCCGCTTCGTCAGATCGTCTCGAACGCGGGTGGAGAACCATCCATCGTGCTCGAGAACGTCCGCAAGGGTGATGGGGGCTACGGCTACAATGCACGAAACGACACGTACGAAGACCTGATTGGTGCGGGCGTCATTGACCCCACCAAGGTGACCCGCTCCGCGCTGCAAAACGCCGCGTCGGTCGCCGGATTGCTCCTGACTACCGAGGCCTTGGTCGCTGACCATGCCGAAGAAGGGGAAGGCGACCAACACATGCACTAACCGCCGTGTTTTGGTCCAACGCAAACCCCCCGGCCCATGCCGGGGGGTTTTTGTTTGTGGGTCTGCGCCGTGTCGTTACACGATGCGGAGTTTGTAAGGGTTCTTGGTTTCGGCAGACTTTTTCGTTGATGCCCCTTTCGCCTTCTCAAGCCACTCTTTCATGATCTCGTTATCGGGCTCAAACGAGAGCGCGAACTGAATGTTCATGACACAGCCCTTGAAGTTTTTGTCGTCCCAATCCTTCAGGGCCATGTGCCAATACTTCTCGGCCCGCGGGTCCGATGCGGCGTGTTCCGGGTTTTCCGCCTTCAACCGCTCTTGTTCCGCTATAGCCAAGGCTTCATCCGTCATCCGAAGGATTCCCGCCTTCATAATTTCGTCGTATTGCGCCCGCTTATCGGGATCAGTCAGGCTGTCGCCTGCCTCCTTGACCCGCTGGAAAATTTCATTGGCCTTGCTGGAAATCCCCGCGTCACTGAGCGCATTGACGCGGTCCGGATGGTGCTGACGAGCAGCCGCTCGAGCGGCCGGCTCAATGTCACCCTGTACACAGTCCGGATCCAACTGCAGGATCCGGTAGTAGTCCAGTTCATCCAGAATCTCGTGAAGTGTCTCCACCTCTATCTGCAGTTGAATCTTTGGGTCCACTCAACCTCCAACCTCAACAGTGTACCTCGAAAGGTTACTCCGTGACGTCATCGTCTTCGAGCAACAGATCATCATCGTCAAAAACAAGGTCGTCATCCAAGGCTGGTGCGGCGATAACGGGCGCTTTCGGTCGGTCTGCGTTCTTGGTGTCGATTTGATCCGATACCGACGATCGTACGCCTTCAAATCGGAGCGATTCCACCTCTCCTCGCGACAGGTTCGAGGACGCTTCGACTCGCATCTCTTTGGTCGATCCCGTTCCCGAGGCGGTGGCTATCACGTGCACAAGTCCATCCGCATCAATATTGAACGCCACCTTGACCTTGGCATGACCCCGCGGCCCCTCGGGCAGCCCATCAAGAATAAATTCACCCAACAAGTGATTGGCTTTTGCATCCTTGGAGTCGCCCTGGTAAACCGCGATCCGCACTTCGGTCTGGTTGTCGCGAATGGTGTGAAAGATCTTGCTTTCCGTTGTTGGGATGGGCGTGTTTCGGGGAATGATGGCCTCGATAAAGTCGCCCACCGTTCGGACACCAAGGGTTTGGGGAGTCACATCCAAAAGCACCGTCGACGGGTCACTCGAGATGCGAGTGAGCTGTGCCGCCTGAATTGCAGCGCCAACCGCCACCACCTCATCGGGATTGATGTCATCGATCGGGTCCTCCCCGAAATACTGCGCAACGGCTTCCTTGATGATGGGGAATCGAGTCATTCCCCCCACCAGCACAATGCCATCTACCTGCGCTGCAGAGAGCCCCGCCTGCGAAAGCGCGTTGTCGCATACGACAAATGACCGTTGGATGAGCGGCATGCATACATTCCGAGCGAGTGTTCGACTCAACACCGTCTCAACATCCAATGGATTCCCCTCCGCATCAATGGCCAAGTCGGGCAGCAGCAGGCTGACCTGCTGTTCTGTGGCGAGCCCTCGCTTCAAGGACTCCGCTGCAGCCTTCAGCTTGACGTTCGTCTCGTGATCTCGGGGAATGGTCCCCACTCCATCCGATTCATAGGCATTTCGGATGTGCTCCGCGATGGCATGGTCGAAGTCATCGCCACCGAGAAATGTGTCCCCAGCAGTCGCAATCACCTCGATGAGGTCATCGCCCATGTGCAGCACCGAAACGTCAAATGTCCCGCCGCCGAGGTCGTACACAACAATGCGCTGATTCTGCTGCTTTCCATAGCCATAAGCCATGGATGCCGCTGTGGGCTCGTTTATGATCCGGAGGCATTGAAGATTGGCAATTTCCGCTGCATCACGGGTCGCTTGGCGCTGTTGATCGTTGAAGTAGGCCGGAACGGTGATCACGGCGGAATCAACAGTTTCGTTCGTGGCCTGCTCGGCGATCCGCACCATATGAACCAGAACATGTGCCGCAATTTCCTGTGCCGTGTAGGCGTCGCCGCGCACACGAATCCGCGCGTCACCGGCCTCTCCACCAAACACAGTCCAGCCCACCTGACCTCGAAGTCGCTGGGTCTCGGGGTCATTGAACCGTCTTCCAATCAATCGCTTGGCGCTGGCCACCGTGGCGTCGGGTGCAACCGACATTTGCTCTTTGGCGACATGCCCCACAAGCGGCGGGCCCCCGCCTCCAAACCCAACCACTGATGGTTGCAAGTTTCGGCCCTCAGCATCCCGCAAAACGCGGGGACCGTCCGCATCCAGCACCGCCACCACGGAGTTGGAGGTACCCAAGTCGATGCCCACCGAAATTCCCATCAAATCTCCCGCTACTGCGCCTCAAGCAAGGTGCTTAATGCCTCCAGCATCTCCGTGTGTAGTTCATCGTTCGTCGCCAGCAGTCGAGGACGGGCCACATCGATGGGTCCGCCATCCATGTCGGTCACCGTCCCGCCGGCCTCTTGAACCAGTAGAATTCCGGCTGCGACATCCCACGGACTGAGCCCAAATTCCCAATAGGCATCGACCGATCCAGAGGCAAGGGCAACAAAATCCATGGCGGCAGCACCTGCCCTGCGAACGCCGCGTCCTCGGATGAGGAATTCACGCATAAACGAGAGGTACCAGTCCACGCGCTCCCGTCGGTCGTAGGGAAAGCCCGTCACCAACAGTGCATCCGCAAGTCGGTCAGTGGAGGAAACGGTGAGACGCTGACCTCCCAGCCACGCTCCACCGCCGTTGGTTGCGGTGTATGCATCGCCATGAACGGCATCAAAAATGCAGCCAACCTGAAGGACCCCGTCCACTTGAAGTGCGATGCTCACCGCGTACGAAGGGTAGCCGTGTACGAAGTTGGTGGTGCCATCCAACGGGTCGACAATCCAGCGGGTGGATTGATCCCGAGCACCGCCTCCTTCCTCTGCAAGGATGGGAATGTCGGGAGTGTGTTTGGTGATCACACCAACAATGGCCTTTTCGGCAGCCACATCCACCTGCGTAACGAGGTCAATCGCTCCCTTATGGCGCACTTGTCGGACCTCGGTGCGCGCATCGCGAATCACCTCCCCAGCCGCATGTGCAGCGGCTACTGCAACATCGATGGTGTCCATTACGGACCCGAACAGTTGACCGTAAGGCCAGTTGCACTGCAGGTCACCGTGCCGCTGCGACTCACCTGAACCGCACCCTTTGCGTCTCCGATGTCGATCCGACACGTTGTGACACCGGAAAATGTCCGACGAGTCATACCCACAAAGGTTCCCGTTTGACCGTCTCCGCACTGAAGTTTGGCCTTTGAATCAAGCGCTCGAAAGGCAATTTCAAATTCCTCCGTGGCTTGGGCCGATCCCGAGGACGTGGACTTGGATCGTCGAGATGCCTGAGGGCGCCGCGATGTCCGCTTGGCCTTCTTCACCGCAGTCCGATTCCGCGTTGGGGGCGATGCCGTCGGTTTACGCTCCTCCTCAGACTCCGAAATGACGGTGGGTTGGGTTGAGGGCTGGGCTTGAGCGGCGGGTGCGGATGCCTGTTCTTTTTGCGACTGCAGATACATGTACGCAACTCCAGCAACCGCAAAAAGAGCCAACACCATCCCCATTCCAACAAGCCCAAGCAACACGGGCACCCAGGGGAACGGTCGAGGGGCGGGGCCCCGGGCCGGCGGTGGAGACGCCCGGTTCGGCGGCGCATTGCCCGGCACCACAACCGGGGGCGGCGGCGTGACGACGGAATGGACGTCCGCTGGCGGCGGTGGAGGTGCTTTCGGAGGAAGCTCCACCAACTCTCGGCTGGCGGAACGCTTGAGTTCGGTGATCGCATCGCGGAGTTTCGGCGGCGCATTGTTGCCCGTCAATGTTGAATCTGGCGACCACGGCTGCTCGTCAGGATACGGCGCCGTTCTGGGTGAAGACGGTTCGGCGCGCTGCAGGCGAGCGGCAAGGTCGCGTCGATCAAACATGGCCGATGCCGAAACCTGGTCTTCCCCTTCATCCAGCATGGCGGCAATCTTGTCGCGACTCCAAAATGCCGTGCACTCGCCCTTGGAACTCGCCGTTTGCCGTCCTCGTGACTGCGCAGCCTCAATCCCCGTGCGCTGCGGTGCTTCAAGCACTTCCTCATCGGTCGGCGCATCACTCGGCAACGACGTCGCTGGGACTGTTCCATGCGCCCACGCGTCCAAGGCCTGACCGCCAATCTTTGCGGCAACCCCAGAGACAATGTTGGCCACATCCAGCGGAGCTGGCCGCTCGGCCGGGCTGTGGGCGAGCATCGAACACAAAAAATGAATGACTGGGTCCCGTCCGGGCACACTTTCCATTTCACTCCAGTCAATGGCGAGGAGACGGTCGACAATGGCATCGTCGTGCGCATCGCGCTCTCGGGGAATCGGACCCATTGGCTCCGTACTCAATAGAGCATGCATGACGATTCCAAGCCCATAGACATCAGAGGCAGGGAGTTGCGGCGGCGAGTCCGGCGCTCGACCGGATCGCCGAGCATGCCCGTACCCCGCGAGGCTCACATTCCCACGGTCATCGATGTAGACATCCCCCGGATTGATGTCACCGTGTAGGGTTCGATCCTCTTCCGCGATGGTCAAAATATCGGCGAGATAGGCAACCATTTCGAGGCACACAGCCATCGGAATGCGAGCCTCTCGCAGGATCGCGGTAACTGCACGTCCCGGAGGCGTCCCCTCACGGTACAAAACTTGGTCATCGCCGACTTCCCGAGTGTAGTACCAACTCAATCTGATTCCTCCGACCCGCCAATTGATACCACGTCTTCAAGCGCTTTTAGAACAACAAACCGTACCTTCCGGGCGTCCATTCGTTCGTCAAACTGACGCATAATGAGACCAATGAAAAAGCCCAAGACCCGGGTTCGCCCCTGTTTGTACCGCTGAACTTCTCTGGGGTGATCGCGAAGCATCCCGTCGACTGCGGCGCGGAGGGCGGTATCGTCATCCATTCGCTCCAGACTTCGTTGCGCAACCATCCGTTCTGGATCGCCACCCTCCCCGCACAGTTCCGCAACGAGCGAGCGCCCCACCTCTCGGGTGATGGTGCCTTGTTCGACCATCGACGCGAGGCTGCAGGCTGCGCTTGGTGTGATGCACATCTGCTGGTTTGGATATTCGTTTCGCCAACGAGCGATCGGACCTCGAACCCACTTCACCATCTCGCGTGGATTGACTCCGATCGCCACGGAATCCTCAAACAGCTGGCAGAGCACTTCATCGCTTAGCAACGCCGACGCATCGCTTGCGCTGAGGCCATGATCCTGCCGCAACCTAGCATGTCGGTCCGTATCCTCGCGCAGCAACCAAACATCCAACGGAACCCCTTCCAGAACCCGCTCAGCCTCAACCATGTCTGCATCCACTCCGAAGATGGCTCCGAGATCGGGCTCAACGCAGTATCGGTACTCCGCCTCAGAGTCTTTTGTCCGTAGCCTGTCGGTACCCGAACCATTCCATCCGCGCGTGGCCTGCACAACAGCGCCTCCCGCCTCCGCAATGCGTGTTTGCCGTTCCACTTCATGATCAATGGCTTTCCTCACAAAACGAAAGCTGTTGATGTTTTTCAACTCAACTCGTGGCCCAAGCTGACCGGGAACCCCCGAGACTGACACATTGGCATCCACTCGAAACTGACCCTTCTCCATCGATCCGTCCGTGACCTGCGCGTGCACCAGCACCCGGTGCAGCATGCGGAGATAGGCTTCCGCCTCGTCCGCGCTGTGCAGGTCGGGTCGACCAACAATTTCAATCAGCGGCGTACCGCATCGATTGAAGTCCACCAGTGAGTGATCGGCAGCATGAATCAGCTTTCCGGCATCCTCCTCAAGATGAATGCGTTCAATGGAGATTCGTTTTCGACCAGCCATCGTCTCGATGTGCAGGCCGCCATCACTGCAAAGGGGTCGTTCATGCTGGGTAATCTGATAGCCCTTTGGTGTATCGGGATACCAATAGTGCTTCCGCGCAAATGTGCTTCCTTGGTGAACCGTGCAACCGAGCGCAACCCCGGCTCGGACAGCGAGTCGAACCGCAGTGTCGTTGAGTACTGGAAGGACGCCCGGATCGCCAAGACAAATCGAACAGACCGCGGTGTTTGGCGACTGCGAGTGGGTCACCGGACACCCGCAAAACATTTTGGTCTGCGTCTTCAGTTGGCAATGGACTTCCAGTCCGATGGAGGGCACGACAGGGGGCACGGCGACACTCACGTATATTCCTTGAACTAACACAGCCTCTGACCTGATATAGGCGTCGCCAAGAGGAGTCTCCCATGGCCAAAGTATTTCTCCCCAAAGGAACCCGTGACCTGATGCCGGAACAAATGAACCGGCGCCTGATGGTGATCAACACCGTCCGCGATGTATTTGCTCGCTACGGCTTTGACCCCCTCGAGACGCCTGCCTTCGAGCGCATTGAGACCCTCACTGGAAAGTACGGCGACGAAGGCGAAAAATTAATGTTTCGCATTCTGAAGCGGGGGGAAGGCGGCACCAAAGGTGAGGTGGACCTCGCGCTGCGCTACGATCTGACCGTTCCACTCGCACGGGTCATGGCCATGAATCCCGGCATCCCCCTTCCATTCAAACGGTCACAGATTCAACCTGTGTGGCGCGCAGACCGTCCCCAGCGGGGCCGGTTTCGGGAATTCTATCAGTGCGATGTCGACACTGTAGGCACCGATTCTCCACTCGCCGATGCAGAGTGCATCGCGGTGGTCCATGACTCCCTCACAGCACTCGGATTCACCGATTTTACGATTCGAGTGAATCACCGCCAATTGCTGCGCGCGTTGGCGGTCGCCATCGAGGCAGAAGATCAGGAAACAAGCATGCTTCAGGCACTGGACAAGCTGGACAAAGTGGGACGCAACGGTGTGGAAAAGGAACTGCTCGAAAGGGGATTCAGCCGAGACCAAGCCCATCAACTATGGCGCTACCTTGACGGCGCTGAAATTCCGGATGCCGCACCCTTTGAGCAGCAACTAAAACGCATCGTTGAATTGGCGCTGAGCATGGGGGCGGATCCGGACAGAGTCCGCGTCGACCGCACACTGGCCCGAGGACTCGACTACTACACCGGCCCTGTGTTTGAGACCGTTCTCAACGGGGATTACTCCGGTTCCGTCTCTGGCGGTGGACGGTACGACGGGCTGGTTGGAATGTTTTCAGGAAAGGGCGATGTTCCAGCCGTTGGCGTTTCGTTGGGTATCGAGCGCATATTCATGTTGATGGAAGAGATGGGGCTGGTTCCCACCACCCGAACCGCCACACATGTGTGGGCCACTGTGTTCTCGGTGGAAACCATGGCGGCCACCCTCGAAGCCGCTTCCATACTGCGGACAGCCGGCGTAAACGTACAGGTCTCCACGCGGATGGGAAAAATCGGAAAGCAACTCAAGGATGCATCGTCGAAGGGCATACCGTTCGCACTCGTGTGCGGACCGGAGGAAGCGGCTGCAGGAACAGCCGTACTAAAGAACCTGACCACCGGCGAACAGGTGACGGGAACACCCGATGAATTGGTGCGTCATCTGGGTGTGTGACTAAAAAAAGATGCGTCCTCCGATTCCACCGTCAAACCCACCATGGGAAATCGGAGCCACCACCCAGACCGGCGCCATCTCAAAGTAGACTTCAAGCGGAAAGCTTTCGGGCTCGACACCCACACAAAATGGGAAACGAAGACCAAAGCTTCCTCGTTCTTGTGCCGCCACCGTGCCCGACCCAAACATGCGGCCACGCAGCCCCACACCGAGGCTTACCGGGTACCGCAAGCCCATGGATTCATCGGATGTAATCTCAGACACGGTGTATACGTAATCCAGACCCATGTGCATTCGCTTTTGGCCAAAACTCCAGCCCTGTAAGGCTTGCACAGTCTGAACCTCATCGATTCGGTACGCAATCGTGGCCGATACCGGCTCTCCCAAGGCCAAGCCAACACCAAGGCCCATTGCCCGCCCATGAGCCTCAAAACCAGGAGCAGCAGCCAGTGCAAGAACCATCAGGGCCCTCACGGTCGCTCTCCGACCCATTGCCGAAGAGAATCGGAGCCGTACAAGACGGCAATCCTCCGCAACACCGGACGCACTTGGTCGTGCCGCGTGAACCCAATCCAATCCGGATCCGAGATCACGACCTCGAGATCAAAGCCGTGACGAATGGCCATCATCAAGTGCTCTTCGAATAAAGTAGCATCGCTGGCAAGGCCCGCGAGATGAGCCAGTCGAAAGTGACCCGCCCAGTGATCCGGATTCAACTGCACCACGGTGTTGAAATCCGTTTCAGCCAAGTCGATACGACCTTCTCGGAGGTGAATTTCACCGCGGTCGTAATGCGCCATTGCGAGGGTCGGGTCCCGTCGAATGGCAGCGTCATACTGCAAGACTGCGGCGCCGAGTTCCCCCAAACGATAGTGAGCGTAGCCTGCTTCATAGGCCACAGGAGCCAAGCGAGCGACTCCTCTCTGGATGCGTCCAGCCAGTTTGATGGCGTCCCGGTAGCGTCCAACCCGATTTAAGCTGGCGACCTGTTGAGCCAGATCAGCGCCGAGTTCGGCCCGATAATCCACGAGTTCCGGCTCCGCGCGAGCGAAGCCGGTCAAAATCATGGCGAGAAAGAGAGTCTGCACACGCCGATACTATCGCTGCCGGCGACGACCTGCTGCAATGAGTCCCGCCAACACCAGACCAAACCACGCCGATCGGCCCAGTGCGGGCGTCGCAGAACATGTGCATCCCTTGGCAGTTCCCTCGATCACGACGGGGCCTTCCACCACAGACTGGGACTCGTCCGGGCCGCTCTCGGACGATCCATCACCGCTCCCAGAACCTGACGCCTCACCAACCGAATAGATGCACACGTCATCGATGTTCCACCCGCCCATGCTGAGCCCTTGATCGGACACAATTTCCCACGCGAGTTCCACACTGGATCCGGGCTCCGCAGAAAATGGAACAGTATGGACCATCCACTGCGCGTCTTGATGGTGCTCATCGCCCACAGAACGCGTGGTCGCATGGTTCGACCACACTTCAGCCCCGTCGACCAGGATATTCGCCTGATCGTAATAGCCATCTTCAACCTGAAGCCATCGACGATAAACCAAGACGTACTCCGAGGAGTCTGACAACGGGATCGCCGGAGATGTCAGCCGGTTGTGTTTGGAGTTTTGATACTCGCCGTTGTAGTTTCCCCCTCCAAGATCGTTACCCCACACCTTCTCACCGGAGGCTGCAAAGCCCGGGTCGCCGCCCAAGCCCACAGGGGTTCCCCACATCCAATCGTCCGCGCCCTCTTCGTTTTGGCCAGCCAGCAACGCATGGGTGTACCCGCCATCGTTCGCTTCGAAATCTTCGCAGTAGATCTCTTCGAGATAGCCGACGTACAGCGTGTACGGATTAATGTACGCACCGCTCGGCGCTGACGTGTCACCGGTTGAGTCCGTACTCAGCACCAAATAGTATTCGATCACAGTGCCTTCATCTTGGGCCGGAATCACGCCCGCCAGCTCACCGAGCGTACCCTCCAGCGGTGTCGTCTCCCACGAGTCCCCAGCGTCGGTGCTGTAATAAATGACCGCACTGTCCACCTCTGCATCGACGCACTCCGGTGCGAGGTTCAAGCCCTCTGCAGCAATCGAAATGTCCATCAATGGGGCCGTTCGCTCGCTCGGGTCGTGGACCAACTGGACGACGGATCCCGACCCTCCAGCCGGGCCCAAGCCATGGCGACTGAACGCCTCGATCAGGGCGCAACTGTTGGGCGTGCCGTCACTGAGGTCGCCATTGTCGTCGTCGGCTGCGAGAAACTCCTCGAAGCTCTGCGGAATCGTGGGTCCGGCCTTTGTGGCCTCGACCAGCAAGGTGCTTACCGTGTCATAGGCGGCATCTTCTCCGAGATCTTCTTCGAGGATCTCCCAGAGGTCCCAGATCGTCCCTCCGAAAATCAACCCGTCTTCGTGCACCTCGTTCACCCAGTCGTCCGGGTAAACCCGGTCAGAGGCAAGCTCTCGAATGCCGCCGCCGGAGGTGAAGAAGTACGGTGAGATCAATGCGTCGCCAGTGTTCAAGGCTGCAACTGCATCGCCGATTCCCTCGGAAATGGCCCCGTCAAACGAACCACTGACAAGGTTGTAGTAGTGGAAGCCGTGGCCCCACTCGTGGTAACTCACATCGGCAATCCGCCCGGTGTTGTTGCAACCGCTGCCGGCTTGGTAGAAGTTAATCGTCCCGTCGAAGTACGCATTGCAGGTCTCAGGAAGGTTGACATTGACCTCTAGGCGGATCCCGGACAACGGCAAGCCGGGCGCGTATCGCAATGCCCAATCTCGAATCTGGTTCTGAAAAACCCACGTGTCGAGTTCGGCCTGAGAAGCATCTTCCGCGGTGAAGAGCAGGTCACCGGAGAGCATCTCAAACTCTGCGTCGGGACCACCCTCGTTTCGCAGCCGAAGGTACTCGCCCACGAAATCTCCTTCGGGAACATCATCGGCGTCGAGCGCCCAATCACCGTCTTCGCCGCTGTAGGTGGCCGCGCCATCCGTCTGCACACGGAGGCCCCGAATCGGGCTGACCGTCATGTCGCCATTGACCGTGCGAACATCGTGTTCCGCGGATGCCGCTCCGCTGAAAAAGCGCACCTCGTTGTACACGTGAAGGTAATCGCCGGATTGGGCATCGACGAAGCTCACCCAATGCCCCTTTGGCTCTTTGGTCTTGGAGCGGACCTCCCACACCAACGTGGAGGAGAGAGTGATCCCATCATCCATCGGGAGAACCACCAAGCGCGACTTCACATCGGAATGAACGGCGCCATTCGACGCAGGTCCCGACTGGATGGCGATGCGCTCCGCAGACGCTGCAGGAATGGACGGTTGCGGTGAGATGTTCTCCACGTCGGTATGAGTGTCGACCCCAAACCCGATCAGCCGGCCATGTTTGATGCGAACGCGTACTCCGCCGCGCCATACCGGAATGGTGGTGCCGGGAATCACTTGGTCAAAATGCACGACCCATGCATCTTGGGTGTCTACGTATCCAGACCGCCCAACCCGGAGCGAGTCGAGCGGGACACCAAGAACATCCGGGTTTGCTCCAAAAACAGCCCGAACTTTCTGCTCCACGGTCTGAATGTTGGGCAATGCGCCCAACTCAATCGAAGGGCCCCATGCCCACTGTGGGGTTCCTGTGCGCTCATCGAAACGGGCGCTCCACCCTTGTTCCGCCCATGGTGCCCATGCCGAACCTTGCCGCAATCTCGCTTGCCGTTCTTGGTGGAAACGATGGATGCGATTGGGTTCTGTCCCGATGTAGATGGACGGATCCGGCCGAAAGGCGACCGCTGAAAGAATGAAACACCAAATGCCAATCACATTGCCCTCCCGGCGCACTCCACCCGCAGGCTGCAAACGGAGATGCTGTCCCCATGGTTGGTTGACTACACTGCCAATGTAAATGAGAACTGTAGGCCAACACACGTTCTTTTCAGTCGCATTCCTTTTCGGGGTGCTGACGGCCGTGGCTTGCAATGAGGATTCTTCGACCGTTTACCCGGTTAGCACCTCCACTTTACCCGAACTGCCCACCCCCAACACCGCATCCGAGGTTCCTCGAGGGCCGGAAGAAGTTCACCGCGATCTGACACTCGCGATCGTGGGAGAGGTCCGCGGCGAACTCGAACCGTGCGGGTGCCCCACCTTGCCGTATGGCGGGTTTGAGCGACGGCACACCCAACTGGACCGACTTCGAGAGGATTCGTCTGCGCCCGTGTTCCATCTCGATCTCGGCGACACGCTCGTCAAAGGAATCTCAACATCCCGCGGCGACGAGCTTCTGGCACGAGCAACCGAGATGCTCCGGATGAGCAAGATGGTCGGCGTGGACTTATGGATCCCTGGCCCCAGTGACCTCGTGGCAATGTCCATCGATGCCATCGCGTCTCAGTCGACGCTCCCGGTGGCGAGTGCGACATGGGTTGAGCCGTCCTCTGGTGCCAATGTTCTTCCCAGTTTTGCCGTACTGGAGCGAAGGGGCATCCGAATTGGCGTCATCGCGCTGAGCGCACCCCCCCAAGGCACCAATTCCGTTGGGTATCGCGACCCGGTAGAGGCGGTGCATAAAACGCTTCCGCTCCTGCCTGAGGACCTCGACTGGATCATTGCGGCTGGCAATGTTTCGGACGGAGACGCGAGCGACGTGGCCGCTATTGACGGTCTGAGTGCCGTCTTTTCAACACGCGGAGAGGCCTATGCCGACCCACCGTTGGGCCGCTCTGAACGGGTGGTGATCGAAACGCCCGACCGGGGCCGCTATCTACAAGTGGTGCATGCGCGGCTGGCAACGGCTGCCCACCAGCCCCTGCTGCTGTACCCCGATCCGCCCGAGTGGCGAGCACGGCTCGCGTCGGTGCGCCGCGGTGGTGTCGACGCCTTTTCTGATTCAGGGGCCGGCCGCAACCTCGGCCTTGTAAACACCATTCCTTTGAGCGGCGATCTTGACCGCGAGGGTCCGGTGGCAAGCCGTCTCAGTGATTACCGAATCGAGCAGCGAGCGCGTGCCACCAAAGCCGCATCCGTGGCGCCCGACAAAGGGCCTCATTACGCGTCTTCCGGATCGTGCGTGAACTGCCATTCCGATGAGTTTGCACGATGGACCCTCACAGGCCACGCGCGCGCTTGGCGAGTGTTGGTCGAACGGCGCGAGACGGAAAACCCTGAATGCATTGCGTGCCACACCACTGGATACGGCGAAGCGGGTGGATTTGGCGAGCTGTCCACGACCAATATTCGCAAGTACAAGAGCGTTCAGTGCGAAATGTGCCACGGCCCCTTGGGCGGTCACCCAAACAACAAGTCCGTTGAAGCCGTTGCCATCACCGAAGCCACCTGCACCGGGTGTCACGATGAGGCCAACAGCCCCGATTTTGACTACCCTACCTACTTGGCGCGCGCCTCGTGCCAAGGCGGTGCGCCCGAGTTGATTCCGCGCCCACCCGACGAATGATCACCATGCCGCTAAAAAGCGGTCGACTTCCTCTCGTTCCAGTTGGCCCAACGACAGGTCGAGGCACTCACTGCAAATCTCCACACCGTTGTAGCTGTAGACGCCCCGTGCTTCGAAATGAGTTCGCGAGCAAAGAGTGCAATTCGACCGTTCATCCGCCAACAAGCTCTTCCGATGCTGACCAATCTGAATCACGCATCGATCGCAAACCACAGCATCCGAACCCGACATTAAGTAGTCGGCCTCTGTGCTGGAGCGGCCACAGGTGGTGCACCGTGTTGCGTCCGCACGTTCGACTTTTTGAGGCCCGGCCGCCTTTGCCGGCGGAACGACGTAGGAGAGGAACCGCTGAACCTGCGCGTTGGCTCCCGACTCACTGGCCGTTGCCGCAAGCTTAGCGGTCGCGATTGGCTCACCGTACATGGCCAGACCCGCCCATGCCGCAGCCGCAAGGTCAGAATCGGCGTCAACAGCCCAACGCGCCAACAGCGACTTGCCCGACGTGCTTCGCCGAACACCAATGGCCAGCAACAAGAGCGCTTGGTAGGCCCGCGCCCGCTTCCGCTCGGTCGCGATGTTGTCCCGATGAGCCGCAACATCGTCGGCTGGACCGTGCCGATCTACCGCTGCTTTCTTGAGGTCTGACTCATCCAGCTTGAGGCCTGCCGTGAGCACTGGCTCAGGCAGCACTGCGGCGGCAGAGAGGGCCTCAAGGCCGAGGCCGGGTCCGTAATGCCGAGACGGCTCTCGAAGTCGCGATGATGCCGCATCGGCAACCGCCCCGAGAACCATGGTGCAGGCCGCTTCCCAGAGTTGAAACCGAAGTCCTTCGTCTTGGGTACGGTCGATGGCACTCAAGATGGTCGCCAACATGCTTGGACCAACATCGCGCAGTTCCTCCAAAATGGTCTCAATGCGCTGTCGAGTCACCCCGCGCGCATCAACCGAACCGCCGGGAGGAAGGCGGTCAAACGTGCCCACTTCCGCCTGGAGTGCGCCAACCAACCAAGAAGAGTCTTGGGTGTGCCGCCGAGACCGAACCATCTCGACGTAGGACGGCATGTGCTCTGGGTGGTCAGACAACGCGTCGCGAAACACCTTGGTCGCCTCAGCCGTATCGCCCTCTTCGAGCAGGGTACACCCAAGTGCGTACCGGGCTTGCAGATGGGTTGGCTCAACAAGAAGCGCCTGATTGCAGGCCTCTCGGGCCTTGTTGAAGTCGCCCATCTGAAAGAAGGCCATCGCCATTCGCGCGAGAACATTGCAGTCATCCGGTCGCTCCCGAAGGTAGGCTCGAAAGTGCTGAACAGCGTTGTTGTACTTCCCCGACTCATACGCCACTTGGCCGAGGTGAAACTTCGCAATCGCCGCGTGATCGGGGTTTTCGCGAAGACGAATGAAAAAGCGTTGTGCTTCTTTTGCTCGCCCCGTCAGCATGCAACATACGCCCATGTCCCTGAGCAGCCGAGGGTGTTGATCGGGGGTCGGTTCCAGCCGCATGGCCCGCACGAAATGATACGACGCGCGCTCAATGAGTCGACGCGGATCTTGATTCTTTGCGAGACGCATCAACGCCTGCCCGAGCAGCAGGTGGGTCTCCCATGCTTCTGATGCTGCGCGGCAAGCCACCTCGTACCACCGGACCGCTCGGCCATGGTCACCCATGGCCATGGCCAGAGCGCCCAACGCGAGGTTGAGGTCGGGTCGATCGGGTTCGATACCGGCGGCCTGACCAAGGTATTTATCGGCAGCCTCCGGCCGACCCATGCCCACAAGCGCCGCGCCCGCAACCACCAGCCCGAGAACGGACGTGGGGTCCTCTTGAAGCACGCGGCGTGCACCCTGCAACGCCGCCGCACAATCGGCCTCGCCACCTTCATGCATCCACCCTCGACTGAGCATGCACCGCGCAAGCTCCAAGCGAGCATCGAGGTCTTCGGGCTGACTCGACACCTTCTCTTCAAGTTTCGAGATGGTCCAATCTAGTTTGGTATGGGGGAGTATGGATGAGGACATTGGCGCGGGATTCCAAGGAATGTTGGTAGCCTAATCCATCCGCTGATCCCCGCCATACCCTCGCAGGTGATACACGCCTGGCATGAATCCGGAACTCGCAGAATTTCGCCGTGAACGGGCCATCCGATGGCTCGTTCCCCTTTTCCTTGCATCAGGCGCCACATCGCTTGTTTACGAGACCATCTGGGAGCGCCAACTGCACCTCATCTTTGGCACCAGTCAGGTGGCTGTATCGACGGTCTTGGCCGCGTTCATGACCGGACTCGCCTTGGGTGGGTTTGGCGGCGCTCGTTGGGCCGACCGAATCAGTCGACCCATTCGGGCCTACGCCCTTTTGGAAGCATTCATCGGACTGTATGCCCTCGCTTTTCCTTGGCTCATTGATCTCGTCAAGCCGGTCTACATGGGGTTTTACCACTGGGCTGAGCCCACCCCTGCAGCCTTTGGAACGTTTCAATTTGTGTTGTTGGGGGCCATGTTGCTTCCGCCCACGTTCTGCATGGGAATGACCCTGCCGCTCCTGAGCCGCTTTGCGACGACCACATCGGAGGACTCCGGAGCTCGAATCGGTCGACTCTACGGAGCCAACACCATCGGTGCAGTGATGGGAACAGGACTCGCCGGTTTCTATCTCTTGCCGACCATCGGCCTTCAGCTGACCACCGCCGTAACGGCGGCAGCGAATGTTCTCTTGTGCCTCGGCGCCCTCGCGCTGTCGAACTCGGTCGATCGCCTCGGCACGCAACCATCGGAACCCGAAGTCGACGCCACCGGCTGGTCCCTGAGCACTCTGGGCTTTGTCGCCATGCTCGCGGGCTTCTCCAGTCTGCTGTACGAGGTGGCGTGGTTCCGTCTCATGGCTCTGATCCTCGGCGCCAGCGCGTACGCATTCTCCGTGATGTTGTTCAGCTTCCTGCTGGGCATCGGGTCGGGTGGCTGGCTGGGCGGTGGGCTCGCGGACCGACTGTACGCCCGAGGCGGCGTCAAGCGTGTTCTATTTGCGCTCGCGGGACTGCAGGCTGGAATCGCGCTCCTGACATGGAGCGCGATGTATCTGTACAAGGAACTCCCTTGGTTGTTTGTGGTCGTCTACGACACCATGAGCGCATCCAGCCTGCTGCTGTGGGCAGGCAAACTGTTCTTGGCCATGCTCGTGATGGTGCCGCCCGCGATGTTGATGGGTATTGCGTTTCCACTGCTTGTGCGCGCTGCGGCAGGCGAACAATTGGCGCTTGGGAAGCCAGTTGGGCGCTTGTACGGGTGGAACACCGTGGGGGCCATTTTGGGCGCAGGCCTTGGCGGACTGCTCTTTTTACCGTGGCTGTTTGTACAGGGAACGGTTCTGCTGGCGATCTCCATGAACGTATTCTTGGCGGTGCTGCTGTACTTCCGAGCGGCCAAAGGCGATGCGCAGCGAATCCCGAAGGCGCTCGCTGGAGGGCTAATTCTTGCCTCCGTCGTCCACCTTGGTGCGGCACCGTGGAACCCGCTGCAAATGACGGCTGGAACCTACAAATACGTCTACAATATGGACATCAGAACACGGGACGCGGTCTACAAGTCGACCGTGGCCCCGTACGAGTTGATGTACTACGCCGAAGGGCTTTCGAGCGTTGTCACCGTGGCCAAGAACAAGAAGACAGGAGACGTCTGGCTCGCAAACAACGGAAAGATCGACGCATCATCCAAGGCCGACATGCCCACCCAAGTGTTGGTCTCCCACATGCCGTACTTCTACCGGCCGCAATCTGAGACGGTCATGATGCTCGGTCTCGCCGCGGGCTACTCGGCCGGAGCCGCTGCGCTGCACACAAGTCCAAAGGTCATCGACCTCGTTGAGATCGAAGAGCGAATCATTGAAGCCTCTCACTTCTTCGACGACTGGAACAATCAACCCCTTGAGGATCCGCGGGTCGTCATGAAAGTAAACGACGCGCGAAACCACCTCAATCTCACTCCCGACGGACACTACGACCTGATTGTCGCCGAACCCTCAAATCCATGGCTGACTGGCGTGTCCAACCTCTTCACGCGCGAGTACTTCGAGATGGGCAAGCGCAAGCTGAAGCGGGGTGGAATTTGGTCGCAGTGGATTCAAATCTACGGAATGGACACGGCCGATTTGCGATCTCTCCTCGGAACCTTCTCCGACACGTACCCGTATGTTCACTTGTACTCGACCATCTCGGATGCCGACCTCGTCTTGGTGGGCTCCGAAGAACCACTGGACATGAACTTGGCGAAATTTCAGGCGCAGATTGATTCCAATCCTAAGTTAAAGGCCAGCCTCCTCGAGATCGGGATCGACTCCGCAACCGACATCTTGGCTCGCTATCGCCTCGACCAACCGCGCCTGCAAGAGCTGGCGGAGGGCGTCGAGCGCAACACTGACGACAACATGAGAGTGGAGTATTCAGCGCCGCTGAACCTCTACACGTGGACCGGCGACGAAAACGTGCTGATGCTGAATGAGTCGGTCGGCAAGGTACCGCTCGTGCCCTTCGAGGCCACCGTGGGCGTCGATGGCTTGATTGCGCTTGCGCAGAGCTACGCGGAACTCGATCTCTACATTCAGGCTCTCATGTGCCTGCGAAAGGCCGTCGAGCGGGAGCGAGCCGAAAACGCCATGGCAGACGAGGCAATTGAGCCGCGATTGGACATCGATGCGTTGTACGCCACGTACCAGCAGGAGTTGTCCAAACAAATGGACGAATCGAAGAACAAAAACTAACGGTCAGGTGGGCAGGGGTTGAAACCGGCTGGGCTGATGAAAGTCAGGCTCACTGCCCGCGAGCGGATGCATCGAAAGGTACACCCGGTGGTCATCGGAACCGTGAATCGCGGTCGCATTGACCCGCCAAGGTCCGGGTGGCATCAACGTTCGAGAGACCCGAGCCACGCCCATCCATCGGCCTCCAACGACTGAGGCCTTGAACTCTATGGGGAGGCATGTGGCGACAGGTTGCCGAATTCCATCGAGTTGGAGCACAAGGTAATGGCCGCTCGGCGCCAGCTCGATTTCAGTGTACCGCGCGTCGGTTCCCGCAATGAACAGCTCCACCACCTCGTGTTCCCACAGCCGATCAGTCGGACCTTTTGGACCGGTCGGCGCCGCGGGATCACCGTAAAAGGGGGCGTCCACCCGCAGCTCAATGACCGCGCCTCGGTCAGTCCATGCCACAGTGATTTGGTCGGCAGGGTCGGCCGGCGATCCGTCCCAATGGGTGGAGATTCTGAGCATTCGCGTGGGTGCATCCATGCCCTCCGGTTAGCACACTTTCGCGGAGGGTTCGGTGAGCCGAGCGTGTGTAGTACAAAAATATGGCGGTTCATCCGTCGCAGATGTGACGCGAATTCGCGCGGTCGCAGCGCGCATCGTAGCGACACGGCGGAGTGGCTTTGACGTCGTCGTTGTCGTCTCGGCGATGGGAAACACCACAAACGAGCTGCTCGCCCTCGCGGAGCAAATCAGTCCCAGTCCCGGACGGCGGGAACTGGACCTTCTGATCAGCGTGGGCGAGCGGGTCTCGATGACCCTGTTGGCCATGGCAATTCAGGAACTCGGCGAGCCAGCCCAATCCTTCACAGGATCTCAGTCGGGCATCATCACGGATACCCGTCATGTCAATGCAGCGGTGGAGGAAGTTCGACCCTATCGGATTCAGCGGGCCCTCGACGAGGGTCAAATCGCCATCGTTGCCGGCTTTCAGGGCGTCAGCCGTACCGGCGAGGTCACCACACTCGGTCGGGGTGGGTCCGACACCACCGCGGTGGTGCTGACTGCAGCATTGGGCGCTGAATACTGTGAAATTTGCTCTGACGTCGACGGGGTCTACACCGCTGACCCACGGACGGTTTCGGCGGCATCGAAGATCGACGAACTGCCCTTGGATTCCGCAATCGACATGGCTCAGGCGGGATCAAAAGTGCTTCTTGCTGAGGCGCTTCACCAAGCCAAGGCTCATGGCGTTACCCTGTCAGCCAGCGCCACAGCGAAACCATCCGGGTCAGGAACCCGGGTTGTTCCGACGACTCCTTCGTCCAACATCGTTGGGATCGCCGCCGACATTGGCTTGTGTTTGGTCTCACCGGAAGCTCCACTGGCTGAATTCGACGGTTCAATCCGCGGGAGACTTCCCGACGGTCGAACCCTCGTCGACGAACGCAACTTGCCGCCCCTCGCCACTTGGGCTGTGCCCGCTCGACCCATCGCAACCGTCAGCGCGATAGGTCGAGAGGCCGTGTCGAATCCAGCGGTGTTTGAGCGAGCGGTCCATGCTGTGACCGCGATTGATCCTGATGTCTGCTGGTGGTCGCACGGTCAAACCCTCTCGTTCATGGTTGATCGTTCTCACGCAGCGGATACGGAGCGTGCCTTGCACAATGCGTTGATTGTCAGCACGCTTTGAAGCGGCTTGTCGGCGGGTTCACCTGACCGTACACTGTTTGATGAAAGGCTGGTTGGCATCCAGATAAATCATGATTCGCCATTTTCTCAATCCCCCAAACTGGTTCACGTCCGCCAGCATCTTCTGTGGGCTTTACAGCATCGTGCTGTCAACCGGCGTGGAAGGCGAACCGAACCACTATCACGCCGCAATGATGGTCTTGTTTGCGTCTGTGTTCGACATGCTCGACGGTCGCGTTGCCCGAATCACAGGCCGCGGGTCGGATTTCGGTGTCCAACTCGACTCGCTGGCCGATGTGGTGAGCTTCGGGATCGCGCCGGCCGTCTTGTTGTACGCCTGGGGCATCCATTCGCTGGGTGTGTGGGGCCTGATTGGTTCCTTCGGCTTCATTCTCTGCGGGGCCTTCCGATTGGCGCGATTCAACTGCGGCGCAGACACTGAATCCCCAACGAACCACTCCGAGGGCCTGACCATCACCATGGCAGGCGGCATGGTAGCCGCTGCAGTCATGGCCCATGCGGCCTCCGGCCGCGTGGGTGTTGAGCATCCATGGAATGTTTGGTCCCTGGCAATCGTGCTCTCGCTGCTCATGGTCAGTTCGATCCCATACCGCACCCCAAAAACACTGCGCTTGTCACGCGGGACCATGATTTTGTCTGCGCTGTTTTGGGGGATGCTCCTGTTGATCGCGGTGCGCTACCGCGTGTCCACAGCCTTCGTGTTCTTGCTGGGCAGCTATGTCATATCGGGACCGGTCGAGGCCATCTTCAGTCGCAAGCGGGTGAAACTCATCGACGATCAGGACTTGAGTCTCGATGACCTCTTTGGCCACGAGACAACCGACGAAGTCATCGAACGCTAAGGTCGTCCAGCCACACGGTATTCATCCCTCGGGAGTCCGTGTGCAAGGCGGTGAGGTCTTGCAGCGTCAGCGACTCGATGGTCCTCGGATCGACCGATGACCCGTCGGTGGGCGAAACAAAGGCCTTGATGGGCAGAGACACCTCGGTCCACCTCCCCATCCGGACCGTCTGCTTTTCCGACAGCCAGACATCGCCATCGGCGTCCTCGAGAACCAGACGGACCTTGGCCGGAACAGACTCCGACCGAAGTCTCATGGACACGCTGGTGATCCGCGACCCGTCGGTGTTGAAACCGAACGCGATGAAATCCGTCTGGCCATCGAGCAACTCGGTGTTCCATCGCAGTGCCCGACCATCGGGCCCATCTTGGACACTCAGGTCTGTCTCCGTTCCCCGCTCCCAGCCGCGAACCCACGGCAGCGAGTTCAGGCGATAGTCTTGTGTAAATGGCACCCGCTGAATCGCCTGCTCCCGAAGTGAGATTCGACCCAGCAGTCCGCGCGCGCGGTCACGGCTGGAGCGGTACGGAAGTGCAGACTCGAGGCTTCTACGGGCCCCGGCGAGGTCGCCAGCCGACCATCGGGCCAGTCCCAACCAATAGAGCACTTCACCACGCTGTTCCTCTTGTGCAGGAATCTGCGAGATCAAAGCCTCGTAAACGGCGATTGCCTCGCTGGGCTCCGACCCAAGGGCCTGACTCAGTCGCGCATCGTAGGCGCTGGACCACTCTTGCGGGGTACCGCCCCATGCCACGAACGAGGTAAGCCATGCGGCGAGCACTCAGTTCTCCTCACCGATGAATTGGTACCCGACACCGTGAAGGGTTCGGATAAATTGCGGCTCTTGCGCGTTGTCGCGAAGCTTCTTTCGAACAGTCAGTACATGGGTATCCACCGTTCGCGTGGCGACACCCGCCCGGTATCCCCACACACGCTCAAGCAGGGTATCGCGGCTGAGGATCAACCCCTTATTCTCGATGAAGAACTTCAGGAGTGCCGCTTCCCGTTTGGACAACGGCTCGTCCCCATCGGGATGGTGAATGGCCATGTCATTGGGTCCCAGCTCCACTTTGATGTCTCCGTAGTGGTACAGGTACCGCGCACCGCCTACTCGCTTCAGCATGGCCTCAATTCGCTTTTCCAAGACCGGCAACGAGAAGGGTTTGGTGACGTAGTTGTCTGCGCCAGCATCGAATCCAACAATCTTGTCTTCTTCGCTGGTCCGGGCCGTCAGAAACAGGATTGGCCGATGAAACCCTTGATCACGAAGGGCCGAGCAGATCTCGAAGCCGTTCATCCCATCGGGACCCGCAGGGCCTTCTTGAAGCATCACATCGAGCACAGCCACGTCAGGCTGGAACTTGTCGACGATCTCAAGGGCATCCTCACCCGTGCGAGCACCGTGAACGATGTGCCCTTGCCGCTCGAAGTACTTTTTGAGGGTGCCAAGCACCTCTACTTCGTCTTCCACGAACAGAATTCGCGCCATGTCATGCTCCTTGTCGATTCGAAGGCTCTCTCATCAGCAGAGGGAACCATAATGAAAACGTACTTCCTTTGTCAGGCTTGGATACCACGTCCACCCGGCCATTGTGAGCCGATACGATATAGAAAGTAATCGCTAAGCCGATTCCTGTGCCTTTTCGTCGACGCACCGAAGCATCTCCGCCGCGAAAGAATGGCTCAAAAATTTGCTCTAAATCCGACTCGGGGATGCCGATCCCCTCGTCAACGACATCGATCTGGACCCCGGAGTTGCGGCGTTTCACCTTGATGCGAACGGGCGCCCCGGGATCCGAGTATTTTGCAGCATTGCTGGTGAGATTGATCACGCACTGTGCGATCGCGTCGGGGTCATG
>Ga0160422_10000155_pt1 | contig 39259 bp, 24 predicted proteins | sample Fk160mmetaG_FD_108192 | JGI IMG/M metagenome (GOLD analysis project Ga0160422, IMG submission 108192) | Marine microbial communities from the Central Pacific Ocean - Fk160115 60m metaG | ecosystem: Environmental > Aquatic > Marine > Oceanic > Photic zone | place: The Central Pacific Ocean... | reverse complement strand
TGTAGAGGAAGGAACAAACGGCGGGCTTGGCTCATCTGTAGAGGAAGGAACGAACGGCGGGCTTGGCTCATCTGTAGAGGAAGGAACGAACGGCGGGCTTGGCTCATCTGTAGAGGAAGGAACGAACGGCGGGCTTGGCTCATCTGTAGAGGAAGGGACTGAAGCCGGAATTACTCCTTCGACGGATTTAATTTCTTCTAAATTAGATATTTTGATTTCACTAGTAGTAGAAGATTTAATTACAATATCGTCATCGTCTATACCTAATATATTCCATGTATCGTCATTTATGTCATTTACTAACTTAACTTTTTGATTTATAGCCAGATCCGATATTTGGAGTTTTGCGGTTGGCTCAGTTGGTGTCGTAGCAGGTTTAGGTATCGTCTCTGTCGGTGCAGTTGGTGTAGTCGCGGGTGCAGTTTGTGCAGGTGCAGTTTGTGCAGGTGCAGTTTGTGCAGGTGCAGGTGCAGGAGGTGCAGCAGATATCGGTTCTCCTATAACAGTTATATCAGATTTTAGTTTAAATTTGAATTCTTTGTCTCTGTTGCTTCTAACAAGTTTTCTAATTGTATTGGTGATATTAGTTTCAGAAGTTTGTAATAATTTATTTATATTATTAGAATAAGACATATTAGAAATTTGCTCGATATTATCGTCTGTTATAATTCTAAGTTGAATGTTCATAGAGGCAAGTTCTTGAATCAGCAGTTTGAAAGAATACGGAACCCGCAGAATAGAAAAGCTCTTTCCATGATTAGATATATGTTCTATATTATGGTTACCTTCATTATTAATAGTAAAATTAAGAGGGCCATCAACAGCAGGACTTATAAATATATTTTTTTCTTTGTTGTAGATTGCAAGTAAACCGGATTTATTGCATACAGCGATGTGATATTCGTCGCCACGCACCATTAACGATTCGTTTAAAAATTTAGACATTCCATGAGCCAAAACTCCATCTCTTTCCATTTCTCCGATTCTTAAACCACCATCATTTGCTCTTCCTCCAACAGTTTGTCTAGTTAAATTAGAGCGTGGACCCTTTGCCCTGTAATTTATTTTGTCCTTAACCATGTGTTTAAGTCGCATATAATAAGTCGGTCCTATAAAGATCTCGCTTTGTATTTGCTCGCCGGTTAGACCGTTATATAACAATTCATTACCGCTTGAATGGTAGCCGTAATTTGTTAAAACGTCGCCATATATTTCACTCTTTGTTCCTTTATTGTCAAAAGCGGTGCATGAACCAAATGCACCCAAATGTAGATGCGATTTTCCCATCAATGTTTCTACAAGTTGGCCAATAGTCATGCGAGAAGGTAGTGCATGGGGATTAATTATCATATCTGGTCTTAAGCCTTCAGCAGTAAATGGCATATCCTTTTCGGGTATAATTAATCCAATTGTTCCCTTTTGGCCGCATCTACTGCAAAATTTATCTCCAATAGCAGGGATTCTCTCTTCTCTTATTCTAACTTTCGCTATTCTGAAACCCTCTTCCCCTTCGGTCATAAAGGTTTTATCTACATAACCAAGTTGTCCTTTCTTAGGCATAATGGATGCGTCGATGGATTTATTTGGATCCATCATATCGGTTAGAGCCATACCGATAACAACGGATTTATCGTCTAGTTTTGTATTTTCTTTTATAAGTCCGTATTCGTCCAAATGACTGTAGTCATAACCAGGCTTCAAATTAAACACATTTGGTAGGCTTTCAATATTGCTAAATTTCACATCTATATTGCTAGTTAAAACTTTTGTACTTTCTTCTCTAGCTTCATATGAGTTGTAATATGTAGTATTAAATATTCCTCTTTTAAGCGATGCTTCATTGAATAAGACGGCGTCTTCGGTATTATAACCAGTATAACACATAATAGCCACTATAGCATTTACACCATTAGGATGTTGTTCATTATTTATGTATTTTAAGTATTTGCTTTTTACAAGCGGAATTTGTCCGTAATTTAGAACTACTCCCATTTTATCGATTCTATTCTGATAATTAGAGTGATAAAGAGAGACGGCTTGTTTGCTTTGTCCGCAAGAGAATAAATCACGAGGAAGCTGATTATTTTCAGGAAAAATAACTTGGTTACCCATTATGCCTAATATCATCGATGGGTGGATTTCAATATGTGTATGTAGCTTTTGTAAATTATTAACATCGCTGGTTATGTAGGCAGATTCGGCTTCGCTTGTGTCGATATACTCAACTATTGCCTTATTGGAATTTAATTTTGAAATGGTTTCTTTATCGGAAGAACCAGTATTATAAAGCGTGTTTAGCGTGTAAACAGTATTAGACTGTGTGGAATATTCGACTTTCTTAGGATAAAATCCGGATACTATATCAACCCATTTAATTGATTCATCCTTAAGCTTTTCATATATAGCAGGATCGTCATATGATGGTTTATTATTTTCAATGTAAAAGACAGGTCTAGTTAGTCGTCCAGAATCAGTGTATATGTAAATAATTTTTTCTTTAATGTTCCATGAGATACTGGTATAGATTGGAATAATGGCTATTTTTTTGTAAAGTTTTAAAATAGAAACGATCTCAGTTGGCTGTTCGGTTAATCCACACCAGTCACCATTAATTATAATTTTAGTAAGATAATACATTTCTTTTGGATATGACTCCTGTAAAAATTTCATTTTAAGTTTTCTAAGTATAGGTATTAACTGATATTTAGAGTATCCATCTGTGACTATAGCACCTATAGCCATGTGTTTATGCAACCCAACATTACCGCCATCAGGAGTATCTACAGGATCTATGATACCCCATTGTGATCCATGTAATAATCTAGGCCCAACCACTTTAGCGCTTGAGTCAAGTGGTAAATTTACTTTACGTAATTGCGACATAAAAGAATTAAACGATAGACGGTTAAGATCCTGTACAAGACCAATTTTTTTGGTGTGTTCTGTAGCCCCCCAATTTCCTTTGAATGCCTTTTTGAAACCGTTTTCCAGTATTCTATCCTTAAAGTATTCTTGATAGTTGTTAAGTATTAGATTAGGAAAGTTTTTCTGATATATGCCTTCATGGTAATAGTATTCTTTATCTATTTTAAGCGAAACGTGTCTTTGTTGTAATGTGTAATATTCTTTAAATAAATCGGCAATGAGTTTACCTGTTAGTTCAACGCGCTTAAATTTGAAACTGTCTCTATCAGTAGATTTTTCTTGATTAGTAAAAACCTTTATTAACCTATATGTCATATAGCCTACAAAATAGGCCTTATCAATGAAGTTGTCTTCCCCTACATGCGGTAAAAAGTAGTCGGATAATATTTCTAAAACGTGTGGTACAGTTTTTCCTTTAGTGAATGTGGCTATATATTTAAGTGCAACTTCTCTTGTGAATATAGTATTTGCGTCGTGTATAGAAGGAACGAACAATTCTAACAAAGAGTCGTTTGCTTGGATATCAAGCAAACAGAATTCGATTATTTTTTTATCAGAAATAACGCCTAAAGCTCTCATTAAAATGAAAAGTGGAATAGGTTTTCTAACGTTGGGAATAACTACTACGAATTGTTTGTTAGTGAATTCGGCGGATGCTTCAACTATTCTTATGGCACTAGTTCTTACAGGTTTTGATGCGTCTTCTGATACGGATCTAATCTCAGCAGAATGACTGTATAATTCGTTGTAGTTGTCTCTAATGTATAACATATTATCGGCGAATTTTTCTTGACATATTATAGATTTTTCTTTGCCATCAATAATGAAATAACCGCCGCGATCGTTTTTGCATTCACCCATATTGAATTTAACGTCGGTTGCTAAAGTTTTCAATATACATAAATCCGAATTCAACATAATAGGAAATCTACCTAGAAATATATTGTCTATAGTTATGCTTTGTTTTTCTATGACACCTTCATCGTTGAGAATTTCGAAATCTATGTCTATATCAATATGAATAGAGAAACCATAGGTCATATTTCTTAAACGAGCCTCATTTGGAAACATAAAATGAGAATTATTTTCATCATATACTATGGGTTTTCCGTAGTATATTTTGTTTCCCTCTTTTCCTGCAAAATATATATCACACTTTAAACGAAAATCTTTATTACTGTCGTCAATAGGTTGTTTAAATATTTTAATAGGGTTTTTTTCTTTGAAAATATTGAAAATTTCTTTATTAAAAAAGTCATTATATGAGGTTAAATGATGATTAACTAAAAAATCTGGATTATCTTTAAAATAAGTTTCTATTATGTTCCAACCTATCTCCATTATAATTATTTAATACAATAAAATTTTATATTGTATTAAAATGATTTTTTGTAAATTTCAAGAGCTAAAAGTCCTCCTGCACCTTGTGCTAATAAATAAGGTATAGTATGTTTGGGTTCAAGCTTTTTATTCATTAACATAACACCTGTTACTACAGGATTGAAGTGTCCTCCAGATATTTTTCCACCTAGAACAGCGGCTATTGCTAAAGCGGCGCCAATGGCTATAGGTTGTCCGACGGCTAATATAACATAAACTAAAAATAATGTGCCAACAAATTCTACTAAATATTGATTCATTTGATTCATTATATAATGAATCAAGAAAATAGATTTATCTGTTATTAGTTTTTTTTTGGAGGAACCGTTCCAGAATTTCTCACTCTATGTAGAGTTTGCTTCACAACATTATTATTTCCACCATCGCTATAATTTGTTTTATTTGTAATATTTTCTTTGATGGCATTAATCTTTTTAAGCTTTGTATAACTGCTAGAATCTTGGTATTTTCCGAATTCGCCACCCCCAGATTTTTTGTATGTGGTATTTCTGTAAATTGCAAACATATTTCCATGTAATGCAGTATTCGTTGATGTTAAATTATTTCCCGGCATTATACTATACTATTATATTTTTTTATCGTTATAGGTTCTGTTTCTGTTTTGAAGTCTTTTAAATCTAATATAATCAGATGAGTCATACACTTTTTGTGAAACTTTGCCGCTGTGTGGCACCACAACACTTTTTTCCCCACCTCTTACTTTCAGTTCAGGATCGCCGGCATTCATAGCTATTCTGAACGGCGTTTGTGCAAATTTATTAGTCATAACATGTTTATCGTGAAATTTGTATGCAGTTGGGAAGGACTTTCTTAATATGCGTTTTTCGGTAGCGAATGCAAATTCGTCAGTTGTATTAGAAGATTTGATAGTAGAAATACCTCTCATTCCTCCACCTAATGTTGAGAAAACAAACGAAGACATATAATATTAATATATATATTATTTTTTTAGAATATCAATATCTTCTCTTAATTTTTGAATTAGTCTTTCATTTTCCTGAATTTTTAAATAGAGTTCTTTTAAAGCTCCTGTTAAGTAAGGCTGTATTCCATTGTAATTAAGATTAAATAAATTATTAGACATTTCAACCAAATGGTTTAATTCTGTTATAGAAGAAATGTCCTGTGCTATATAACCAGATTGGACTTCTGCATCTAAAGGTAGATCGTTAGGATTAAGTTCGTGATTTTCGGCATATACTGATTGTGTTTTGTAATATTTATAAGGTTTAATTTTTTTAACAGTTTCTAAACAGTTTACTAAATCTTTTTCGTTGAATTTATTTCTGTCGTCAGATAGATTGTATAGAATGCCTGTTTCTATCTCGTTGGAACGCAAATAATTAGCATAAAATGATATTGTATTGTAATTAGGTAATCCACTATAACTAATTTCTGAAAACGGTGCTATATAAAATGCTATTCGTGTGGTCAAACTACAATCGAATATTAAAGTGGAATTAGATATATCATACTGTAGTAAACAATTGTATGATTGGTCTATGCCCGTCTCACTATCTAGTTTAAATAAATCTTTCAGATAATTTATATATATACTCTTGTTTGAATTTGTAAGTAAATTAGTAAAGTTTGTATCATCTAAATATACACTAAGTGTGTAGAGTACTTTATCTGGTTCTGGTTCCGGTTCTGGTTCTGGTTCCGGTTCTGGTTCCATTTCCGGTTCTGGTTCTGGTTCGGGTTCAGGTTCAGGTTCTATTTCCGGTTCTGGTTCAGGTTCAGGTTCAGGTTCAGGCGGTTCAGGTTCAGGATCAATTTCAGGCTCAGGTTCAGGTTCAGGCTCAGGCGGTTCTGGTTCAGGTTCTGGCGGTTTATGATAATCATAGTAAAAGGTACTGTAATCATAAGGTATGTTTAATCCAAAAATTTTATCATAATCACTATTTAATGTATCAGTTCTCTTACTTATACCATATATTTGCATTTTTGGAAATTTCAAATTAAATAAAACATTACTATAAGATCCAATTGATGACTGATGTGTCATAACGTTGTAACCTAACCGTTTATTATCGCTATATGAAACAGGTACTCCCCATTCTGTGGTTTGGAAGTTGTCTGGTATAACACCTGTTTCATTCACGTTTACTGGTACTAAATAATTTGGCTCAAAAAAGTATTCGAAGAATGTGCTTTTATGATAAAAAGTATATATATCGCTGGGTTGTCTATAACCAGAAGTGTTAAAATTAAATGCCGTTATCAGTACCGGAGCACTATTGATGTAAGCCGCGGTGAAAGGGTTGTAGGTATTAAAATGTGTATTGATAGGACTTAGCCCTAGCATATTAACGCTTAAATCTTTATTTCCACATATATCATCTAAAGTATCATTAACTTTGTATGCACAAACGTTGACGCTATTATCTAAGGTATAATTACTTCCACCGGTTTCAGTTAATAGACTATTAATTTCGGCTATAGTCCATTTTCCAGGCGGGATAATGATTTTAAATACATAATCGTTAATGCTTACATCAGAATCAGTAAATCCATTTTCGTCTATTGAATATAGGATTGTGTCATTTATGTTTAATGATATGTCAAATATCATTTCCGTTCGTCCGTATGATATTCTATATGGAAAGACTGGTTCGTTGAACTCAAGAACAATAGACTTATTTGGATCTGTGAAATTAACATTTAGATTATTGCAAATGTCATGATTTGATACATCATATAGATTATTGTTTGATAATTCTCTTACGATATAACTTACATCGGTGTTGCTAAAATCAAAGATCTTTAGGTTATTAATGGATAAATCCGTTGTGTTATCAAAATCAAATCTCATATAGTAATAGTGCGTATCTATAAAGTTTATATAACTATTGCTAATATCAGTCTTAATATTGATATTGGTGTCGTTAAGTTTAATATTGTCTGTAATTATTGAATCGGTATGTAGTTTTGTTATGCTAGAATTACTGACATCAAGCCTTTCAACTATATTCAAAGTATCAATTGATATGTCGTTAATATTAAAGGAGGCGTTCTCGTAAAAGATAATATCATCAACTTCAATACTGGCAATATTACCACTTGCGCTATAAATAGTAAGATTAGATGGGTCGGCGGTGGTGAATTTTAGGGTATTAGGATATACAGTGTTAATTAGTATTCTTGATAGATCAACTATTACACCTTCATTAGTTTTTTTTATAATTTCTTTATTGGAACCTTGGTGCTTTAATATCACGTCATTTAGGTCGTCTTTAATAAAGGGATTGAAATTTTTAGGACCACTGTTAGAGATATCGTTATAACTTCCGTCGGTAATTGGGCGTTTTTCGTAAATATCAATATTACTGTAATAGTTATATGTTAAATAATCATTGGGTAGATAAGCGTTAATATTTAGACTGTCTGGCGAATTAGCATAATATATGAGTGTTTTGGGTTGATTTTGCGGTTTGAAAGTGAAATTAGTTATTGCACTGTAGCTTATGTCACTGTCTATACCTAAATAGGTGAGTAATTTAGAGTCGCTTCTGATGGATATATTGGAAGTATCATTATTTTCCATAAAATCTAATGTAAAATTGGGGTATGCAGAATTCACTTTAATTATGTTTTCAGTAAACTGTGTGTTATTGATGAGATCCCCTGATAGATCTTTTAACAGTAAATTTAATTCTTCTATAGATATGTTACTTGAATCAGTCGTATAACTGTAAGTAGCCGATAAATCGTAAGTCTTGGTCGCGATGCCATCAACCGTGACTGAAATGTCTTCTGATATTGTTCTTAGAACAACGCCGTCATCAGTTCTAAACACTTCGACATTTGAAGGGTCTCTAGTAAATTTATCTTGAAAGGTATCGGGATTTATATATATAGAGCTGCAATCATTTCGGTTATCGGTATACCATAAAATAAAACTGGTATCACCTATTCCGCTATTTAATCCTGTAATATTAAGGTTTGATGGATCGATATAGAATATATTATTTGTAGCATATGTATCATAACATATGTATCTGGGAATAGGTTGTGGCGGTATTAATTGAAATACAAAATCGTATGATATTACGCCTGGTAGATTTACTATATTCTGTTTATTTACAGGAGTAGTACTACCTATAATACCATAGGACATGGTTCTAGACAATTCATCAGTGTATTTGTTTTCTAAAATAGGTATGCGACGCCATAATATAAAGGAAACGTCGCCTATAGTATCGTTCTTAAATTGTATGTTGTTTATATTGACTTCTCTGTTAAATATGAATTTCAGATATGTGCACATATTCAATGATATATCTATGTTACCTATGTTATTTATAGCAACATCAGAACAATCTAATGCTATATAATTATTGAATTTGTAATCAGGTTTAAATGATATATAAGAAACATCGGTTAATTCGTCGATATATGGAGGATAATTCTCGAAGTATCCATTCGAAAGATCCTTTTTAAGTTGAATTCTATCAAAATAGTAATTAATAGACAAATCTATTTCGGTAGATTTTATACTAAAAAGTTTATCATAAGACATATATATATTATATAAGAAGTTCTACTTGTTGTTGTAAACTATTAGTATCGGATTTAATTTTTTCACATAGAATATCTAACTCTTGTATTGCCCTTGTAATATAAGGTTGTATTTGTGTGTATTTAACAGACAAATATTCTTGAGATTTATTTATAACATGAGTTAATTCAGGAATATCATTAGATATATCTTGAGCTATATAACCTGAACTATAACTTAATTTACTATTATCTATATCGATGTAATTATTTGTTTTAATGTAATATTTGGGTTTTAGTTTATTTACAACAGATAATCCATCAGTAATTAATTGCTCATTATGTTTAAGTTTATCATCTGAATTAGCCGATAATAAATTAACGATCATGCTACCAAAAAATATCTCCGGTGACTGCGGGTTGACTTTGGCGTAAAACTCATCATAATTATCAACTGTATTACACCTTAATGTTCCGTAAATTACATAATACTTTACATAAGAACTTCTGACATTATTTAAAATAATTGTTTTATTATCTCCGTCATATGTAATTAAACTATCGTTGCTAATACTAATAATATTAAATGAATTATCATTATTAATTGTAAAGCTAGTATTATAAATATTGAGTGATTTACTAGTATTTATCGTGTTAGAAGATAAGTCAACGCTATAAAAAGTATTGGCGCTTACATCACTAACATCTAAAATGTCTCCATAATAATTATTAAATGTTAGTTCACTAAATCCTAAACTGTTACTGGAACTATTTGTAAATGTAAGGTTGTTAGTTTTTATATTATTACATGTAAGAGAATTAATTGATAATTCTAAAACGTCTAATTGTTCTGAGTAAAATTTAAGTTTATTTGTTTCAAGAATGTCACTCTTAACTGTATGAATATGTGATATTACATCGTTATTTGAGATTTCAAATATTTTGAAACCTTGATAATCAATAAATTCATTATTATCTGTAAACAAAAGTTTGTTTACTTGATATAGATTGTTTCCTTGCATATCAATGTTTTCACTTCCTTTCATTTTTATGAATGACACATCATATATTTCTTTTATTGACATATAAATAAAAGATATATATTAATTTACTATTTAATTTATTTCAGGCTCAGGCTCAGGCTCAGGCTCAGGCTCAGGCTCAGGCTCAGGCTCAGGCTCAGGCTCAGGCTCAGGCTCAGGCTCAGGCTCAGGCTCAGGCTCAGGCATAAGCGAGTTCAATTCATTTCTTAACTGTTCTATAGTGGATACTTGATCTAAAAGAATTTTATTAAACTGTTGTATACAATTAACAATGTAAGGTTGTATAGCATTATAGTTTACATAATTAGTATCATTGATATTATTAACGACATAGGATATATCGTTTATAGCATTAACTTCTTGCGCAATATATCCTGAATCGAGCGAACCATCGTCTTTATTGTAAAGTTTTGGTTTTAATGAGTTAATAACATTAACACCATTAGAAATATCTCGTTCATTAAATTTTAGTCTATCATCAGATGTAATGTATATATTGTTTACTAAAACATTTGTTATCTTAGCAGAATAAGGGTTTATAATATCATATGAAGTGTCTGTATATGTAAATCCATCTGGGTTGTCATTGTCAAAGTGCAAATTTTTTGTAATCTCTATATTAACATTATTATAAATTCCTTCAGAGGATATACCAAAATTAACGATATTGGCACAATTGTCATAGTTAATAAGATTTTTATTGTTATAAGAAAGAATGTATGAATAACTGGTATCAATCGAACAATTTATATTCGAGCTAGTGTCAAAAGTTAAATTCTTTAAGATATTAATTTCTTGACAACAAACATCTTGTACATAAACATTATTAGATGAAAATATAGAGTTAGAAGAGTCGACGAGAATATGTCGTGAATTTTTTGAATAAACATTAATAGATGCATCAAATAAATAAAAACCTGAAATGTCGCTAATATTGATCGAGCTAGAATCTATAGCAGATATATCAAGATTGTCTATGATCAAATTGTTTATATTATAAATATTGCTAACGTCACATATGTGAGAATTTACTTTGTCAATATCAAAATTAATATTAGTTTCTCTGTCAAATATTACTGGTTTGTTATGAATATTGATTATATTAATAGAGTCTGGTGATATTCTCAGTGACGCAGATATATCATTGGTTAGAGGATCGTATGTGATTATATCGCCTTTGTGATCTTTATTAGGAACTCTGTCACTAAAGTTGTCAAGCGAGAGAAAAAAAACAAATGTAGATTCATCTAAAGAGGTTCCATAATAAGCAAAGGTTTTGTTGGTTTTAGATTGTTTAAATATAAAGTTAATTGAAACGTCTGTATCAATAGGTAATTCTATCACCTTTTTGTCGTTATAAGTGTTAGTGTATTGATTTATGTTTAAATATTCGAATAAATTACTTGATAAATCTAGATATACCTCTTTACTTAGGTTGTAATTGTATGATGTATCTCCAATATTAATAACTGCGGTACTAATATCTACAAACGATAAATCATTGTTATCAGCTAATTCGCTTTCAGTATAACCTTGATATCTAAAATTTATAACACATGATAAATCGCTATTTTCATAAGGATAAATTTCTATAGCACTTGTATCGCTTGGAAATAGTGGTCTCCCTTGTTGGTTGACTACGTTTTTCAAGTATACATTAAATTCATCGATGGTTATTTCTTGGTCTGCTATAGTTTCGTTGCTTAATGTTATGGTTTTCCATGGGGCAAGACTCCAAAATACGTTATTACTGTGTTTTTCTTGTAAAATATTGTTTTGTAAATTTAGACTGTCGATTTTGAATATTTCGTCATCCTTAACTCTTTCATACTCTAATTTATATGGAATTGAAATATTATTAGAAAAATCTAACAGTAATTCGTAATTCTTTATATCGTTGTATGTAATATTGTGGCTCGTATCAAATTCCCCGCGCCCGCCTTGATTGTCGATTACAAAAAAAAACAGTAAATTTTCATATTTATCATATATTCTCATATTACTTAGTTTAACGTTTTTGTTGAAATCAAATTTTAGTTTGTTCAAGTAAATACCTGGTATATCTACATTGTTTATATTAGATATGTCCCTAGAGTTGAAGTTAAAACTGTTTTTATTTTTAGTATTAATGTCAAATGAAATCTTTGATATATCAAATATATCCTTGTAGGTTGGTTCATTACCACTATTGGATAAATCATAATTATTGAGTAATATAAAATCGTTAGACAAATCACTAACATCTATTCCTGAACTTTGGACCACTATATTTTTATAATAAAATGGATTGATCGACATATATATAAAACATTTATATTTAATTAAACAACCTCTATCTCACCGTACATATGGAAGGCGCTAGTTGATTGAAAGAAAAATACGCCTGATACATCAGGCGTGTATTTATATGTTGTTTCTTTTGGTATTAGTGCAACCATATTTTCCTGACCCACACTTCTCATTGTTTTAATTGCTATATCATGGCTTGTATCATTTACAAAAATTATTGAATCATTTAAAGAAATAGTGTATTTTAAATAGATATAGTCGTGTATAGACATCGCCGTTGAATTAGTGCCATCATCAAAATAGTCGACACCGTTTAATTTAATAGTATCAATAGTTACTTGGGGTTCTGGTTCAGGTTCAGGTTCTGGTTCAGGTTCGGGTTCAGGCGGTTCAGGCTCGGGTTCAGGCGGTTCAGGTTCTGGTTCAGGCTCGGGTTCTGGCACTTCAGGTTCAGGCTCTGGTTCTGGTTCAGGTGGTTCAGGTTCTGGTTCTGGTTCAGGCTCCGGTGGTTCAGGTTCTGGTTCCGGTTCTGGTTCCGGTTCTGGTTCGGGTTCGGGTTCGGGTTCGGGTTCGGGTGGTTCGGGTTCTGGTTCTGGTTCGGGTGGATAAATTATAGTATCTAACCTAATTAGTCTTGCGTATATTTCTTGTATAGCTTTGCAAATATAGACTTCTATCTGTTTATTATCAACGTGCATAGCCTGTGCTTCACTGCCTATGATAACGTGTGATAAATCGCTCGTATTAGCGGAAATATCCTGAACTACAAAACCCGAATCACTATTAATTTTGTTGCTGCTGTTAATAGTGTATAGGTCAATATTGTTATTTGTATTTGCAGTAGAAACATAGTTATTCTTAGTATATATTTTTGGAGTCAAACTACAAATATTGTCAAATCCATAACTTATATCACTTATATTGTATAGGTAGTTTTTGTCAGATAACACAAAATTCGTATTATATGTAATTATATCTGCGTCTATTTGAAAAGAAGACATTCCTGCACTGGATATATCGTCATTTCGCCAATTCATACTTATGTCACTGTTGTTAGTAGTGTATAGTGCCGAAGGAACAAGTCTTATATTTTGTTTATTGTTAATACGGTTTAACGAAAGATCGTCATTAAATCTAACAACAAATTCCCAGCCGGCATCGTTTTTATTGTAGTCATCGCCTGTAACAGAAAGTATGTTCATTTTATGTATTGAATTACTTTCGTCGTAAGCTAATTTAAATATGGTGTTAGAGTTTTCTAGTGGATATAGGTTAGTGTAATAATTATTATAATAATAATTATATAGACTTATTCCGCTTGAGATGTCGAATGATATGTTATTGATGCTGACATCATTTTCAACATACAATGTATTAATGGATATATCTTGAATATTACTAATATCGTAATTAGGTAGTATAATTAGATTAGATGATAGTTCATTTCCATAAAGAGTTTTTACTATATTGGTAGTGTTACTAATAAAAGACGGGTCATATATATGATTGTTATTTACACCATTTACGAATGACGTGTCGTCTATCGATAGATAATTAATATTATATTTTATAAAATATTTTTTATCTGCGTATGGCAAAACGCCTTCTCCGGAAGATATATCAAAATAATTATTATACTGTTCGTTTTTAAAATATTTGTATTTATATTTAAATACATAATTAAAGTTCCATTGATTAGATACGTCAATCGCGTCTCCGTCTACAGTATATACAGTTATAGTGTCGTTAATATTGGATATAACATTGTCGTTTACTGTTAATAATACACCGGTTCTATCGCCATTTTTGACGAGGTTTGATTCATTTTCTTTATCCAATACGAAGAAAGCACCGGCAGCAATCCCAGCACCGGACATTTTTAAGTCATTACTAGATGATAGATATTCTACTGGATTTTTAAACAAATAATGAAGTTCATGTCTATTTTTATAATCATTCAATACTATATAAGAAACGTCCATAGGAAATTGTCTGGTAGTGTAGTTGTAATTTAACTTAAAAAAGTTCCTTATAAATGAGTCCTCAAACTTCTCTTCCGCTTCGCCTGAAACGACTTTCGAGAAAAAATTATTTAATAGATTATGTGACGTATCACAAGAAGCTTCTAATACGAAGAGAAGTTTATTACTTAGTTCATCATTAAATAATCCTACCGAGGTAATTGGATTATAACTTTTGGAGGCAAATAATGCTTCACTTAATATGTTGAAATTTAAACTATTGTCTCCTAAAGTTTCGACAAATAATGTGTCATATCTATTGGAAGCAGCCCTTAAACCAGGTGGCCATATTTTCAATCTATATTCAACGCCGTTTCTGTTAGTGTATACGCCAGATGTATCTAATGGTAAAGGAAAAATAGCAGAGGCGTCGATCTCGTTAAAATAAGAACCATGATTGTCTGTGGATGTACCTTCTCTTAAAAAATTATTAATATCTGCTAAACTATAGTATGTGTAATCACTGGCAGACGGATCTAAAGGTATAGTAGCTTGTATGTAGTATTTATAATCACGGTTATTGGATTCTTTATAATTAGAATTATTGGGTTGATAGTAAATTTTGTTATTTGAACTATTTAAAGCGAAAACCTTACCATGATCAATCGTATCATATTTGAAATATAAACCTATTTGCTGACTGTCGAAGAACTCAAACATTATAGATTTATTGTTTAATGCGTATGTAAAACTATTAGCGTAGTTTTCCTCTATATATATGTTATCTGTCAACGAAAATACATTGAATGACACTTCCACATCTTGATGGTTGAAAAACTTTAAATTAATTAATTCGATATTTCCAGATATGTCGAATCTCAGGTACTTACATTTGTTTTTATCTATATTGATGAAACTGTTATGTAAATTTACGTTGTGACTAGACAAACTACTGCTTATATTTACTGATTGATTTACAAATAAATCACTAATATCTATCGATCCACTTTTGAATGTATTGTTGATAGATATGTCGTTCATGGAAATAAAACTAGTGTCTATATTGAACCCTAATAAGGTTACTGAACTCACGTCTTTTATATTTGCATCATACAAATTACATTCGCTTGCATCATAACTGGTATTTGTAATATTTGTGTATATAGAATCATATGTAGTAACCACAGTGCCTTCTCTTGTTTCTTTTAAGTAGTTGAACTGCAAATCTGTGTTTAATGTAATATTAATATAGTTATTGTCTTCGAACAGTTTGATTTCTTGTGGACCAGTTATATTATGGCTATATGTGCTACCGTCTGCTCTAGTATTTGGTATGCTTGTAATTAAATTTGTTATATTTTCATATGTGTAATAGGTCTTATAAATATCATCCTCATATGAATATAAGAGTTCGGTTATAATACCTAAATTAGGTCTATATTCTGCTTCCAATGTAATTTTTCCATTAGATTGAAGTATTATATTAGAGGTTACGTTTTTTAAACTAAATAAGTCAAATATACTACTTGTGTAGTCGATCTCAATTAATGTATATAACTTATTGTGGAAATTTAAAAATATGTTAGGATAAGTATTTGAAGATATGTCTACGGCAACAGCACCTGATTCGCTATCAAATATGGTGGTGCCTTGTGTAATAAGTAAATTTTGAAGTTCCACGCTCATTTCTTGAAAACTGTATTCTCCAAAAGATATATCTTCGCTGTAATTCCAATCTGTAGTACCATATATTCTCCATTTAATATTTAACTGTTTGCTTATATTGAATATATCATCTGTTAAGAAATTTTCATATACTATAGAATATGGTAAGGATTGTTTTTTTATAAATTCAAAAACTATATTACTTGAAGGTTCTATAGTATAGGTAAGACTAGATATGTTGTTGCTGCTAATCTCATACAGGCTTGTGTTAGTATTAAATTCGTACAAATTGAAGACTATATCGTTGTTATTTATATCTTTTAGTTTTAGATTAGAAAATGACAGTTTACGATTAGGTATTATTTTAAAGTACTTACAAAGTTGTGATATGTAGTATAGTCTGTTAATATTTACCATATTATTGTTATTTAAATCTATAGCACTTTGATTAGAAGGTGATTTATCGAAAGATATAAACGATATATCGGTAATAGAAGATATGGATAACGGTTGGTTACTGTCAGAACCCTCACTAGCAACGAATCGTCTTAGTGAATCATAATCAAAAAGTAAATTGTTAATGGATAAATCTTTACTTAATGTAAATATATATTCATAGTTGTTACCACTCGATGAAACTATGTCATGTACATTATAATTCGGCGAGTAACTTGTCATAATACTATATTTAGTGATTATATTTAAATTTTAAGTATAATTATAAGTATATGAGAAATCATTGTGTTCGGCCATTTTTTCAAGTATAAAATAAATTTCTTGCAATGACGCTATTAAATAAGGCTGTATACCATCATAGTTTACAAATAATTTCTCTCTTTCCTTTTTGTAATTATGATAGTTACTATAAACTAAAAACGATAGATCTGTTATTTCTTGTAGATCTTGTGCTATAAAACCGGCCTGTACTGTAGACATACTAGGATCTCTATAAAATAATTTTGGTTGAAGCTTATTTACTATCGATAGATTAGGATAATTAATAATATTATTAGGTCTTAATGATAGGTTATCAAAATCTTCTAATTTCACACTATTATCGCCATCCTTGTAAACAATATTTGACAAATATTGTACATTAGATATGTCTTTTGAATCAATGTTTTTAATCCAGTTAAGTGTAGAATTATGTCTAAGATAGTAACTCTCAATCTCAAATACTGAAGTAAAGGTATCAGGTATATTGCTTTCAAGCGGATAAAGTCTTATGTATGATAAATTCTTGCAGTTAAGATTTGTTGAATTATTTAATTCAATATTCCACCCACAATCATACAATCCTGTTTTGTAACTGCTTATATTCATTTTGTAACCACCATAATTATCCGAATCATAGTAAGCTAGATCTATACTATGATCTATATAACTTTTTATTCCTTTTTCTATAGATATCGACCTGTTAGATATTATATTTGTAACATCCACATTAATAAACGAAGCGTCAATATCGTTTAGTTTATAAAAGATCTTATTACTAAATACGGTGTTGAAAATTAATTTATCAGAATAAACATTTTTATTTAACTCTAAATAGTCTGTATTGTAGTTATAATTAATAAAATCATCATTATATATTTTAATTATATGCGTGTTTTCTTTGTTGCTGGTTATCTTGTATGGATAATTGACATTGAAATATGAATGATGATCTAGGTAAAATTTACTATATAAGTTACTATTTAACGATTTCACGTTTGTAATTTCTGCATTTACAGTAGTGATATTCTTATCTATAGTAAGATCGTGCAAATTCAATTCATTGGTAACCTTAAGATTTACTATGTCTATATTCGTGCTTGTGATGGTGTTACAACATAAATCATTAGTAGTTATTTTGTGAGTATTTAGATTGGTAGATGACAAATAAGCCGAAGAGGAGTCATAACTAATCAATTTAGAATATGCGTTCTCTTTAACAAGTACATATTTAGTGTCATAAAGTATTATTGGAATACTATAATTAAGAACTTGTGTGCATGAAAGATCAGTAGTATCTGAAAGCGGATATTTGTCTATAATAGTCCCAGTGAATCCTACAGACTGATAATATCCGTTTAGTGTGCTACCAACTAAAAACTCGGCACTTTTATACGGATTATATACAAAGTTAAATGATATTTCGGTATTCAGAGATAAATCAAGGGTGTTTATTGTCCTATCCTTAAGTGCGATGGTTGTGCTAGATACATCGCTAATGTTAAATAATCTGAAAATATCACTCGATAGATCAATGTAGATTCTAGAAGTATCATATATTTCATCGGCAGAATCATAATAATTGTTATATAAAAATACAATATTATAGTTGTAACTTTCATCTAATTGGGTAACAGCACTGACGTCGAAAAATAGTCTATCAAACTCTATTTTAGTGTTGTTGTATAAATGATCATTTATACCTTCGAGAGTGTAAAAATCGTCTCTACTGTCTCCGTATAATGTCGGTCCAATATTATTGATTATATTGACAGATTCTACCATAGTAGGCGTTCTATTGTATAAATAATAGCTGTTGTCGGTATTTTTATAAAAACCCGTGAAGTCGTTCTCATAATAAGGCTGATAAAAATCATTGCGGGTGTAATAACTAATAAATGATACGTCGATGTCTATTGGATAATAAAATATTTTATCGGTTTTGATTGGTCTATAATAAATATAATTGGGAAAATTGTCTACGTTTTCTATTTCAAAAGCCACTTTTTTAAGATGATTAAATGCCATACTAGTAACCTGTTCGCTGCTTGTATCGAATATAGCGTCTTCATCACCGTTTTCTTTGGATCTTGTCCACAAAGTATAGGGTATTATATTGTAAGACTGATCATAAATACTAACCTCATTAATAGTTACGAATCTTTTGAAATCTATTATGAAATATTTATAAACTCTTAAATTAATTTTTTGTGTTCCTATATTTTCAATTATACCACTATCAACATTAAGTACATCTTCGTTATTCACGTTATTAAATTGTATGAATGAAATATCATGGATTTCATTTCTATAAATAGATTTTGTATAATTATCATCGGTGATAAGTTTTTTGAATTCGTTTAAATCATTTGTAAATAAATTATAGTTTAAACTGTTATCAATGGTGTAAACATTTTTATAATTAATATAAGACATATATTAAGTATAAATATTTTATATATGATAATCTGATTCTAATTTATGGAGAGCACCTGAAATTTCCTGAATTGCAGCGCATATATAAGGAGTCAAACTGCTAAAAGACGCTCCTTTTAAATGCCCATCTTTAAGAATATATTTGATTTTACTTACGTTATCGGATATGTCATATAGATTGTATCCAGTTTCCATAGTCGAAGTATTTGTGTTTTTGTACTTTATAGGAAATAACTTCATAATAACATCGAGCATAACAGAACCATAAGATATGTCATTTTTTGTGAAATAACTTGCGTTAATTGCCTCAGTGCTATTAACAGAATTTTTAAAAAAGTCAGGCGGAGAACCTATATTGTAATATGTTATGCTTCTATGTCTATTTGGACCAGGAAACAAGGAGAATTCTGTATCACCATGCACATATTGTGATTCGAAATCAAAATGTTCTGATATACAATAACTACTGTCTATAAAGTTTTTATCTGATAGAACAGAGGGAGCACTGTTAGTCAAAACAATTCCTGTATTAATATTAAACCATGTGTTATTAGTATCACTATCAAAAAATTTTGAAGTAAACTCCAGATTACCATAACCTGTGTCATTTAGGTTCTTTTTATTATGGTCCATTTTAATACACCATCCATCGTATGTGCCTGAGTGAGTAATATTCATTCTATTGCCTGAATGTGCTATATTAGAATAAAAGTACGCAAGTTCCACATTGCTTATATCGGAATTATTAAAAGTACTGTAACCGTCGTAGTTTATTTTAATGTTCTTGGTTTTATTAACGTTTTCAGTGCTTAAATTATTGAATATGAAATCATTAAAACTGCTTTCAATGTTATTACTAGATATTTCGTTGCATGATAGTTCTTTTATATAAAATTTATTGTGTACACTGACATATTTATTTAATTCGTTGATTTCTTCGGTCAAAATAAATTTATCCAGTTTAAGATAAATTAAATTACTACTGTCTACACTTAAAATATTATCCTCATAAGAGATACCATAATATATTCTATTGTTAGAATTATCAATATACTCTGTCGTCTCTTTGAGAAAGTAGTGATTTTTAAGATTTAAGTTTGTATAAACTTTAAATAAATTGTCTTGGTTCAAGCTACCCGAACTATCTAATCCTCTAATGTTATTATCATTAATATAATATAAATCAAAATATAAATTATTGTTCAACTCGCTTTTAAGGGTTAACAAGGCAGCGAAGATGTTGCCACCATTATTACCAGACGAATCATTATGTGAAATATCTATGAAAGTGTCTTTTCTTTCATTAATCCACTGAGTACCAGAAGATATGTTTAAAATATTAGATGAATCAAAATATTTAGTATTTGCATCACTAATATCACTCGGAATAATAAATGATATATCACTATTAAAAAAGTAATTGAAAAAAGAATTACTCAAATCAGGGTCGTTAAGAATTGAATATGAAAAATCTAGGTTATCATTTTTTACAAATAAGAGTAATTTATTTTCGTTATACGTATATCTATCAAATCGTTCATATGTTTTTAAAGGTACCTCCATGGACACGTCTAAGAAATCTCCTATAGTATTAAAGTGTGATATATTCGATAAATCTGTGTCGCCGCTAAGGGTTAAATATGTAATATTGGATAGATCCGGCGGTGCGACACTATTGTTGTATCTGTCAACTATTCTAAAATTATTTGATATATCACTATTAAATAGTATAGTTGTTGTTCCTCCAATTCTCCAATAGGATCTCAGTGCTCCACTTTCGTCTGGGGATAAAAAAAGTCCAGCCCGATCTGATTTCTTTGTTAATAAAGTATTGATTTCATATAAATTATACTCTGCTGGAGGAATAGTATACTTAATCACTGCGCTTATATCAATAAAAGATGGATCGTTTCTTTGATAATATATACAATTATTGCTTGCATCTATTTTAAATATTCTATCATTATCCAGAGGTTCATAGTTAAAATATAATCCGCGACTTTGTGACTCTTCAAACTCAAAAATTACTTTTGATAAATCTTGTATATATGGTATAGATAGATTCAGTGTATCGCTTTTGTTATCACCTATGTTTACTGCGTTTGATACATCATTATATGAGATTTCTGCGTTGTTGATACTTCCCACTCTAAAATAGTTACTGCTTGTGTCTAATAAATAACTATTAAATAGAGGATTAGCGTTTTCTTTATTGGTAAATTTGAAATTGGTAAAGTTTATATTTTTTTGATTAGGATTTTTGAATTCAAATAATAATAATTTATATTTGTTTTTATTAATGTTGAAATTGTTGGAAGAATTGTTTAAATTAAATTCGTTGTTAGAAAAATCAAGATCTTCAAAACTTGCAGTCGCTATTTTAAATGTTTCTGTATTAAATGAAATATTTTGACCTATCACATTATTGTTAACGGTAATATTATTGGTTTCTATGAAACTTGTATCTATATTAGTAGAATAAACAATATTTTCTGATACTATATCGTTTAAAGAGAGTTCTGAAGCAATAGTATTAGTATGTGTACCATATATGGTTTCTATATTATTCGACGATAATTCGCCTAGTATAGTGTAAACACCTAAATTTAATTCGTCCCGTGTAGAGGCTACTCTTATTGCGGTATTATCTGAAATATCCAATATGGTTTTTCTTTCAATGTCTATTTCTTTTATATCGCTACCGGCATAATCTATATCATCACCGCTAGCATCAGTTTTTGGAAGTTTGTCTAAAAAATTATTGCTATAAATTATTCTGTTGTATTCGTCATATATAGTAGTGTTGTTGAAAGCAACGGATAAATACTCATTGCTATTCGGTAAATAACTAAAATCTATAGTGTAGTATGAATTTTTGTATACTATAAATGATGGTGTAGTAATAGTTAAAAAAGTAAATAAACTACTGTCGCTGTAGATTATAACATTGAAATTCGAGTTGTTATAGAATGTTAGCGTAAAGTTAGGATAATTTGTACTGGAATCTCTAATCGTCAAAGGATACTCTATTTTAAATATAGTTCTAGGCCCATAATCTAAATCGAATATCATATTATTGAGTTCGGCGTTCAAACCTGATATACTATACATACCCGTTGCGATAGAACTGGAATATCTATATGTGGTGCTTGGTATATCTATTTGCCAAGACCACTTAATGTTAATATTATCATTTTCCACATTAAAAATATCATCTGTTATATGAGCCTTATACTCTATTTTATTAGGAAGATTAACGATATTATTTGTTTCTAATACAATACATGATACGCTTGACGTGTCAGCAATGTCGTAACTTGTATAGTAATTGTCGTCTGTGTAAAAATCATATATAGGTATGCCATCCAACTTATAGTACATTCGATAGTTAATATTATTGTTACTAAAACCGTATAACTGAATGTTTTTAATTATTAATTTTCTATCAAAATCAATTTTAATAAAACGGGACAATGTTTCGGAAAAAATAGATTTATTTATATTATAAATATTGCTTCTACTTAGATCTAAGACATCCACGTTTTTATAATTTGCCTTAAACGATATATTTGATAAATCGTAGATTTCCAATAATTTTTGCTCCATATTTTAATGATAATATTAAAATATTTAATTTGTAATTATTCTTGGCGCAATGTTCATTGTTATGAGCTCTTGGAACAACAATTTACAAGAATATGGCAATTTTACCAATTTAAAATCCGTCCTGTTTTCACATGTTCTACATATATGTATATGTACGTCGTTGTTTAATGCCGCAATCATACCACATCTATTACAAGTGTACACCTCGAATTTATCAGATGCATCATATATCCTTCCTTTGGTAAATTTGGATGCACCATGCGATATCATACAATCTCTTTCCATTTCTCCAAATCTTAAACCTCCATCTCGCGATCTACCTTCAGCGGGCTGTCTGGTTAACGATACCATTGGACCTATTGCACGGCTATGCGTTTTATCCAAAACCATATGTTTAAGTCTCTGGTAAAAACAAGGACCCATAAATATCGACGTTTCTATTTGCTTACCCGATATACCATCATATAGAAGCTCTTCTCCGTTTTTTTCATATCCAAGTTTAAGTAACTCACTGGAAATTGTTTTTATGTCTAGGTTACCAAAACTGGTTCCATCTCCAAATAAGCCCAACTCCAACAATACCTTTCCTAGTAGTGTTTCTTTAAGCTGTGCTATGGTCATTCTTGATGGTATAGCATGAGGATTAATTATAATGTCAGGTTTGATCCCGCTTTCAGTAAAGGGCATGTCCTTTTCTGGTATAATATTGCCTATTGTCCCTTTTTGACCATGCCGACTAGAGAATTTATCTCCTATAACAGGTTGCCTTACCGTGCGGATACGAACTTTGCAAAAGCTATAACCGTCTCCATTACGATCAATGTAATTCTTATCTACATAACACTGCTCGTTGGTTCTGTAAACTTTGCTGTCGTCTTCATATTTTATTACTTTAGTATGATCGTTCCTGTTTTCTTTGATTGGAATAATTTTACCTATAATTACGTCTCTATTTTCCAATAAGGTGTTTTCTGGTATAACACCCTTGGTATTTAGTTTATTGTAATTACCAAATTTAGTGCTTTTAGTTTTATTCTTATCTGGCTTACACCTTACTTCATCGTCTCCGTGAAGTTTTTTATCTTCATCTTTTTCTGTATGATAAATCGTGGCCTGAAACAGTCCTCGGTTGATCGACCCTTGATTAAACATAATACTGTCTTCCTGGTTATAACCAGTATATGTCATGATGGCGACGATTACTGGAATACCAGAAGGAATTTCGTTTAATTTTATTAAATTCATAATTCGCGTATCTACAAGAGGTCTATGAGGATAATTTAAAACGTAACTGGTTTTATCCATCCTGTTGTTAAAGTTAGTAACATAAACTCCCATAGCCTGTTTTCCCATTGCACACTGATAAGTGTTTCTAGGAGATTGGTTATGTTCTGGAAAGGGAATACAAGAAGCCAGAATACCGAAAATAGTACTTGGGTGTATTTCACAGTGTGTGTATTTATATATAAATCCTTGTTTTTCCTTTTTGAGTTCCTCATATTTTAATGCAATCATAGACATATTTTGCTCTTCGGGATCTATGTACTCTATAATAGAGGTATCCTTGTATAGCAAATCATCCCAGCTTAACTCATTACTGTTGATCGCGCTAACGATATCACTGTTAAGAAGCGTTTTGTTATCTTCGACTCTTAATACGGGTCTTACTAATCTCCCCGCTTCGTTGCAGATTTTAATTTCCTTATCTTTATAACTGAAGATTATCGATGTGTAAATATTTATAATACCAAGATATTTCTTGGCTTTTAACTCCCTGAAAAGTTCGTATGGAGTCTCAGTAATACCAATCCAATTTCCATTTATAAAAACCTTGACTTTGTCGAAGTAATCTATCTTATCATCAACTTCAAGAGGAACCAATTTAGGTTCAATAATGTCATACAAAACAGAGCTAATACTTGGCATCGTAATATTCGTCATATATGATAAATTCTTGACAACGCCTACAGATTGACCCTCCGGTGTTTCTGCCGGACACAAAAATCCCCACGTACTATTATGCAGTTTTCTGGGAGGAATCAACTTTCCGCTCTTGTCAATAGGCGTATTTATCCTCCTTAAATGACTTAAACTCGAAATGTATGTTAGTCTATTAAGAACCTGTGCAACTCCAACTTTATTAGAACTATTTTGCTTAATCGCAAAATCACCAGTAGATAACGACCTCTTAATACCATTTTCAATGGTGGTTGATTTAATGATTTTATATATGTTTGTACGATTTATAATATTTAAGTAATCATCGTTGGATTTCCAAGAGCCTATATTCAGTTCTCTTATAGTTTGCTTAATCATATCCTTCACTAGTTTGTTGAAATAATTTCTGTATAAGTTATTTAGCAAAGTCCCGGTTAAATCAATGCGCTTGTTTTTGTAGTCATCCCTGTCATCCAATTTAGACCAGCCTAGACTAGCTTTGATCAACTTATTCGCCATATACCCTAAAAAGTAGATTTTCTCGTTTTTGCTTCGACAATGCGGAAACAAATCATTCTCAACAACATCAATCGCAAATTCACGCTTTTTTTGTTGTCCGCTTTCTTTGTCCATATTTATCGGCGTAAACATTACGTTGCTAGTTATGTATTGAATGGCGTCATTATAGCTTTTGATATCATATCCATCTACAATGCTGCCAGACAAACGATAGAGTATTTTCTTATTTACTGGATTATCTATGTCCAATACAATCTTCTTGCAAATATCTTTATCAGATATAATATTTAATGCTCTGAAAACTACTAGAAGAGGAATAGGTTTTTTAACTCTTGGAATCGATAAATATATGCTGTAATCGTTTGTTTTATCTGATATATACATTATAAGCTGTTTAGGTGAAATACATTTGAAAGTAGGAACAGACTTGATCTCCGCCATAAACTCCCATTTAGTATTGTTTTTAGAAATGTTGAATATTTGTATTTTGTTTTCGGCCGCCCTCTCTTGTCCTAATACGGTTTTTTCCGAACCATTGATTATAAAATACCCCCCCGGATCATATTTACATTCACCAGTTACATTACTGTCCATGTGTTTATAGTTATAAAGCAGGCAAAGGGACGATTGTAACATAATCGGAATCTTACCTATATGTACCTTAGGTATAACGTTGTATAATATTTTCTCATTTTCTAATTTATCACCACTTCTTATAATATATTTAATTTTAATATCAATAAGTGTCGAGGACGAATAGGTAAAGTTACGTAGACGACTCTCATTAGGAAACATTAGTTTTGTAGCACCATTATTCTCGTGAATCTGTGGCCTAAGAATACTAAAATTTTCAAAAGAAATATTTATTTCTAATGAATATTTATTTAACTCTTTGACATAATACTGTTCAGATCTTATAACTACAGGATTGAACATTTCAATTGTGTTAATGATCTGTGTATTTATGAAATAGTTATAGGATTCTATCTGATGTCTAACTAATCTTTCTAGATACTGTTTCTTGAAGTACAGGTTGATTATTGCCCACGGAGTTTCATCACTATAAATATCATCTTTTTGTTTCCTGCAATCCATTTATTAATTTATAATAAAATCATTAATCTTTAAATCAATTTATTTTAAAAATATAGGGATTGTTACAAATTAATCTGTGTATATACTATAATGAATAACGCATTAAATGATGCTTTTGGTCCAATGGATTCTGCTAATTGCGATTTTTTCCTAATAGTCTCCATGATAGGAGCTTTAGTAATGATAATGTCGTTAGTTTATGGAATAATGAAATATAGTGAAAATAAGAATATACTTATTATTGTTTTATCGATAGTGCAACCGTTTGTTTTATACTTTCAAAATAGATTATTATACAATATGTGTAGGGGAAGTATAAATTAGTAATATACGGTTAATAATTTTGTTGTCATATTAATTATATGACAACAAATAAAAAAGAAATTAAAATTAATCCGGCGCTTTTCAAAATATCGTCTTCTAAGAAGGATAAAACTAAAAAAGCCAAACCGGTTAATTTTAAACCCATGAGTATAAAACGCGATCTTATTAAAAGAATAAGGGAAAGGAAGAATTTGGCTAATAATAACGAAGATTCCTTTAAAACATCCGTGAATTTATTTAAAGAAATAGATGTGAAAAAAAAAGAAGAATCTTTTGATAAACCGAAAATTGAAATACCTAATGTAAAGCCCGAAGAGAAATTGGATATAAGCGTTAAGACTGATTATATTGAAAACTATGATTCTAATTCGGGACTTTTGCCACAACCGCCTTACAGTAATTTGAAGAACAGTACCAGTAACAAACCTACATACAGAGAATGGAAGAACACAACACAGAAAAGACCTCATCCAGTAGTTTTAACTGAACCTATGAAGGAGAAAAAGCATGTGGCTAAAAAATCTAAGCATTATACGAAATTGGGTAAAAAAAATAAGACTATATCAGTATTAATAAAGGATCGCGCAACCAGAAAAACTGTCGATCAAGAAGTTAATTTATTGAAGCATCATGAGATATCGAAAATTAAAGAATACTTAAGAGATAGGGGATTAATTAAAATTGGAAGTCACGCCCCCGAAAGCATACTAAGAGAAACATATGAAAATGCGTTCTTAACAGGAGACGTTAATAATGTGAGTAAAGAGAATTTGATTCATAACTACCTTAATTCATAAATATCTTAATTAATTATATATGTCTAAGGCTTGGGATAATCAGCACGAGCTCATATTGAAAAAATGGGGCGAAGTTGCTGCATGCTACAGTTGGATGCATGATAGAGCCTATAGACAATATAAGGTAAAAAATATGCATTATGCAATTCCGGTTATTATATTAAGTACGTTAACAGGAACGGCGAATTTCGCCCAGCAAAATATACCCGAAAGGTACCGCGCTGAAGCTATTATGATAATAGGAGGGCTTAATCTGTTGTCTGGATTGATTACAACACTGGCACAATTTTTCAAGGTTAACGAGTTACAAGAAGCACATAGAGGATCGAGCGTTATGTTCTCTAAATTTTCGAGATACATAGCGGTTGAGCTTAACTTACCAATAAATGACCGAAGCAGCGATGGTGCAGTTTTTGTAGAGAATTGTAGACAAGAATACAACCGGATGGTCGAGCAAAGTCCTTCTATCCCCGATAGTATTTTGGTGGTTTTTAATAGAAAATACAAGAATGCCCTTTTTAGTAAGCCTGCCATATCTCGTCTGGAAGAAATAAAAATATTCAAGGATATTGACACTCATGAAGATGAACGCAGGAAACGCATAGAGAGAATACGATTTATTGAACATCAAAAAACATTGAAGAACGTTAATAAAAGTGGTATGATATTTAAAGTGCCGTCCGTACTGCGCAACCGAGGATTGGATGATTCTGATAGTGACGAGCTTAACATGGATACCCGTCCTGGCGAAGAGAAGGTGGAAATAGAACTTCCTAATGTTGGTGGTAGTGCAGATAAACCCGATGTTTAAATTCAAAATAAATTTTTAAATTGAATTTAAAAATACGTTGTAAATTAACTTTATATGATGCAAATGGAAAATAAAAACTGTTATTATTTTGAACTATCCCATATTAACATTTTTATGTACATAATATATTTTCATCTTTTTATGAGTTATTTTACATGTTCACTAACGAAATCTTATATGCCTTCTTTGTTTTGCCGTTTATCTTACGTATACGAAGGTGTTAAGCTTTATTTGTTTCCTAAAACCCCCAAATTAAATGCATATGATACATTTCTATTGGTTGTTGATATGGTGGAAGCCTATCGTCCATTATTCAGTAAATCTATGATTAGAAATATAAAGAAAAATATTGAATTGGCGAAAGAACATGGTGTTCCAGTTATTTATACTAGATGGGTTAGAATAGCCGATAGTGATAATATGATTTATGATGTGGTTGATAGCAAAAGATTTTGGAGTTTCTATATTCCCGAAAAGACGGATATTATAGATGAGATTAAATGCGATATAGAAGACAGCGACAAGATTATTAAAACTATATATCCTAATACATTTGCATCTGGAAATCAGCTTATAGATTTTATTGGTGATAGACGGAACATGCTTATTTGTGGGACATGGACGGAATCATGCATTAAACACACGGCCGATGCGGCGGTGGAATTGAATATTAGACCATATATATTGAAACATGGATGCAGTGGTCATTGGCCTTTTTCGAGTTGGTCGATGATAGTACAAGGGATGCTGCAAAGCGAAATAGTTAAATCAGTAGAATATTATTATTTAAGTTAATTTCTTCTTCTTCTTCTGGTTTTTTTTGGTTTTTTTTTTAAAGGCTTACCTTTTTTGTGTTTTTTATTTTTTGTTTGTTTTTTATTTTTCTTATTTTTCTTATTTTTATCTTTGCTGAATTTACGAATTTTGGTTTTTCTGTTTTTTCTTGTTTTCTTACCACCTGCGGGCACATGCTTGCGCCGTGGCTCATCCTCCTCCAGCTCGGCTTCGTGATCGTGTCGTACAGTTTTTGACCAAATAGGGACAGGTTTGTGCTTCAGTGAGCTTAGCAAAACTTCTAATTCACTGGCTTCAAGCTGTGCCAGAACTGCCACAACCTGAACGAGGTCGTGCGCGCGCGCGACGCGCTCGAGCAGCACGTGACGCACCGCGCTATCCTCCTCCTCCTCCTCCTCCTCCTCCAACAACAATTTCACTAGCTCCTTGACATCCGTTAGGGAGAATTCTTTATCATTAATTGTTTTGTTTATTTTTATAATTAAATTTCTTTTCTCCTCGGACATGGCGTCGGGGCCGCCCGTCACCACCCCTTGCGCCGCCACCCGCGCCGGCGCAAGGGGTGGCGCCGCCACACCGCCCGCCGCCCCTGACAGCAGCAGCGGGACCCCCTGCGAGACGCCGCCGTCGTCGTCGTCATCCTCCTGCGAGACGCCCCTGTCGCCGGGCGCCGGCGCGGGTGGTGGCGTCGGCGGTGTCAGGGGCGGCAGGAGCGTGGGCGGCGGCGGCGGCGCGGCGGCGGCGGCGGCTTCGGCGACGATACGGGCGGCTTCGTCGGCGGCGAAAGCGGCGTAGTCGACTTCCTCGTCAACAACGCGCGCGACCTCTGGATCAGTCACAGTTTTAATTTCATCTAACATTGTGAAGAAATTCACATTACCAGGACAATAATCATGCATATTATCTATATCGATATTTCCTTGATATATACATGCGATGTACAAATCATCAAAAAATTTCTCGGGAGGTACCTCCCTCGACAAGCACCAGTAAACCAGACCGGTTATAAGCATTACTTCAAGATTATAAGTTATGTGGTCAGCATCAAGTATGTCGTGCACCTGTAACCCGTCATCTCTCACTAAATTGATCAGCCCCTTCTCAATGATCTTATTCCCTCTCGCGGGCAGCCCGCTCCACACGACCTCAGCCTGTTCCGCCGCGAGACCAAGATGTTCGCTAAACTGACCCCATTCGAACCGCCTGTTGTGTATGTAGTCATTAATTTCTTCACTTACAAAATATTCATCAGTATCCCAGCTTTCGGGTTCATTTAGGTCAGGGACATACCCAATTAATTTTGCTAGCTCCTCCGGCGCCCCGCCGCTCTGTGACTGCGACAGGGCGCTTCGAGATGCACTGCCAGTTGTGATATCTGTCGAGATTTTTTTTCTGAATTTACCAGTCATCGCCCCGCGCCCTCCAATTATTTCAAAAAATTTTATTTTTTGAAATTGTTTTTCAGTAACCGAACCACGGTCCATTTCCATATGTTTGACGCAAAATTCATACAAATTAGATTTTGCACCAACTAGGCCGAGCCCGCTGGATTCATCATGGCGGGTGTGTTTTCCTTTATTTGATGGAGCTGTATAGAGTGCCGCTTGAGTGCATTTTATAGCTGAGTTGCTTTTGAGCATAGTAAAAAAAGGGTGAACAGTATTTTCTAATCTTAGTTTTATAATCTTACGGTTTAGTTCATCTATTTTTTCGCCGCTTTGCGCTGGATTGCTTCTGATTTCATCAAGTAATTTCAGCAGATCGTCCCGGCTGGTATCCACGAAATCTGTGTAGTCCTTGATATCAGCTATACATGCGTCTAAAAATAACCGCCCGGCGTCTGTGAATTTGACTGTATAGCTGCCAGCCAATTCAAAATTTTCAGTAGGTGGAAAATCTTCCAGGAATTTAATAATGGCATTATTATTAGCCTTAATGCCTTCTAGGGTATTATTCAACTGGTCCGTAATTACCTCTATTACGGGTTTACTTTTATAATTTGTAGCACTATAACAGGTCGAGTCGCGCTTTCCATGTAACCGCCCACTACTCTGTCCTGTATGAATAAAATCTTTATTGCCTAGGATCCTGCAGCTTATCGCCACAACATTATCACCTGTTCCCAAGACCACCTGAGCGCCCGCTTCCGGCAGGCCGCCCGGACCACTCCGCCGGTGCGACGCGGCGTCGCCGGTGACCCCGTGCTCTGCAAGCAATGCTCGAAGGGAGAAAATTATGTTTTGATACTTGTCGCCCCATGATTTTCCTTTAGCAAGTTTAACTAGCTTATTGGGTTGTGATTGTTTACTCAGTGTAGGGATCTGTTCATTCTTTGATGCATTTCCTCTAAAATAGGCAGTATCTCCTTGATCTGATGTGAGATGACACAGCGGCCGCGTGCTCTTACAACCAGCTCCATTATTAATCGTGAAATCAAAATAGAATTTGGCATTCCCGACAACCGGCTCCGGATTCGGACTCACGCGCTTCGCGAACAATGAACAACCTGTATATCCATAATGTTCCATTGCCGATTGAGTCACGATTATAGTATCATTTACATTCTCATGCCAATTATTCTCGGTGCCCCTGATGATCACGCCTGAATCTATATATGTTCCGAAACTATTTATAGTTACAGCATTCTGCCGGGCGCCGGGTTTTTTGACATACGTATTCGGGCCCAGGCATCCCGCGTCGGCCATGAAGTCATGATATAGAAAAGGCGGGTTTAATTCATTATCTTTGCCCCCATCGGGTTTTAATTTTTTCCAATACTGGGTTACCATCGAGTGACTGATTTTAGTATAAATGTGATCTTCAATTCTGTAAAGTACGGAGCGTTTGGGGTTACTGTCGTATTGAGGCCACCTGTTTCCCAACCGTTCCACAAATTCTCTAAGTGTTGGGAATAAATCCAACTTATGAAGGATACGAATATTTGTCTCGGAATTAAATCCATCTTTGAGCATATCTAAATATACTATCATTTCTTGACATAATTTAAAGTATTTGCAATTCTGAGGTGTATCAACACGGGGGTTGGCTGACATTTGGTCCAGCACTGTCGTCACATCCCACCCCAATATTGTACTCAGCTCGTTCGGATTCAGAATTACCAAAAAATCATCAATACTAAATTTTCCGAACGGTTTGTCCGAGGGCTTGAATAAGGCCACCGCCGTGGGCTCGTCGGCGGGTCCGGTGCCCTGGCCCTCTTTGTAATAGAATTGAAATTCGCCGGTATTCTTATCAAAGTCTATTTTATAGTTATTATTAGGCATTATATATATATATATATAATACATTTTATAATTAACTTAAAACCTTAAAATAATTATAAAATAATGGGAATAGTAGACGATTACATAAGCGAAACAAATAAATATAAACAAAGTCATGGTGATAAAACTGTTGTTTTATTACAGTGTGGCAGTTTTTTCGAAATATATGGCCTAAAAGATAAACATGGGAATATTACTGGTTCGGATCTGGTTAAAATAGCCGAAATATGCGAGCTAAACATCGCCAATAAAAAAATATGTGTCCAAGGTAAAAATGTCGTTATGGCCGGATTTGGACTGCAAATGATAGATAAATACCTAAGAAAACTCAACGATAAAGGTTATACATGCCCAGTAATAGTTCAAGATGTTCAAGCGCAAAATTCCCCTCGCAGTTTAAAAGGAATTTATTCACCTGGAACAAATTTTATGAATGAAACAAATAACCTCACCAATAATATACTCTGCATTTGGCTAGACATAAATAATTCAGATACATTGCTAAACAACTCCAAAAAACAAACTATCATATGTGGTTCGGCATGTGTAGATATTTACACAGGCAAATCATTTATCCAGCAATTTTCCAATGAATATCTACACAATCCAGCTACTTTTGATGAACTCGAAAAATTCGTTTCTATATACAATCCTTGTGAAACTCTAATAATACATAATTTTCAAGATGAAAACAAAGTAAATGACATCGTCAATTTCGTAAACATTCAATCATCCAAAATCCATAAAATAAGCACGACAAGCCAAAAAGCAATAAATTGTGAAAAACAAACATACCAAAAAGGCATTATAGAGCAATATTATGAAAATAAAGACACAGAAAATATTTACTTGGAGCTATCAAACTATTATATAGCGTGTCAATCTTTCTGCTATTTGTTGAATTTTCTTTATGAATCCAATCCAAACCTCATATCTAAAATAAATGAACCTCACTATGAAACTGCCAACAAAGAAAAACTTATAACTGCAAATCACTCTCTTAAACAGCTAAATATAATAGAAGATAACAATTACAAAGGTAAGCTTTCTTGTATGGTTAGTTTTTTAAACAATGCTATAACGCCGATGGGCAAGCGTGATTTCCAGCATATTTTATTACATCCTATTTCAAACAAAGAAGAGTTGAAAAATGAATATGACATAACAGAATATCTAATAAAAACAAACAAGCTGGCAAACATAAGAAATGAACTGCAAGAAATCAAAGATTTGGAAAAATTAAACAGAAAATTAATATTAAAAGAAATAACACCAGTCAATTTCGTAACCATCAACGATAATATCGAAACTATCAAAAAAGTCTATAAGGGTTTATGTAAAGACAAAGTATTGAATGATTACCTCTTTAAAAAATTAGGTAAATTAGATGATATAGATAAGGTAAGTCAAGAGATAACTAAAAAAATAAAAACCACACTTGATCTTAAATTATGTAAAGATGTAAACACGTTGAATATAGATAGAAATATTATATACAAGGGTGTTTTCAATGAGTTAGATGAAAAGGTGGTGAGATGGCACGAAGCCAATGACACACTGGAATGTATAAGAAAGTATTTAAACAATTTCTTATTGAAATATGAGACAGATAAAAGAAGGGTGGCGCCAACAAAGAATACCAATGATTATGTAAAGATTCATGAAACAGAAAAGAGTGGGTGTACGCTGCAGCTAACCCAGAAAAGGGCAAAGACTATTACAGAGGAATTCGCAAAGGCGAATATCAAAGGAGAAGTAGAACTAACATATAAATCGTCATATGATGAAACAAAAGAAAACATAGTAAAATTAAACATAGATGAATTGCAGTTTTTAACAGCGACAGGAACAAACAAAAACGTTATGGGAAGTCAATTACAGGGAATATACAAATCCATTACAGCGACAAAAATCAAGATGTTAGATGAGGTGGTAATGCAATATAAGAATTTTATAAGGGATTTTACAGAATTAACAGATAAATTTTTGCATGTAGTAAAATACATAACAACCCTGGATGTTTTGCAAAGCAAGGTTTATGTGGCGACAACTAATAAGCTGTGTAGACCAACCATAAAGGAACACAACAAGGCATACTTTAGTTGTAAAGGTTTGAGGCATCTTTTGATCGAACAGCTTAACACTAGCGAATTGTATGTGTCAAATGACGTGGAGCTAGGTAAAGAAAAGGATGGAGTGCTGATTTATGGTACAAATGCGGTAGGTAAGACGAGTTTGATAAGGTCGTTGGGTATTTGTATAATAATGGCACAGGCAGGTTTGTATGTGCCTTGTAGAGAGATGGATTATTCGCCATATACGCAGATATTCACGAGGATATTAGGCAATGATAATATATTCAAAGGATTGTCTACTTTTGCGGTTGAGATGTCGGAGTTGAGGACTATATTAAAATATGCGGATGAGAATAGTTTAATATTGGGGGACGAGTTGTGTTCTGGGACAGAGACGGAATCGGCGACGGCGATATTTATATCAGGTGTGACAGATTTGCATAACAAAAGAGCGTCCTTTATTTTTGCCACACATTTCCATGAGATAACAGACAGAAGTGAGATAAAAGATTTAGACAAACTATGTTTAAAACATATGACAGTTAGGTATGATCAAGCGGGCGATTTGTTAATATATGATAGAATACTGAAAGATGGACCGGGTAATAGCAATTATGGTTTGGAGGTATGCAAGTCGCTTTCGATGCCGGAGGATTTTTTAAATAGGGCACATGAGATACGTATAAAATATAATCCCAAAGAGAAGGATGTTTTATCGATGACACAAAGTCGATACAATAGCGATAAATTGATAGGTAAATGCGAGATGTGCGGGGATCCGGCGACAGAAATACATCATATGTATCCGCAGGAAATAGCTGATAATAATGGATTTATAGAAGGATTCAAGAAGAACCATGCAGGTAATTTGATGAGCATATGCAATAAATGTCATAAAGGTCTGACAAAGAATAAGGTAGTACATAGAAAACACAAAACAACAATAGGTATATGTTTAGAGGAAATGTAATTTTGTGAGAGTATATATATATATGGAAATCCCTTTGCCGATAGCACTTATAATTTTAATGATAGTATTAATAGGAACTAGCAAGGAGATAATGACAAAGTTCTTTGAAGGTCTTATGGAGTTAAGTGATAATTTATTTGAGATAATAATAGTAACATTTTTTATAATAATAACAACGAGTTATTTGATGATTTATAGCCCAGGCTCAGATAAAAGAAGCGGTACGTTTAGAGGTACTGAATATGACAATAAATATGTTGCTACCATTAATTAGTGAATAAAATTGAATTAAATATAATATCTTTATTTGATATAGAAATGATTATCCCAGTTAAGTGTTTTACATGTGGCAATGTTTTGGCAGACAAGTACGAATACTATAAAGTAAATGTTAGGTTAGAAAAGGTAAAAAAAAATTTGGATGCAGATAAAGTGATTTATTTAACAAATGAGAATGTAAATAAAACACCTGAAGGAGAAATAATGGATAAATTAGAGCTTTTCAATATGTGTTGTCGTAGACATTTCTTAACGCATGTAGATATTGAATAATAATTTTCTAAAATAAGTATATAATGCCGAGTACGATGACTATAATGGTAGTTTTGATGATATTAAGTTTAGCGTTGGTAGTTTTTATTGGTCCTTCTTATATAAGACCGCTAGGAGTAATAACAGATCCAATTAGCTACAGAGTAGGAAGCGCATATCATAATATCAAAGGTACAGATCGCGATAGAATGGAACCCTCACCTAGTGTATTAGTACAAGGAATATAATATGTTGGTATAAAATATATAATGGAGAATGAATTGTGTACTCCTGCCTTAATTTATTTGGTTTTATCAATTTTAGGATATTTAGGTTTAATTTATCAGAATTTAACAACTCAATCATATTGCGTAGGGGATTATGAATGCGATATGATAGAAAAACCCTTGGCGTTCGTAATAAAATTCGTATATATAATAGTTTGGACTTGGGCACTAAATTTACTTTGCAATAAAGGATACACTAATGTAGCTTGGTTTTTGTTTTTGTTTCCCTTTATTATTTTAATTCTACTTTTATTATTATTCGTCTCACTTGGTATATTCAAATAATTATTTTCTAATAATAATTATATAATGCCACCCAAGAAGAGAGGGCCTCCTATCAATAAACCAGTATTTCGTAAAAGAATTATGTGCGAACCGGCTATGTTATATTTATTAGTTGCCATGCTAGGTTTAATGGCTTTAGGTTTACAGAACCTATCCCACAATGACGGATCATTTTGCATGGGTAAATATGAATGCGATGCGGTAAGCAAGACAACTGCTTTTGTTATGCAATTATTTTACATTTTATTCTGGACATGGATATTAAATACATTATGTAAATATGGATATAGAAATGTTTCCTGGGTAATAGTTTTATTACCGTTCTTTTTGTATGTTGGAATAGTTAGCTCTTTAGCGTCAAGCGGTGTACTATATGTTGTCGTAGAGGGTTCTAGCTGTAATAGAGAGGAACATAAGTCATGATAAAATCTATAAAGATTTATGCATGTTCATTATCAATATTAACATTAGACAACTTATACCGGCTACATAGACGTGAACCAACGTATCATTAGGTAAAGGATTTTTTGGTGGATTTTCCGAAGATTTAATAAATTTATGCAATAAATCTATATCGTTATTACAATTCGTCATTTATAGTAATATATGATATAATTATTTTCTTTAATTATATTATATTAATGTCGCAAATTACATATGTACCTAAAAATGAGTTTAATTCATCAGGTAGCACAGATAGTACTACGTGGTATTCAAAAAGCGGAAAACCATTAAAGATATGGCGTAAACGTGGGTACACAAACAGTTTAGGTACAAACAAATCAAGCAAGGATTATGATTGCTCTGGATGTCCTTCGGATTTTATAATTGGTACCGAATTCAAAATGCTTGGTAAATATATAAGTCCGTCTTCTATATCAGCAAATCCTAAACGTGATGCATCAGGATGTATTAGTGTAGATAATACAAGAGGTCCGGTTGGAACAACCAGTGCAGGAGCAAAAATTAGAGGTTCGATTACTATTCTTAACAAAAAGTATTATTCTAATGCTTCGGGCTATTTACAATCCAGAAGTTTGGATTATAAAAGTAACACAATCAAAAGCAAATATCCAAACGTTGATTACTACAAAGATACAGGAGAACATGCGGATGAATATATTTGGCCTGATGGCACTGAGCTGAGCAGTTCCCTATACAAGGGTAAAAAATGCAACGATAGTGGAGCTTACAATAAAGTTTATTTTAAACCAAATAATCAACAATTTGGCGTACAAGGAGCGGTCGATTCGAGTGCCCGTCTTACCAGATTAAAATATAATACTATACAAAAAGCAGGTAAGTTTATGGGCGACAAGAGCAATACACAGGCTGAATGTTTAAGACGTAATGGCATCAAAAAGAGATGCGATTAAGCAATGTTAAATGAATTATACAATACGCTATTCTTTATGCACCAATCAATACATTTTGATACGTTTTTTTTCCTATAAGTTTCCAACTTGTCGTCACTCTTTTCGTTTAATATTAATTCAATTGTTGTATTAATATTTTCAATTTGAAACTGTCCAAGAATATAGTTGATTTCCTTTATTTTATTCATAAAAACAGTTGGAATAGGCATATTCAAAAACCTGTATACGTTGACCTTTCGCAAATCATATATTGAAAATACGTTGTAAAAGACATAGTAGAATGGTTCTGAATCGTCATATTTAAAATCTTCACATACAATGTATTTTTCCGAGTTAGCAATTCGACTTGTACATGGTTTAGTAATAGTTACGCTATTATAGAAAAAGGACAGTAAATATAATAAATCAATGGATGCGAAATTAAATATATCAAAAAATTTGATAATGAAAGATCCACCCTTTTTCTGCATCAATATAGCAAAACATATTTCGGCAAATATAAGATTACAAGCCAGTTTCTCTTGGTTATTGAAATCGCTAGAAAAATCAAAACCGCCGTCTGCAGTAATAAGATCCATTCGGTTTTTGTATTTCATGAAACAATATTTAAGATTGATCGGAAGCAATATATCACCCGTGCCACTGCTTCCATAATCCAACTTAATGTTAGGATACTTTTTCATAATATCCTTACATTTATTCCAATTAGGAATATTACTAGTATTATCGACAAGGGTAATCCCAGTATATATGTCGCTTTTATTTTTTCTGGCATTTGCAATAGCTTCTATGAAACCACCCGGTCCTTCGGCCAAATGAAAGGTCTCTATCGATGCCCCAAACTTTTTAGTAAGCTTAAAATTATTGAGGATCTCGACCATTTTGAAGTAAGACCTGGATATAGGTTTGTATTTGCTCACAGCCACTTTGTAATATGGTATCTGTGTATGTATAAATTCGTAAGTATTCGTATACTTTTTAACCTTCTCCCATTGAAGTATATATTTATCGATTTTATTTTTGTTTTTCTTTAAAGAATCTACTAATGAATAACATATATGATTTTTATCATTCATATTGTTACAGCTACTTATATCAATATTATGTATTCCAATAGTAGACGTGTTACTTGGTAAAGCAAAATATCTCATATACATAAAATTACTATATATTTATGTTCTTTACTTACTTAATAATAATTCTTTTAGCTAATTTTTTAATATTTTTAGGTTTGATAAGCATTTTATTCGAGGAAACTTTATCTAATTTTATTTTTCCAACGTTGCGCTCTTTTTTGAATATGAAATATCTGTTGTAAAATGATATTTTCCTTTCTTCGGAACTCATATTGGTTGATTCGCCGATATTCTTCTTTAATTGTCTGTCGCTCAATATCTGATTCTCCATGTGTGAATGTAAATCGCTGAATAATCCATTCGAGTTGGGCAAATTCATATCATTTGCCTCTTCTTTGGATATTAACACAAAACCATATTTTTCCATTATGTTTTTAAAGAATTCGAAATTAACCAGGTATTCTATAAACGATTTACCTATTGTTTCTTGGAAAACGTCTATAGCATAACCAAGCGATGTTTCGTCGTCTTTAAATTCGGCATATTCGTATTTTTT
>Ga0160422_10000154_pt1 | contig 39370 bp, 45 predicted proteins | sample Fk160mmetaG_FD_108192 | JGI IMG/M metagenome (GOLD analysis project Ga0160422, IMG submission 108192) | Marine microbial communities from the Central Pacific Ocean - Fk160115 60m metaG | ecosystem: Environmental > Aquatic > Marine > Oceanic > Photic zone | place: The Central Pacific Ocean... | reverse complement strand
ACACCATTGTAATCTTCCCATTCAGGATGTCCTGTTGGATCAACACCATCGTCTTGAATAACAATGTCAACACCAGTACCATCTAGTGTGTAATTGTAATCTCCTGAGAATCCTGAGTTTGACTGTGAGGCATAGTTTGTATATTCCTGTTGTATGTGTCTATACAATCCCCAGTTCACGCTGTCTTGACCATTTGTAGCTGACCTTTGAAACTCTGCTGTTTGTATTGCAAATAGTTCTGCTTTTTCATCTATGCTTGATGGTTCAACGTCAAGTATTCTTGCATCTGCTTTAAGTTTTTCTGCTTCTTCTGGTTCAAGCATATAACAAGTAATTCTATTATTAGTTGCTTTTGCGTGTGAAACGTCAACAGTTCTTGTAGGGAATACATTTGAATCAACACCAGCATCACCTGATGTATCTCTTTGCAAGTCATAGTCTATCTCTGCTATGTCTATTCCTTTTTTTGTTATGACTCTAAATTCTTCCATTAGTTATTACCACTCATTTTAAATCCTGTTGGACCAGTTGTGTCTAAACCTTTTTTCTTACTAAACGTTTTGCTTTTGTATATGTTACCAAAGAATGCAATTCTATTTGATGTGGCATCTGGTGACATCAAGTTTCTAGTGTTGGCAAAAAATGTAGATGGAGTATTTTCATCTGTTGATCCTTGATATAATAATCCTTTTATACTGTTCTTGTGCCACCACTCACGCAGTTGTGCAGGAGTATAACCTGGATTAAGTTGTAATACTAAACAGCTCATTCCTGCTACATTAGGAGTACTCATTGATGTTCCACTTAGATTTAATATAGCTGTACTGCTTGTACTATGGGCACTTACTATATTTGTACCTGCGGCATACACATCTACTCTTGGTCCTTTATCACTTGATGTGTTACAGGCTTCTGAACTTGAATATAATGCACTATCTAGATTTCCTACCACTATTGTGTCTGGACCAATGTTACCTGCACCCCTATTATAGTATATAGGGTTACCTGGAGAAATACCTCCTGAAGTAACACTTCTTGTGATGTAATTGTTGTAATCAACATCTCCTGGATAACATAATTTTTGACCTTGGTTTCCTGCACTCTTGTGGTAATGCACACCTTCGTCTTGCATTTCTTCTACTTCAGCATTTAAGTTGTATAAGTTTGCGTTAAATCTATTTGCACCATCACCTATCATTCCATACTGTGAACTTTTTACACTTCCAACACTTGAGCCTCTAAAGTTAATATCTGTTAGGTTACTAAAATAAGACTTATATCCCCAACTTGCACTTACCACAGTTGGTCTTTTAAATCCAGTTAATGGATTCACAGTTTTTGCTCTGTGAAATTCTTTGATAGCGTCAAACCAATAGCTTGAATTTACAGTATTCATATCCAAACAATAAATGTTTGCGTTCTTGGCCCAACCATATGTTTTGCCCACAGCCGTTCCGGCACAGTGAGTTGCATGATAGTTTGCACCAGAAGTACTTGAATAATCCAACGTTGCTATTGAAGAACAGTTAGGCAAAGTGTTCCATTGGAACTCTTGTAAACGACTGTTTCCGTTTCTGTCTTGCCATTCTACATGATCGTATCTAAATTTTGATTCTTGGTGTATGTAATCAATACCACTTCCATCTAAATGATAATCGTGTGTTCCACCTATGTCACTTGATACAGAACTTCCCCATTCATTTGTTTCTGAGGAATGTCTTTTGAATCCCCAGTTGTCTCTTGAAGTAGATGTGCTGTTTCTAATGAACGTACCACTTTGCTCGTAGTCTAACCAATCATCGTCCCAAACCAATGGTTCATTAACACCACCTACTCTATCATCTTTCAATAATGTTTGGGCTTCTTCATCTGTAAGAGCAACCTCTAACATACGTTTACTGATTGGTCTTGTGTTGACAGTATCAACTATTCTATCTGGAATGTCAGTTATAGATGTAGAAGTTGTCAATTCATTTAAGAACTGATCCTTGTCTACTCCCTTTTTTAATGAAACGACGTAGTGTTTCTCTGACATAGTAACTCCTTAAACAATCGTTAAGTTACCTACCATGCCCCCGTGAATTGTACACTGGTATACCAATGACGTATCACTTGGTTCATGTGGTACTGTAAATATTTGTGTTCCTGTTGTTGATCCACTAACACCTTCAGTGAATGAACTTCCACCAGCACTTGTTCTAATTGCAAATGGATGTCCTGATCCTGTGGTGTTGTTGAAAATATATGTAGCACCTTTGTACAATGTTAAGTTTGGATTGTCAGCTGTACTTGTTACGCCAGGTCCTGAAAATCTATATGCACTCGCACCATTTGATGTAATTGTGTAATAGAACACTGGTCCTTGTGTTGCCGCCCAAGCACTACCATTGTAGTAAACCATGTCTCCAGCACTTGGAGAGCTTATTGAAATACCTGCTGATATAGTATCATTGACCCAAGCACTACCATTCCATTTTAAATATTGATTTGCTTGTATGGTTGAAATTGTAACGTCAGCTAAATCATCAAGATCCATGTTACCACGGTTAATTGTGATGTTGCCTTCCATATCACTTGCAGTTGTAATGCCTGTGCCACCAATAATTTTTATTGATTCATCTCTGCTTACCAATTTCATTGATGAGTCATCAGCACCTATGCTGAAACTAAATTGCTGTGCCGTGCTTCTCCATGTGCTACCATTGTAGAATAACACATCACCACTGTTGCTGTCATAAATCATGTCACCAGCTTGTCCTGTTAAGGCATTAAGAGCATCTTGATCATATGCACCCAATCTCAATGGTGTTTTTTGTAATACCACAGCATTCGCGGCATCAAATATAATGTTACTTGCACTTGTAAATGTTGGTACACCAGTACCTGAAGTTTGTAAAGTATCTGCGGTTACAGTTGTTGCAGTAATTGTTGTTGCGGCAATGTTTACACCTGTTAATGTGTCTGTTGTTTTGTTGTAAACAAGACCTGCATCTCCACCAAATGAACCTGCATCATTAAACTGTACCTGTGTATCAGAACCACCTGGGTTACCTGCTCCACCGCCACCTGACGATGCAAATGTAATTGTATCTGTACTTGCATCTGTAGTAATAGTCATGTTAGAACCAGCAACAAATGTTAAAGTATCTGTTGTTGAATCTGCTACAACGTTTGTCTGTCCTGCTACTGCGATTGTGCTGAACAAGTTTTGTGATCCACCGCCGCCTGTTTGATCAACCCAAGATAGTGTTCCTGATCCGTCTGTTCTTAAAACTTGATCAACATTACCATCACCATCTGGTAAAATGAATGTTGTGTTTGCTGTTAAACTTGCTGGTGCTCTAAAGGCTGTGTAATTTGCGTTAGCACCGTCATAAAATCTTATTTGTGTTGCACTTGGTAATTTAACGTTGCTTGAAATAGTAACTTCGTTTGTGCTGTTTGCAATAGCACCACTTACATTTACGTTGGTTGCGTTTACAGTTGTTGGAGTAATAGTTCCAACAGTTAAAACGTTAGTGTTTGGATTATAAAGTATACCTGCATCTGTTCTAAGTGCTTGACCATTTGCCGCAGTTGATCCAACGAAAGTTAAGTATTGATTTGACGCACCAGCATCTGCAACAGTTGTTACAGTTGCCGCATCTACATTGTTTAATGGACGTGGTCTCCACTCGTTGTTTGCCGCGTTCCAACTTAATGCGTAATCATTTTGTGGAGCAACAGTTGTAACGTTTACATCTGTAAGGTCACCTAATTCTGAAATTGAACTTGATACAGTTCCTGGTTCCCATCTGCTGAGTGCATTGTTCCAAATTATTGCTTGTCCGTTTGACGCACCAGTTGTTACAACATCAGTCAAGTCATCAAGTGATACACTTGCATTGATTGTTAAGTCACCTTCTGCGTTGCTTTGTGTTGTTATTCCAGTACCACCACTAAACTTGATTGATTCACCTCTAGTAATAGTTCTGATTGTGCTATCGTCTGCCGCTATCTGTACATTTGAAATTGTGTCAGCTTCGTTGGCCATTGGCACCCAAGCACCTGCATGAGCAAAGTATGCCTTACCAGTTGAATGCACATGAGCAAACATACCGTGATATGTTGATGGGCTTACTGCATTTAAAGCCTCTTCATTTGCAAACACATTGGCAAAGTAAATTTTTCCTGTTGTTATAAAATCTCTTGTAGTTGAGTTACCTCTGGATAAAACAGTATCAATGGTATCTGCTTCAGTTACAGTAGATCTGTATTTGAAAGAACCCGTTGTGTTATCCCAATATAAAACTTTTCCGTCATCACCTGCTGTTGGTGTTGTTACGTTGTTTAAAGATTGTAATGTTGACGCTTGTATACGTGCATCTGTTCTTGCAACACTGAAATATAAATTTGTTGTGCCTTCATTGATTTGATCCGTTGTAGTTCCTGCTGATAGATATCCTACGTCATTTGCAAATGAACTTAATGCACTTGGAACAGTTGGTATAATTGGCTTGTTTGTCAAGTCATTGTAATCACCACTGAACGGATTGTTAAATGATACGTTGTTGATTCTTACATCAGTTGCGTTAATAGTACCTGCATTGGTAATACCAGCACCACTGAGATCTAAATTATCACCAACTGGTAATTCTTTTATCTTCTTGTCTGACGTATCTACTATTAGTGGTATTCTATTTGCCATTGTTGTTCCTTACTAACATATTTATAGTGCCGCTATCCTTGTTTTGAAGTCAGCAAAATCTGTACTTGCCGCTACCTCTGTTTTTAAACTTGCTATTGAAACGTATCCTGGTATGTTACCATTTACACCGTCAACTAACAAAGTTGAATTATCTGCAAACACTGATCCTGTTAAATTACCTACAAGTGTGTTTGCTGTGACTGTGCTTGATGCATGATTTACAATTACAGTTGAATCACTACCAATTACATCTCCAATAATACTTTGTTGTATAGTAGCACCACCCTGGTTCGAAACACCTACCTGACCTTCCACAACAATTAATCTTGTGTATAAGTCTGTGAAGTTGTTCTCTGCTTTACTAAAGGCGGTTCTTATCGGATCACCGTCACCTTTGTTTGCACTTGAACCTATGTTTATATTTTGTTGTGCCATTATACTCTACCCACCACCATTTCAATTACGCCATGTCCAGGTTCTAAATGATCTTCTAATGCTTTACCAATCACTGTTCCCATTTGTGGATCAATTCCTTTAGCGGCTAATCCTGGTACACTTGAAGTTACCAACATATCACCTTTGTGAATTATTCCTGCTACCTTAACTTTTGTTCTTCCTTGTAATGCTACTGCAACAACGTGTTCACCTTCACAAGTACTGTTCATCAAGTAAGCTGGATTCTCTGATACAACTCCTGCCACTCTTGTATCCTTGTGCATTGTGTTTTGTGTAACTTCCTTGTCGCCACCAAATATTAATACTGTTCCTGGCTCATATTCTGCATCACTTACGTAGTTCTCTGCCAAGTCAGCATAACGAGCCTGTGTAGCCGTTCCGCTAAACACACCTGCGTAAATTGTGTTGTAACGTTTGGTTGCAGAACCAATCATGTAAGTGTTATCAACAGCTGGTTCAACTCCTGTTGAAGTTGCTTTTAATACTGTGTTACCGTCAGCTATAAGTGAAATTTCACCTGCCGCACTATAACCTGTGTTAGCACCAATACCAATACCTGTTGAATTTGCATCAAGCTCTCCTGGTGCTTCAATGAATGAACTGTGTATCCAATCAACTGCTAATCTTGATTCTCCTGCAAGTGCAGAGTTTGTTTGGAATGAACCTTGTGTTACTCCTGTGTTACCAATGTTAACACTTCCTGGTATTTCTACCGTTGGTGTAACAGTACCTGATGATGTCATAAATTGTGCACCACCTGGTGTAGTAAATTGTACTTCAGTTCCTGCTGTGTCTATGATTAAGTAACTGTCAACTTTTAATCCTTGCATTGATGCATTACCACTGGAGTCTGTTTTAACAAGTGCGTTTGCGGCACCAGTTGTAGAAACAGTTTCCTGTACACCACCACCTGCTTGGACAATAGTTGAGAATGGAACTTCTGTTACATCACCTGTTGTTGAATCTTGTACAGATCTTCCAAGTACTGTTTGGTCAGCTATGTTAATTAATTTTCTATAATCTAATGCACCATTCTCAATACTTACAAATCCGTTTGTTGTATTGAATATTGCACTATCGAAACTTGCACTACCTAAATCATTCTGTGTAATGCCTGTTGCGTTTGCTCTTGTGGTTGCCGCATTTAAATTTAATTTACTCTGTGCAATAGCGGCATTTGATTTAACATCAGCATTGATGATACTGTCTGGAGCAATCTGTAAATCAACAGTTGTACCTGTTCCTGTTCTTTCAGTTACAATGTTTACATCTGAATTTGCTTCTTCAACAGCAGTTGAAAATTCATGATGTGGACCATCTTTAGCTTGAGCAGTTATTGTACCACTTTGTGCAGAAATTACATCAGCAGTTGTAAAGACATTTGATACCGCTGTGTATGTAAGTAAGTTTTCAGCAACACCTTGTCTTGTAACATTTTGTACATCAACAAGTGTACCTGTTGCACTGGAGTTGCTACCTAATATTGTTTGACCTATTGTAAAGTTACCACCTGTTGCAACGGCAGTAAATATTCTAAACTTACCAGTTGTAACAATTAGTTGGTTACCAGCTAAATTATTTGATTCAAGGTCAATGCTTTCAAGCATTGTGTCACCTGCCGCAATCAAACTATCAACGTATGATTTTGTTGCCGCATCTTGGTTACCTGATGGATCAGATAAGTTTGTAATTTTAAATCCACCTAATGGAATATTACCTGTTGCTGATGTTGAACCATCTCTTGCAAGTACACCTGGTCCTATTGGATTAGACTGTACGTTACCTGCATGGTTAAATCCTAATCTTTTGTTTACGTATCCTCTTACTGCTGATTCAACTGGAACTGCATCAGTGGCATTATCAGCCATTGTATCGTCTGCACTAAATTCACTTACAACAACACCACGTTTGAATCCAATACCATCTAAGTTACTTAAAGCGATTGAAGCCGCAAATGTTACTGTACCAGTACCTTGGTCAACTGTAAAGAACTTACCAACTCTAAAGAAACCATCTTGGTCAGTACTTACATAGAATACTCTACCTTTGTCTCTCTCATCTGTTTCTTTGTTTTGATCTTTGGCTTGTGCTGGTGCACCAAATGTTGAATTTGGATAATTGGAAGTATTAAATCCTCCTGTACCAATGTCTAAGAAATCATGTCCTGTTGCTCTACAAGTTGAAATGTTAACAGTGATGTTAGCACCTTCTGATCCTTGTAAACCAACTCTTAATGTAACAACTGAATTGGTGTCAACTACCGTGCTGTGCAATCCTGTTACGTTGCTTGATGTATTAATATCTTTGCCAGGTGCATCTGTGATTGCAATAGTACCAAATCCTGATCTTTGTGTGTATCCTGTGATGATGTGTGTTTTACCATCCCATACAAATATCATGTCTCCTGAATTTAATCTATCAATCTGTGCTTGTGATGTTATTGTTACAATAGCGATGACATCGTCACCTGCTGTGTTACCCATTGTAGTACCACCTGCACCTGCGTGTGTGTTTAATTGTGCATTGGTATTGTCAACAACAAGTTTAATATAGTTGTAAGGACTATCAAATCTAATTTGTTTTTCAGTTGCAGTTAGAGCCGCACCTAAGGAGTTTGTTCCTGTAAATGACAATGTTCTGTAAACTGTTTCTGCTTCATCAAACACTAATGCAGAACTTGGTCTTGTTGTAGTAGATGAAACACCGTCAAATTCAAAAGTGTTACTAGATCTAATCATTATTTTTTGTGCATTAGATAGAACAGCTTTTAATCCTGTTGAACTTGTTGTGTTTGCACCTGTGGTTGCCAAGTTAAGTTTGTAAACAGTATTACTTCTTACTCCTGTTGGAGGTGAACCAGGTTGTGTTGGTTGTTCAATAGTGGTTACTTCATATCTAGTTGTGCCAATGATACCACCATGATCTATTTCAATTTCTGATCCTGCATTTGGAATATATTCTACGTCATACACATATACATACAATTGGTTTACTGCGTGATCAAATGTTGCTCCACCATCATCAAATATTTTTGCAGTCTGGGCCATGTTGTCATTAAGTGTAACTTCATCTGGAACTTCATTCGGATCAGAACCTGTTGATACCAATCCATAGTTACCATAAGCATTGGATCCATTTAATGATCTTATCTCAGCACCTGTGCCTGAATAGTATGCCGCTTCATTGTAATATGTAAACTGTGATACAAGTTCTGACAATGCTGTATTAATAGCAACAGTACCATAACCTAAATCGTTTACCTGTGTAAAGTCGTTTGCCAACATACTTCTGTTACCAGAAGTTTGTAAAGTAATTGTGTAAGGTGTGTTTTTAGTGTAACCACTGTTACCACCTGATGTTGGATCTAATAATAATGTAGCACTTCCGTTTGCTTGATCATAATTTGTTACAGCATTTACCTGATAACGTTGTCCGTCTACATAGAATGGACAAGGTACCTGTGGTTTTTTAATTCTTAAACCTTCACCAGTTTCACTTTGTACATTAATGCTATATGCGTTGTTTGTGCTTAAAATTTTTGTTCTTAAATTTCCTACAAATCCATCAATGAACATACCACCTGCAAAACGTTTCTTGTTGATGCTTTGTGAGAAACTTGTACAAGTTTGTGCATATGGTGATTTGGTTAATACTGATCCTTCTGGATCAAGTACCATCATAAATCCACCATGTCCTTTAACAGTTATGTTTCTAAGGATTGTTGCATCGTTCATTAAGAAACAGTCCATGTCCTTGTTGTTCTTGGCTGTACTTGCAGAATTTGTATGATCAGTTAGATAGTGATAACCATAACTGCTTGAATCTAGTGTTGGCAGTTGTCCAAGACCAGAGTCAATCACATTGGTCAAGAAAGTTAATTCAGTGTTTACTTTTGTGATTGCCGCAGTTTCACCTGCTGTTGAATCAATGGTTTGTGTTGTGATGCTTTGTAAACTTGTATGAGCAGAGTTTGTCAAAACATAAGTTCTTATAATATCACTTAATTCAATAAACGCCGCTTTTGTTTGTGCTTCTCTGCCACTGATGTTTGAACTTGCTCCATCGTAGTAAGTGTTTGCTCTGTCCCAAACTTTTTCATTACCACCATATTTAATATCATAGATCAATGCATCAAGTAATCTGCCTGTGTCTACTTCAAACTTTTTCTTGTCATAAGTAAATCCACTCCAAATGCCTGAACCACCTGATATCTGTGCATCAATCCATGCAATGGTTTCATCTTTTAAATATTCTTTGTTTGCTGTTAAAAGATTTACTGCACTTGGATTGTAAGTTGTTTTTAGATCAATGCCATCAAATGTTGGTTCTCTGTAGAAGTATACACTTCTCCATTGTGAAGTTGAAACTGCATCAATTGGTTGTATGATGACTCTTCTAAATTCATCACCCTTGATTGAAACACCATTGGATACTCTAATTGGAAAGTGTTCGTTGTATGTTCCAGATTCAACGTGTATGGTAATGTTTCTACTAGAAACTTTTGAACCATATTCTAATTCTTCACCAACTGTAAACGTAATTGGTTCTAACAATTCTAACGTTAATGTGTCATTGGTTGCGCCAGCAGTGATACTTACAAGTCTACCTACTGCACCAGATGTTTTACCTATTATAAGTTTACCTGGTATAAGGTCTTGGTTGCTTGAAACGTTTTGATCTACGTAACCTGTACTTCCATTTGAAATTGTTAATGACCATGTGCTACCTTCTACAAGTTGTGGAGCACTTGCTATTGTTGGGCCTGTGATAATCGTTGATATGATATCCCATTTGGCCGCAGTAGCAGTTTGTCCTACCGTGTCTACTACCTGTGAATTGTCTATTGTTTGTGTGCTTATTTCTGGATATACTTTGTTACCTAAAGAACAGTTCCAAGTAATGTTAGCTACTTCAATTATACTTCCAGCCACTGCACCGTGATTGGTTGCAGTTGTTATTGAAACAATACCATTGATATGATCATAAGTTGCACTTGAAACATTGTGTACCTGACCATTGAATGTAACTGTACCACCACTTACATAAGTGTGAGCATATTCATTGCTACCTGTGTTAATGGTTAATGTGTTTAATGACAAGCCCAAAGGTCTTACTGCAAATTTACCTTGGTATAGTGTTGTTTCTGTAACGTTGGTAATAACTTTAAGATGTAGTGCTTTTGCAAATGTTATTGCCGCCAGTGTTTCTGTTCTTTGTGATTGTCTTGCAATCTGTCCACTGGCTGTGCTGTAATATCTTAATCCAGCATTTCTACTGTGATAGTTAGCAGTTGTGCCGTCTAGCATATCCAATACAATACCGTTAGCAATCTTGCCTAGGTCACTTCTACATTGAGTTCTATCAAATAGGTAATTAGGATAAGTTACGTTTAGGTATGCAATGGTTTCTTCTCTAATAAATCTTAAGTTGGCATCTGTTAAAACTTTGATTTCTTCGTAACCACTTGATGAAGTAACACCACTTGTTACTACTTGTGATTTACTTGCACCATTGTTGAATGTTATATCTTGTCTGTATGGTCCTACTGTTAATGGTGATGTTACAATAATTTCTTCTGCTTTTGCCGCCGCGGCCGCTATTGATTTGTAAGCATAGTTCCAAGCTCTACCTTCACTGCCCACAGGCACGTTAGCCATTGCATCATCACCTTTTGTGCTAACAAATAAGTTTGTTGGTGATGCGTATGCTGAATTGTCTACGTAGTATTTTGTAACTGCTTGTAAATCTGTTTTACCATTTGGTTGACCTGCACCTGCAAACGATCCTGGATGATCATTTAGATACAATGCACCAGTCATTGTGTCACCTTGACGTCTTACAACAGAATCTCTAGGTAGTGCTTCTGACTTGATCCAATAACCTTCTAGTGTTGCATCATAGTCAGCATCTGTCATTGTCTGTGTGCCAGATCCTCCAGATGCACTTATTTTTACTCTTGTGCCATCATCATTGTTTTGTGCTTCTTCTTTTGTTGCGTGTACACTTAAACTTGTTGCACTGATATATCTTAGATAATAAATTGTGTTTGTTGTTAAACCACTTGCATCAGTTCCAGTTGATTTATATCTGTATGCAATACCATTTGACGTAGTTGTAAATCCATGATTGGTAGATGTGTTAATGTTACCATTGGAAAAACTTGCAATAGTAAAAGTGTATCCTGTTGCATCTGCAGGTTCACTTCTTACTCTAATTTGTCCAGCCGCCCCTGGTGATCCTGTTGACGTTAAGTATCTTGCATCTGCGTAACCTTTTGATATAACAAGGTCATCTATTGTAAATGTTGTGCCATGAGCTGTGTTTAAAGCATTGATGGCTGATTGTGAAATGTTTACGTTTGCAATACCTTGGTTTGCCGCATTGAGTGGACCACCTAAACTTGGTACTCCATCTGTGCTAACACCTGCTGAACTGTTTGTAATTGTTATTGCACTTGAACTTTGTGTAACAGTTATACCTGTGCCACCAAGTAATGCTTTCATTTCAAGAGCATCACCTGCCGCGTTTACTTGTGGTACTGAGTTTGCAGTTAAGGTATCAGGAACATCACTTAAACTTCTAAATGATATTTGTCCGCCTTGTCCAAATACTGCATAAAGTTCTGTAAAGTTTTCATTGGCTTTTCTAAACGATTCTCTGATACTATCACCAGTACCGTCATTACCTTCAACACCAATATTAATATTTTGTCTTGCCATACTTTAAAATCCTACTGATTCACCACACCCGCAACTTGATGTTGCATTAGGGCTTTTAATATCGAAATATGATCCAAATACTTCCTTTTTATAATCTATTGTTGTGCCTAACAAATACATAACACTTGCAGGATCAACGACAAACAATCCATTTTCTATCTTGATCTGCTCGTCTTCTTTGTTAATGTTATCCTCTAGGCTCCACTCATATTTGAATCCAGCACACCCGCCACCTTTTAAACCAAGTCTTATTGCTGGTTTATTGTGTTCTTTAAGCATAGTAGCCATATGTTGCTTCGCCTGTTCTGTTAAATTCACTATTGACATAACATTCTCTTTCTATTATTTATCCTATCGTTTATAATCCGAATGTAAATTACTAAATACAGTTGTTATGTTTAAAAGAACAGAACGTAAGATCCAGTACTTTTTACGCAAGGGTAAAAAGGGTCAACACCATACATACAAACGTAAAAAAACGTTGGTGGTCTTTCAATGTGACAGTTGCCATGAAGAGTTCATGCGTGATAAAGGAAAAGTAGACCCTAAAAGACTAACAGATGATTACACCCACGTATGTCCTAAATGCGATCCAAAAAGATTTGCACAGAAACAAGGTGTTAAACAAAGGAAAAAATTAAATCTAAGAATAGATAGTATGATTGACATCACTAGTATATGATGCCAATCACACAGTTCGGCGATAAATGTTTTACCGCCTCACGCAATACACCTATGACAATGTGTTTGTTATTTTTCTCTCTTATAGATTGTCCAAGCGCCATAACCTATAGCAACGTAGGCCGCTATTTTGGCTAATGGTCCTGCAATTAATACAATAATTCCCATGGCGATAAGCATAGCACCATCCCATGATGTTCTTTCGTCTAATCTGGATTTGATCCAGTCTATTGGATTGATCATAATTATTCTCCTTATATTGATTGTAATCTAGTGTTGATGATATCCCAATTAATAATTTTCATCGAGTTGATTAGATATTTCTTTTTGCATTCTTTACCTTCTTTGGTATAGTCTGAAAAAGAATGTTCCCACATATCTATAGGCATTAGGATATCTGTTTTAAAAGATTGGTTAGGAGTTGTTTTCAATTCGCCTTTTTTAGACAAATACACCCAACCTGATCCTTGTATACCCATAGCAGTTTTCACAAGTTCATCTTGGAAATTTTTATAATCACCAAACTTGTCATTAATCATTTCCAAAATCGAACCTTTAGGTAAGTTAGATCCTGATGGTGCCTTGAGTTGGCTCCACCATAAATTATGCAGTTTTGCACCACCATAATTAAATTTTGGATCTCCTTCTTTTGCATTATATCTGTCAACATATCCTTTGGACAATACATTGTAATGATATTCTACATTTTCTTTAGATAACACTGGAGCGAGATCACCAGTTTTGTATGGCAATTTTTCCAAAGTCAAAGACTCTTCTTTCGCTTCTGTGAGCTCCATTACTATCATGTATGTATTTATTGTATTTTTAGATGAGACTAGTGGACATGGCTCTATCATAAACCTGCTTAGAAGCAAGGTTTTTAGCTTTAGACTCACACATGATGTCTGCGTGTTGCCAAAAACTCAAAGCCCAATCATTCAATGTCTCATTGTTGTACCAATCCGAATGAGCTCTTAGTTTTGCTTTTTTGTAACCTTGTTCAAGCAACTTGTCAAAATTAGGCTTGCCATCAATGTCTTTGATGTATTCTTCTCTGCTGATAGAATAATGTATCACAGGTCTTACGCCACGCCAACTATCTTTTATGCGTAGAAATCTATCGTCGGTTGGCTCAATATATTCACCCGTTTTGACCCAGTGATGGTGTATGTCAAGAACGAGGGCGAGGTCCCTACACAATTCAAGACTGGCTTCGATACCCCACGACATTTCGTCGTTTTCAATCGTAATAGTGTTTCTCGCTTCTTGAGATAATCTTGGCAGGACGGCTTGTATACCGGCTGGACCTTTCCTACCCGATATGTGGACATTGATTTTAAAGTCTTGGAATGACTTGCCGTATCCCATGTATCGTGCCATAGTTGCATGGTATTCAAACTCCTCTATACTTCTATTTACTATATCATCGCTTTCTGATGCAAGAACTGTAAATTGTCCTGGGTGCATACTGAGTCTAACTTTCTCACGTCTTGCAAGTTCACCTATGGGTGCAAAATGTTTTTCACAGTAATCAATGACGTCAGGCTTACTCCAAAAGTATTTCCAAGTTGCTTCAGTGGCCACAGGAAGTACAGGCGAAGATATCCTAACCATTCTCAGTGCTTCAGGTTGTTTACTTACATATTCAACTAGATTGTAAACAGATTGAATGTTGTGTTGCATCAGTTCCCACAATCTATCTTCTGCTTCTGACTTATGTTCATTCAACCAACGAACAGTTGTCGCTCTACAGTTTAGTGGTTGCTCATGCTCTTTTAGAATCTTAGGTTTAAGATTTTGATCAGGGTGCATATATTTACAGGCAAAGCCTATACGTTTATTCATCTGAATTTTCTCTATTTTCTAATATCTTGGCAATGTGTTTAGCTCTACTTTTTACAAGTTTAGTGTATTCAGGATTTGTACTCCATTTGTGTAGTTGATCAATCAATGCATCAATGTCGTGTTTGCCTGACTCTTGTTGTTGGGCTCTCAAGTCTCTAAATGCTTGGTACACAGGCAGTCTGTTGATTATGCCTATCATATCTTTCACTGACAAACATTTTGTTTTGTATTTCTTAACACCCCATACTGCATCTGGATTTGCTAATGCTTTCATTTGCGGAACATTTTTACTCCATGTTCTGATACCAAACAGATTGTTTGCTTCAGTGGCAAATCTACTTTTACCATAACCTGTTTCTAGTACTGCCATTGCAATAATAATATCCCTATGAATTCTTTTTTCTGGTTCTAAATGTAAATTTAAAAAATCTATGCATCTTCCAACACTTGTAATAAATTGTATATTTGTTTTGTATTCAATGCTTGGTTCAATAAATCCATAACTGTTCCATTCAGCAATTAAACTTTTCTCATATTTTTCTTTAAGTTTGTCTTTGATATAAAAATTAGGTTTGAATGTTCCGTATGCAAAACAGATGGCCATGCCTAATAATGCTATCAGCACATACATACTAATACGGAATACTTTTGTTTTCACAAATTTTTTCATACGTCTCCAAATAGTTAAGTTTAAATTATATAAGATATTTAATACTTTGTCAAGTGTTTTATCGCCAGTTTTCTTTACACCAATCGTCTATACAGTCTTTTGGATTTGGATCTCCATGAAATACTGCAACACTAGTGTCTTCCAAAATAGTGGGTGTACCTTTGAGTGCAAAATTACGTTTTCCTGTTGCTCTGCTCATCTCAGGCCTACCTCTCATTTCCCATTTGTAACTTTGGATCCACGAATCTGGCCAAAATTCAAAGTCGCTTCTTACGTTTGCAAACAACCAATCCTGATCTCCATGATACCTTGCGGCATGATATTTAGGATCTTGCATGAATGTTTCATATACTTGTCTGTGTTGACCTGTTCCACCCTCCAATCTAAATATGCTGGAGTTCATTCTATCCCAGTTTGATTGTATTGATCTATTGAAGTCTCTGATTACACAGAACTTGCCTGGTGAAAATGTAAACAATTTATCAATGTTTCTAAATATTATTATATCAAGATCCATGTAAAGCATTGTGCCATTCAATCCAAGTCCTGGATTAAAAAACATTGGCTTGTACCACCAACCCTTGATTTCAGGATGAACAGGAATTGGTCTTATCTCAATGCCTGGGTCTATGCCTTGTGCATTCTCAGTGAAACACACAAAGTTGATAGGAATAGTTGTGTGCCTTTGCACCATGTTGTGTAAGATGTTTACGTATTCTGCGGAATACTTGTCTCCATGTTTAAGACATACAACATAATTCGGCCTCATCTGACCCTCCGTTAATTGTAAGGTGAAACTGATTGATTAGGAACCTTGTTCATAAAGTTTGTTGTGTGCATTGCCTTTGCAGGATTGGCTCCTAAACTTAATGTTACTCTTGGTCCCATAGGAACTGATTTGTGTCCGTATAATCTTGGAATAAAAATTGCATCTCCTGTTTTGAGATGATGCACTTCTTTCTTTGTGTTGTCTTCATTTGCAGTTACAAACACCACTTCACCATATCCTTGTATCAATAGCACAGTTTCATAATCTCTGTGTATGTGTACACTATGATGTCCATCACTAAAACTAAAAAAGAAACTTGCATTAAAAATTGTTTCTGTATCTATTCTTTGATAGTTTTCCTGGAACTCCAAATGATAAGGTTTTACAATAGGATCCATTTCTACACCTGGTAAATGTGCAGATCCTTTTATGATCTCGTCCTTGTTTGAAATTGCGGCGTTGTATTGATTTGCTTCTAGTAGTGTATGAAAGTTGATGTTACTTGCTTCTGGAAATACACTTTTCCACATCTTGGGAATACCTTGTTCCCTAGTCTGATTAAGCTCTGCCCAGAAGTTTCTTCTATCCTTCGTAAATTGCACTATTGGCTCCATGTTCTGCACACTCAACTTTCACAACATAACATCTATTGTCTGTTGCTTCTCTGATAAGTTTGTCTGCAAAGTTAAAGGCGTGTTCGGCAAATTTTTCTGCACCAACACCATCCATGATAACGATACTTGCTAGATCCATTTCTTCTAGCTCTTTAAATTTATCCAAGTGTGGATCATTTTTATCTAACACTAATTTGTGATCAAATGAATCTTCTAACCATTTCTTCAATGGCTTCAGCCCACCAAAGTCGACTGCCCAGTTTTTGTTATCTAATTTTTCACAACCAAAAGTAAATGTAAATGCTAGACTGTATCCATGTAGCAAATGGCAATGTGAATGATCTGCATTGGGTTGTCTAAAGACTGCACTCAATCCAATGTTGTGTCCATAATGTTTTGTACTATAATGTTTACTCATATCTCTCTCCAATTGTAACGGCGGAGTATTTAAAGAGGGTCGACGTTGTTAAAGTCCTCATAATTTATAATTATATAACCTTTCAAGCAATATGTCAACTTGTTTTATGGTATGTATTAAAACTTATTGTGATACGTTTTGCCGTTTTGTTAGGTAGGCTATAATGATATAACCAACTTGGGAATAGTATAAGCATTCCACTTTTTGGTTCAAACTCCATGTTGTTTGCAGTAAAGTCTGTTGCCTTGTTATGTATCTCAGCCATACGTGGAGTTCTAATAGGACTTTCAAACACGATAGGCGCACTACCATTTTCTACTATTGGATAATATGCTCCACTTACAATGGATAGTTCGTGCCTATGACTTGCAACGTAACCTTCCTGTGCTTGATGATTGATCCAACTCTTGCCTATCTCAACAGGTTCAAATCCTGCATCATCACAGTATTCTGTCAAACGTTCTTCAATGGCTGTTTTCATTTCTGCAAATTCGTTGATGTGCAATAGGTTCTCGATCTGTCTACTGCTGGTGGATCCTTTGCCTATGTCATCTGGCCAAGTTTCCATATCACAATCATCTAAGAATGCGTTTACAACTCTTGTGTCACAATCTATGTTATGTACTTGTACCAGTGTAGGAAAGATTCTGTAATCTGCTTTCCTAAAAGGTCCATCAATCAGACTTGCTTTCATGTGGATCTGTCCTATAATCTCTTATTGTTTGAAAATGATCTCTGTCCGCTCTTCTAATAGTGTTGAAGCTGATTGTGTATCTTTTGTCTGCACCATTGGGCGGAACACTATGTCTTAACCAACTTGGAAACAATACAAGCAATCCAGGTGCTGGATTGAAATCTAAAAAGTATTGATTGTATTGTGTTTGGTTGATGTTGTTCATATTCATTTGATAAGGTTGTAAAGGACTTTCAAATATCAAAGGAGCACTTTCGTCATCACACTTGGGATAGTAAGCACCACTGATGACACTTCTTTCATGTCTGTGTGCGTTCACTGATCCTCCCTTGTACAAAGTGTTGAACCAACTTGTGGACAACAAAGTGTAATCTATACCACACTCTTGGCAGTAAATATCACAACATTCTTGTATTGTTTTCCAAAGGTCAATTAATCTGATGTCATTTAAAAACATTTCATCGCCTGTGATGTAACTGCTTTGTCCTTCGTGTACCAAAGCATGATCACCTGTTCTTTCCCAGGTATCTATCATTTCCATCACTGTCTTCTCTGTAGGGTGTCCGCTCAAATCAAAACTTGATATCAAGGTTGGAAATGCCGGATAATGTCTAGGTTGATAGTGCATTGAATTCTTCTGTTCCTTTACTTGTTACATTATTAATTATCTTGGGCCAAGGTGTGTTATTGTAATAAATGAACTGTACTTTATCAAAATATTCGAATACTTTATTACTTTGGTAAATCCAATAGCTGGGATCTACTGGTTTTGCATCAACAGGATCATAGTTCTGTGTGCCTTTGTATATGTTGTTCACAGTACCTTCATTATTTCCTATGTCAAACCCAATGATTTCAACCACAGGATCACTCATGAAATTGTGTGCCAAATAAGCTCCCTGTAATAGAGCATAAGGACCACTGCCCCAATGCCATGGATCATCTGGTCTTGTGTCACCTTTGTATGGTAATTCAGGAACCACTTGGCATCCTTCAAACTGTCCTTGCCAATCAGCCCTTGTGTATATGACACCGTAATTGCCATCTTCCTGGGCTTCTATGACCATACGGCGATCACAACAGATCAAATGATGCACATAAAAGTCCCTGAAAATTGCATTACAGCCGACCTTTGTTTTTGCATATTTGCTGATATCTATGTGTTTTCTACTTTCACCGTTGCCAATTACAAGCATGAAGTTATTTAATAAATACAGTATAAGCAAAGGGCAAGATACGAAATGACAGCATTTTACGATTTTTTTAGATATATTAAGTTGTACTCCACAGATGGTACAACACTAGAAGCTACACTTGAAGCTGATGCAGTAACGGATAGTTTAAACATCAGCAGAGGTAATGGTGTTGCTTTCACAGGTGCAAACGCAGGTACAGATTCATTTAAAATAGACGTTGATTATGATTTGACTGTGCCAGTATCAACCACTAGCTTAAGACTTTCAGACGTAAACGGAAACAACAAAGATATAGCACTGGTGGCTGGTGGTAACATGACCATCACAAGAAACAGCAGTGGACAGCTTACAATCGCGGCATTAGTTGGAGGTGTAAGTAAAAGCATAAGTGCAATAACACAGGGCAATCCTGCTAGGGTAACAACTACCAACGCACATGGATTTACAGAAGGTACACCAGTAACCATTGTTGATGTGGTAGGAATGACAAATCTAAATGGTAACGAATACTTCATGGACGTTATCGACAGCACAAACTTTGATTTATACACAGACGAACTGTTAAGCACAGGAGTGAACAGTACAAGTTATCCAGCTTACACTTCAGGCGGTGTTGCAACTGCAAATTACGGTGGTGCCAAACAGGCATTCAAAACAATTAGAGTATCAGGACAAAGTGATATAGAAGCAGACACCATTGCTGATTTGCTAACACTTGAGGGAGGCACAGGCATTGACATAACAACCAACGCAGGTACTGACACAGTTACATACGCAATAGATTCAAGTGTGGCAACATTAAATGATACGCAGATTTTAACAAACAAAACAATCAATGCCAGCAATAACACACTTTCAAATATTCCAAACAGTTCATTAACCAATAGCAGTATAACTTTTGCAAGGGTTGGTGGTAACTCAACAGCGGCATCATTAGGTGACACAGTTTCCTTCCAAGGAACAGCAGGTGAAGTTACTGTAGGTGAAAACTCAGGAACATTTACTATTGGCTTACCAGCCAACGTATCAATCACAACAGGATTGACTGTAAACAGTTTGACAGTGGCAACGGTAACTGGTACAGAAACACTTACAAATAAGACAATTGACCTAACAGATAATACTGTAACAGGAACACTGGCAGAATTTAGTACTGCTGTTTCAGATGCAACTCTTGTATCTACAACAGGTACAGAAACATTAACAAACAAAACTTTAACAAGTCCTGTAATAAATGGACAAACTGGCACTGGTGAAATTTATAACACAGGGAACTTATGGTTAACATCTGTAAATGCTGGAAACCTCGTAGGTCCTGCGATTTTTCTCGACAGAGATTCTTCTTCACCGGCACAGAATGATTACCTTGGTGGTATTGCTTTTAGAGGTAATAACAATCTTGGAAGTATGAAAACTTTTGCTTCTATATACAGTCAAAATGAGGGTACAGTAGCACCCTACGATGGTAATTTACAATTTCACTTTAACAATAGTTCTAGTGTACACGAGAAATCATTCCTTTTTAATTATGACTATTTGATTTTAAATTCAGAACAAAAAATAAGATGGTTAGCTCATAAAGGCACAAGTTATAATTGTACCTTAGATTGGGACACACCAACTGCTACAAGAACTGTAACATTTCCAGATGCAACAGGCACGGTGGCCGTAAGTGCTTCAGCACCAGTAACACTTTCCGCGGCAGGTGATATAGGTTTAGGCACAGTTCCGATTGCAAACGGTGGAACAAATTCAACAACGGCCGCAGATGCCAGAACAGCACTAGGACTAGCCATTGGCTCAGATGTACAGACCTATCACCCAAAATTGACCTCATTATCAAATTTAACTGGTGCCGCAGATACAGGATTTTATTTTACAGGTACCCAGACTATGGCTACATATACTTTAGGAGCAATAGGAAGAACATTCCTTGGTGCCACAAACATTGGTAATGCCGCAGGTTCACAACGTAAATTGCTTGGTCTTGACAATGATGACAACGTGCAAATGGGCAGTTTAGGAATAGGAACTGCCGCTTCAGGAACTGCTGGAGAGATCAGAGCAACTGATAACATCACAGGTTATTATTCATCAGACAGCAGACTAAAGGAAAATATTGTGAACATAGATGGAGCATTAGAAAAAGTTTCCATGTTAAAAGGTGTAACATTTGATTGGTGCGAAGACTACATCAAAGAACGTGGTGGAGAAGATGGATACTTCATCAAGAAACATGACACTGGTTTGATTGCACAAGATGTTCAACAGGTGTTGCCAGAGATTGTACGCAAAAAGAAAGATGGATACCTTGGTGTACAATATGACAAGATGGTAGGATTATTGGTAGAAGCAATCAAAGAACTGAGAACAGAAATCAACGAATTGAAATCCAAGAGGTAACCAATGGCACTACCAAGCAGTGGACAGATAAGTTTTGCAGACCTCCAATCAGAATACGGAGGAACCAATCCCATATCAATATCAGAATTCAGAGGTTCAAGATACAATCCAAGTGCAACTGACAGTGGTCCTGGTTATCAAATATATGATGTCAGTTACAATTCCAGCAATAATAAATTAGCATTCAATGGCACTGATGCAGATTATCTTTTTCTAAACACTGATGAAAAGATAGTTATGATTTGTGAATCAGGAGTGTGGAATGATGGCAACTTGTATTTCAGTTCAACCACAACACCAGGCAACAACAATTTATTAGGAACTGGTGTCAATGCCGCATCTGTAGGCGTTGGACAAATGATGGTGTTGGATGGAGCAGATTCTAGTCCAACATTTACATTAGTTGACCTTAATACCTATGGGAACGTCGGGGGTATGCCAGATAACACTTGGACTGTTAATTACATGGAAGATACCTTTGCGGGTTCAACCATGAGTGCGATTTATTTAAAAAGCGCCGCCCTATTTTCAACAGCGACAGGCACATTCAACAACGGCACTGACACACTACACATTTTAAACGCAGATGGTTCTGTGTTCTTGTCTATTGATACAACTGTAGATTCATTGATTGTGACAAACGGTCAGGCTGTTTTTTATACAATGTTTATGGGCGACTTTGCGGCTTTAAGCGGTTCTGCTTCGTACAACACAGCTAACGCGGCCGCGACAACTGTTGATGAACACAAAGAGGCTTTATTTGATTACGTTCATGCTAACTATCCTAAAAGCAGTTGGCCAGTTAACACTTTGAAAGTGAATACTGCTCTACCATTTGTGTCTAGCACAACTGGAACACTCATAGGATATTTAAAATCAAACAACACAACAAACGCAACGGCAGTAAGAGTATATCTTGTTACTGACCCAGGCAATACTGCCAACCAGGTTAACTATCTTTATGGCAGGTGTAGATTTACATTTTCAGATGCAGGATCATTTGTAGGCGGCAGTAGGAATACGCACCATCCATTCCTACGTTCCATTGATAATACAGAGAATGGTGTTATCCTGCCAAACAATAAAACGTTTAGTTGGAACCAAGACATGACAGCTTTACCTACCATATGGAGTGGTGGTACATGGCATTACATTTATTTTATAGTGTATGATGCAACATGGGACAATAGCACAAAGACATACAGTTTTGATAATTTTAGAAACATAGCATGGACCAACAACACTTCATACACCAACGGATCAGGCACTTATCTAGGTGGCAGTGGACAGGCCAACAATGCAACCAACGTGGCCAATGTGCTGGCCAGCACGGCAGGTTACAACACAGCCCGTACTCCTAACTATGCAGGCACCAGTGAAAGCATTAACCTTACCATGTCCAACTCTGGCTCAAGACTTGATGGCACTATGACCAATACCACTGGTAATGATATACTTCTTTACAAATACACTATGTCAAACTCAACTGGTTTTCCAGCAGGGTCGAACAACAGATTAATGAGTTTGGCTTGGGCAGACTCAAGCAACGCCTTTACCAATTCACACACCGTGAACAGCACAGGTTGTTTCAACACATTCAGAAGAACGCACTATGGATATCCAACATGGTTGAGATTACAATTTTATTTTACACCAGCTGGATCAGGCACTGAAGCTGATATAGGATATTTTAATTTTGTGTTTGAAGATGCAGTTAGTCAGTCAGATGCGTTACAATTTATTAAGACACAGACTGAAGGTTTCTTTCATGATGCACTAGACACAGGTGAGGATTATCCTTATCTTAGAGCTACTGTAAACGCAGACTCAATCGATTTTCATTACTATAGGCAAGGAATATTAAGAGTGGTGCCAACATATTATAGATTCGGCTACAACCAAGGAGGCACAGGTGGAACTGCATATCCATCAACTGCTGATAGTGCCTTACAGGCCCATTCAAATTATAACTTTACTACAACCAAATCAAATGAACTGAATACTTTTGCAAAGGGCAACGGAAATATAAAAGCCCAAACACTTAACATGAGTTTGGCAGACTATTATGATGGAAGGGGGAGTTTGACTCTTGGATCAGGATAAAATCAAGCAACCAGACAATTCAATGCCTACAGGATCACCAGATCCTATGCGTGTGCCTAACAACACAGACCCTTTGCCTAAACCTAATAAAGGAAAAATAATTAATCCTCGTCCTTCCGATAGTTCAATTCCTTCTCAAAAGGAATAATATTATCACTATCCTGAACGATCTTGTTTCTACGACTCTTGCTGATTTCTTTTTTAAGGTCAACTATCTCTGTGAGTATTGTTCCAAAATCTTCTCTGCTTTTTGCTAACATTTCAGTGAGATGCTTCACAGCATAAATTACCCACCACCACCATGCGAACGCAATGGATCCAAATGAAATAGCTATTGCAATTATGATTATGTCTGTCCAATGATCTGGATCAAAGTATAATGCAAGACACACCGCAAGTAATCCTGCGATTGGAGCCAACCTTCCTAGCCACTGCCAGAACTTAACTTGTCTCCGCATTTTAGGCTCCTATTTGGCCAAATGGTTTCCACTCTCCTGGGGTTCCGTCCTGTATACAAATCCAACCAACGTATCCAGTTGGTGATGGAAGTGTATTCCAAACAATATCACCTCTCTTGTAGTTTCCACTTGTTGGCACTTCAGACCCAACCTCCATCTTTTTGTTTTCAAATTTAATAGGACCATTTGCACTGAAACACACATCAGGATTGTTTACGTTTATTCCTAACTTGCCTTTTACGGTTGTAATGCTTTCTGCATCAGTTCCTACTTCTATTCTATTGTTGGCTTTGAGTTTGATTCTTGTTTGATCATCTGTGATCAATTCCATGTCACTGGTAGTAAACGCACCAACCTTGATTGTGTCGTATCCTGGATCAACAATAAATTCAACTTCGTTGCCGGCAACACTCAATTGGCCATTTGGTGCATCAATACCAACACCTAAACGCATTCCATCGCCATCATAAAAGATAAACTGATCTAGTATGAAGTTTCCTTCAGTTCGTAAATTCTTGATCGTACCTAAAGTGGTAAGACTTGACTTGTTAATGTCTGGACCAAGTTCATCTTTGGATAACACAGTGATGTTATCAATTCTGTATTCTTGCATCGTGTCAATGATTTCGCTTGACCAAACTCTATCTGGGTTACCTTGCATAACCAACTGCTTGGTATGTCCGGAACCTGTCCACATTAAACCTTTGCCATATGGTGATTGTTCAGAACAATCAAAGTTTAAAGGACTTGTTCTTTCGTTTCGAACGTCAGCTTTAACTTCATCTACTTCTAGTCTTGATGCTTTTATTGTACCAACCACGTTAAGGTCTTCTTCAACCTTAACACTATTTTTCAATAAACCTACTTTAAGTGTGTCAACTGTAACAAGATCATTTTCAACAACTAATTCTAGTTTGTTTGCTCTGTCTTGTATACCCATTGAGCTGAACTGTGTGATGGTTCCGCCGTGGACTTTATCTCCACTTATTTCATTGTTTAAGAATTCTTGTTTGGGTACAACTCTGTTGGCAATGGTTTCAATGGCTTGACCAAGTGTGTCAAGTCCTTCTTTAACTGCCTTTATTTCAGAATCTTTGATATCATGTGTGCTCATGTAAGTATTTATCTTATGAACTTATCTTTGGTTTAGATGGGTTAAAACTGCTTTTACGGATTCTTCGTTGGTATCTACATTAGCAACCAGCATATAGCTAGGATTAAAGCTACTGTTAAACAAATAGTGCATCTTTACTGTGTCCATGAAGTACATACGTCCATGTTCCCAATGCAACAACTTGTTATCTAACATAAAATTAAAATATGGTGGATTACAGTTCTGTAAAGGCACTATCAATCTGAAACTGTTTTGTATCAAACAGTGATCTCTGTGTGGCGGAAAGAATCCACCTGTGCCTAGCTTTAAAATGTGTGTTCTATGTATGTGTTTTATCCAAGGTTCTAATATGTCCTTGCACCCTTCAATCACAGGCGTTGGTGTTGCAAAATCTCTTTCAGTGTATTGAGTGTTATTTTCTTTGTTGTATTCACCCAGGCTGTCTAGATCAGGTATACCACTGACACCACCATCTAAACTTGTAACACTTAGGCCGTATCTGTTAATGGATTTGCGTGGATTGTACTGCACATATTCAAAGTTTTCTTCTGTCCAGGCAACAAAGCTGGGTGCATCCATTGTTAAATCCAATGAATAAAATGAGCCATATGTGATTAGGGTTTGGTAGTCCATACTATTACTTATTAATCTATGGTTTTAAGTAATATAGTCTCTGGATTGATTCTTCCGTTAAGTTTGATATCTACTGCATTGATTTCATCAAGAAACTTCTTGATCTTGACTTTACCAGCATCTTTGAATTCTTTCAATTTTTCGTCTGGTTTTCTAAGGGTCTTTTGTATTGATTCATCTTCGTTGTAGCTCTGTATTGTTGTGCCTTTGACACTGAGTCCTGATCCTTCTCTGCGTTGATGTAATGGATCTATTGTTTTTGCAACATACCTACCCAACTTACGTGTCTTGATGTTGAAAACCCATAATTCAGATGCTCCAATTATTTCTTGTGGATTGATACTTGCCAATTGAAACTTTTCATCATTGACTCTAAATTTAAGTTTAGAAACCATCTTCTCTTTGTCTCTACGTCTCTTACGTGGTTTCCTGTTTGCCTTGGCTGTGTCAATGATTACATCTAAAGCACCCATTATATTTGTTAGTGCTTCATAATACTTTTTAATATCGTCTTTGTTGCTTAGGCTGTATCCTTCAATTAATTGTTCAGCCCAGTCTCTTTGATGTTCGTCCATCTTTTCTAGTTGAGATTTGGTAGGAGGATTCAGCACTTCCATGATTTCGTCTATTTCAGGTTGATACAGTTCCTTCATCTTACGTGCATGGGCCTGTGTGCATTTCATATCATTGAGATGTTTGGAAATTCTAAAACCTTTTGGATCAAACTTCTTGGTGTTTGTTTGCCAACCATCAAGCCAATCTTCTAAACCGCCTCTCATGTGGAAGGTTTGTGCTTGTATGCGTTCTTGTATTGTAGGCTTACCTACTACAATCTTTTTCTTTTTTAATTCTTTCTCTTTCTCTTTAACTTCTTCTATCACTTTATTACCAAGTTCAAATAATTCATTTAATTGTTTATTTACAAAATCTGATACAGGTTTAACCTTTCCCATGGTTCCTGGTAGGGATTCCCAGTATTCAGAATAAGCCTTGTGAGTGTCAGGAAAGCCTTTGCTTAATAATCTACAACTTGCGCCTAGTGTTGATCCAAACCTCCAGTCTGGATTCTTTTGTATTGCCTTAGTTTTATCTTTCCATTCGTCTTTGCTTTTGCAGTAATCAATCACATACCTTTTGCAATCAGCGGACTTGGCTTCCCATCTGTAGTATTCGTAACATTGGTCACGTAGTCTACTAAACTGTTGTCCGTTTAACTCGTTTGCTTTAGATATGTCTGGCTCAGTTAACTTTGTGCTAACTCTCCTAACAGGTTTTTTCTTTTTCCTGCCGGATAGCAAAATCGATTTGGCCATCTACAACTCCTCAAATCTAAATGATATACAGTTACTATATATACAATTTATAAAAAGTCAACTAAAAATGACTAATTTAAATTATATTTTATCGCCATTTGAAAGATTTCGAAAAGTTTTGAATCTTGGAAATCTTAGACTGTAAGTGTCAGAGTCTTGTGATTTTGTTCTTGCATCAGCTCGTATTTCTACTAAAGAACCAACGACGTTATCACGGTTAGTCCAGAACTGATCACGTTGATCGTCAGTGAAACCACTTCCACAGTTAAGGTGATAAGTGTATCCATCATCTTCTCCTTCTACAATGATTGCGCCAAGTCTACCCTCATTTCGTCCAGTTCCTTCTTCAACTGCAACTACTTTCAATGTAACTTCAATAAATGGTTTGGCTTTTAACCAAGCATGAGATCGTTTACATTCATATACTGCTTTCTGATCTTTGATCATAACCCCTTCATATCCACCGTCTACAGCCGCTTTATTAAGCTCTACAAAGCGATCTTGACCTTCAGGACTACTTAGATCCACATCTTCCCAGTCCAGTGCTTGTACGTGCTCTAAGGCGTCTTTATTAGCGTCTACCCAATGCCATACATATTGGCTTCTTTTGGATTGTTCTACTTCATACTTTCCTTCTAAGAACTTGTCTAAAGGAATCATATCAAACAAATGAAGTACTGCGTCTTTGGCAACACCTCCACTCTTTCTATGCACCTGTTTCATTAGGTCTTGGAAGTTTGCACTCATTACCTCTCCATCTAAAACTAGATCGTATGGAGCAGGTTTGTCTTTTAATACTGCTTCTATTTCTGCGATGATGTGACCAAAGTTATGAAACTGCTTACCATTCCTGCTAAACATTTCTACTTTACCATCTTTGATTACTGTTAATACTCTTACACCATCAAGTTTAATTTCTATCTGTTTAGGACCAACCATTTTCTTTTCATGGTTAGCTGAATCATGTGCAAGTTGACAAGTAAACACAGGAACTTTGTATTTGTCAAAGCCATTCTTTTTTGCTACATTGTTTACAGTCTTTTCACTTACACCACAACGTAAATCCTTTATAAGGATACGTCTGTAAAATCCATTCCATTGTTCTGCTGTCGCTGAACTCATTACAAGATTAATTGCATCTCTGGCCGCATGACCAGTTAATTCTCTTTTATTAAGTTTTTCTGCAAGTTCTAAGAATATCTTCCATTCACAGCCTTGCCCTGAAATAACTGTGTCCTTTGTTGGAACTTGCTTAACGCCGAATGTGTATAACGGATCAAGTGCCATTCTAACACCATCAAAGAACTCATCTAGTCCTTCGTTCATTGCGTCTAATAATATTGATTCTTTAGCTAGACGTGAATTGTCTGCTTCTAATTTTTCTATGATTGCCTGTGGTTGTGTTCTCATTTGTGCCTCTTCCTAATTATTATATACATTATATAATCATTTTGTAATAATGTCAACCTCTTTTACGATAATCTCCATTCAAATGACTCTTGTAGGAATGGCAAACTTTACACAAAGTTTGGATATTTTTTGGTATGTTATTTAATTGGTTACCATCTATGTGATCCAATTCTAAAGCACCTGGATATGGAATATGGGCAGTACACTTGTAACCAAATCTACCATCAATGTTTTCACAGTAATCCTTCTTTGTGAATGACACACCTTCTTCCAAAGGTCGCTTTCCATAACTAGCTTCATGACATTTCCAACACACAGGTCGCAACTTATACTTTCCGCTCTTGGCGACTTTTCTATTACAGCCTTTGTTAATACATAACGTAGTCATAATGCCTCCTATTATGGCGGACCCAAAGAGATTCGAACTCCTGACCTCCAGTTCCGCAAACTGGCGCTCTATCCAACTGAGCTATGGGTCCGTAGTTCTATTATAGTTGATTATTTTGGAATTGTCAAGGTAAAAAAAAGGGCGACATAAAGCCGCCCTTAATCTCAATTAGTGTAGAATTACACTAAATTTTTTGCCATTGCTTTGTAACCAGCGGCAACAACTGCTCTAGAGGCAGAACCTAATCTGTACTTTCTAGCACCAGTTTTTGTTGTGTTTAAGTATACAGGGTATCCTGCAAATCTTAAACTTTGAATCACTGCTTGTGGATTACCAGCTTTGAATTTTGTGGCAATCTGAGCTGAAGTTAATTCAGAACCATTTTTAAGTGCGGTTAATACACTATCTTGAATTGTATTTTTCATAGTATCTCCTTATATATTAATATCTAAGTTTCAAATACAGTAACTAATATAACAAAAAAATGCAATATTGTCAAGCACTTATTTGCCAATTACACAAAATCGGGGCCATGCACCCAACCTACTAACGATATCCTTGTGCCTTTGGTAACAGGAACAACCTTGTGTGGCATCCAACTTGGGAAGAAACATATCTCATATTTCTTTAATTGGATAGGATAACCAATCGAGTCAGGCATCAATGTTAGATCTCCTCCTTCAAACTCGCTTGGATCATTTAGTAAACAACTAAATGAAATCTTTCTACTGTCATTATTAACTCCTTTGAACCCTGCATCTGAGTGCATGGAGTAATGACCTTTCTTGTCTGCATCATAAACACTATATTGAAGTGTTTCCAAATACGTGATAGAATATTTAAAATGAAAATCGTTTGCATGATGTATGACTCCGCCCAATAAGTTATAAAGTTGAGGATTGGTATTCGTGTCAATCCAACTTATGTCCGTTGAACGTAGTGTATCATCATGTTCGTTTGTACCTTCTTGCACATACCCGGCCTTTTGTAAAGGATTCTGTTCCTTAACCCATTTGTGTAAGTCGTTTACTATCTCGTCAGTCAATCCCCAGTTCTCTACACGATATTCTGGTAATGGATTGTTTCTGTGTTGCGGTGGTGTTAGTATGTACATTATTTGATCCTCACTTGTACTGTGACTCTTGTTTGTTTTGCCCAAGGAGTGATTGCAGTTACACTATGTAATGTAGGACTTTGCCTATTATCATTTAAGATCAATCTATTGAACTTAGGTTCTTCTGCTCGAATGGTATCACCGTCCTTCCATAAAAACAATCCACCATCACTTGCGTCCCAATGTTGATTAAGATATATTGTACCACTAGCAATATAACCTGAGTCATCATGCCAGTCTAACATACTGTTTCTATTCCATAGATAGATGTATGCTTCAAACTTTAGATCACTGTAAAATGGATTAAGATTTTCAAATGCTTTCTTAACATCAATAACACCATTGCGTAGTATACTCATGTTAGCACTATTAGAACCTTCTACAACGATACCTTCCCAACTATGGCTAGTTGACCAACAAGCCTCTGTTGACTGTATCTTTTCTTTGATCTCAGTTGCAATAGTATCTATTGTATCCTGTGCTAGAAAGTTATCTTTAATTGTAATCATGTTAGCCAGTTCCAAATACCTCTGACGGCAAGTAACAAATAAAATAGTTCCATCAATGCCCTAGGTAAATCCTTATCTTTTAATCCCATGTAAATCCAAATACTACAACTGAAACAAGCGACTGCCCAACCCATCCATTGGACTGTTGGATCACCTCCGCTTAATATAAAAGCACCAACCATGGCAAGTACAAAACCTAACCATCGCCAGCCGTCTATCTTGTGGTAGTATCTAATTTTCATTATGCTCCATCAAAAACTTGTATCTAAAATAACTTCTTGTCATCAGGTCACAAAAACGTAAAAATTCGTTACCCACTTCAACCGTTGCAAACATTCTAACACTTGGAGTTGATCCTGTGTTTACTATTTGTAATTTTTTCTTTGGATTCAACAAATATACCTTGCCCATCTGTATTGGAATCCTACCACAATCTTCAACCACTGTGTGACAGTCAGCACCTGGTTCAATTAATGACACCATGTACATCCATGGATAGCTCATCAAGTCCATTGATTCTATTGTGTCAGCAGTTGGTTCTGTGTTCCAGTTATGTGGTGGTATGTAACCTTGTGGATCAAGTTTCCAATAATTAACTTTTCTAAGTTTCTCTACTGCTGAACAATTATGCCACCAATCAGCAGTTACAGGAATATCAATACCTGCATTCAACCATTTGCCCATGAACATTGTAACGCCACTCAACCCTTTGCCAAGTTGCAATGGTTTGGCTTTTGCAATGACTGAGTCAGTTTCTAGTCTGCCTTTAAAATGTAATCCAATGTCTTCGTACTTGGGAGGATTTACAGTTGCAAGATCAAGTTCTATGTATCCAATGTCGTTGTCCAGCATCTGTTGAAGATACCATTTGCCCATTACAACACCGTCTTTTTCATTCAGGTCGTCAGGTTTAAGCGGAAGTTTGTGTTTAATGTCCTTGTGTTTATTATAAAATAATTCTGTTTCTTTATCCATAGTCTTCTCAAAAATGGTGCCGCTTCACGGACTCGAACCGCGGACCTACTGATTACAAATCAGTTGCTCTACCAACTGAGCTAAAGCGGCTTATAAGATTAATCAAACTCTGCTCTGACAATATGTTTTCGTAATGCTCTAACAAGTTCTTCTATCTTATCTATCACTGCAATCAAACTTTTGTCTGTGATGTAAGATTGTCTTTCACGTAACTTATCATATTCTTTTAAAGTAATGGTTACCGTACCACCTTCATTTTCGTAACTATCGTCCTGTGATCTAATGTTTTCATCAGTCTCTGTCATAAGTCCCCTTTAGTTCATCGATTCTGTGCTCTAACCAACTAATGGCAGTATGAATGTGTCCGGTGTCGTGTGGTTGAAGTTGACTTTTGGCGTACTCTATTTCTGATTCAAGAAAATTAATTCTTATCAGATTCCCTGGAAAGTCCTTGTGCTTCGTCTTCACTGCCTCTTGTTTGATCTTCTGCTTCATCATCTTTACTACTTACCTCTGGCATTGTACCATTGACCGCTCTTTCGAGTAAGCCGTCAACGTCTATGTCTTGATGCTCTAACATTTGCAAACCTTCAACAGGTGTTTTGCACAATCCTTCTTTGACCATTTGCCTTACAACATAAATTATATTATATTTTGATAAATTTTCAAACTTTTGATATAACCCTTGGCTAAAGACTCTACCCATTATTGCTCAACTTTCTGCACTCTGTCATAAACAAATGATCTCCAACCTTTGGCATTCATGTCCCAGACAGTGATATTTGTATCGTGTGCTTTTGGATTTGATTTTGGGTGGTTTTCTTTTGGAATAATATTCAACGATTTTGTACAAGTCATCACCCTTTGATCTCCATTTAGTTTTGTAAATGTAACCACTGCTTGTTGTTCGTTTAATATTTTAAGTAAGTTGTCTTTGGTAGGTATGCCTTTTAATTCTGCTATTTTATCTATACTCATCTACCACGTCCTTGATTTACTTCATATATAGCTGGACCTTTGGTAGTAAATTCTAATCCTGATTTGTTTCCAACATACACAGAACCATTCCATAAAAGTTTCAGTCTATTCTGTGCAATAAAAACTTCGACAAATTTCTTTTCTTCAAATCTATCAACTTCTGCTTCATTAACTATGTCATTATCTGTACAAGTTATTTGACATTTATTATCGTGTGTATTCATTCATCTCCCCACATTTCATTTATTTTCTTTTTATACGACAAATATATAAAAAAGTCAACCAGTAAAAAGTTCAATCCAAATCCTGTCACTGTCAAAACAAATCCGAACAATGCCGGAAGTCCAAACAAACAGAACATTATCTTGAATATGTAATCTGCTACCAAGAACTTAGGAACCACAAATAAAGGCCATTCACCCATCTCAGGCTTTGGCGGCGGCTTTCTATAATCGTCAACTTCGTAATTCATATTCAAAATTCTGTGTTGTGTCGTTAATACTGATTTGTTTGGCACCATTCCTTATATGGAAATGTGTTGCCATAGGTGTGAGTGGGGATAGTGTTACCACTCTTTCAATGCCTGATTGTTTGGCATGGTCTAATACCTTTTGAATTATTTCTCTACCTGCTCCACGTTTGCGAGACCAAACCGTGTATGCAATAGCAATGGTAGGTTTTTCTTCTTTCATGTGTACAAGTTCGCTCATCATGTCAAGCTCTTTTACACTATGTGGAATTTCGTTGGTGTATGCAATACAAATGATGCCTTCTATTTCATCTTCATATTTAAGTCCGTATATTTTTCGTCCTTTGGTAATACGCCAACCTAATGTTAATTCAGGTCTAACAGGATCTTCCGATACGTCTATGTCATCAAGTTCAACCAACTCAGTGCCCTTGACCCATCTAAAGAAATCATCTGTTTTGTTTTTAAAAAATTTCACAGAAACCTCGTAATAGTTAATTTTGTCTATCTCTATCTCTTTGCAACTTTTGAGCTCTTTTGATACCACGTTTTTTAGCCAAACGTTTTTTCTCACTTGGCTTTTGATAGTATTGTCTCTCTTTTAATTCAATTAGCAGACCAGATTTTTTAATTTTTCTCTTGAGCTGTCTAAGTGCCTTTTCTACATTGTTGTTTCTTACTTGGACTTCCATTTGCCTCCTAGTGTAATGTGGTGTTCGTCAAGTCATCTTTAAATACATCATCGTCATTAAAGTCAACGCCAAAGTATTTTTTACAAACTTCGTATATACTTTTAGGCACAACTGACTCCTCTGATCCTCTTGGTATATAAAGACCTTTAAGATCACCTTGTTTATCAAAAATCAACGCCCAATCATCATCGTCCAGGGCTTCATTTATCGTAATGTACTTGCCTTTTGCCATTTTTTTATCTCCAACAAGTTTACAATAAGTTGACATTGTTTAATAATACATTAGTTAAAAGAATTTGTCAACCTATTCTTACGTAGTTTAATATTGTTTCAGGGAATTTGGTAATAAAGTTTTCACCATGACGCTTAATTTTCCCTTTAATATTGAAAGTAGTTCCTTCTTTTGGTAAATCTTTGGTTTGATCAAAGTTTTTGAAAAAACTTACAAGGTTACCTTCTACTGCTCCATTCAAAACATGACAGGTATATTTTTCAACAAACCTGATTTCGTTAAGAGTGAACATTCCAGAAAAATTACTTCCAACTGTACTTATGTGTTTTGAGCCTTTGTATTTTTCTTTAAGGTTAGTCTTTAAAGATTTTTTTCTTTTGCCTTCAAAAAATATTCTAGGTAAAGGTGCAACGATACCAAACTGTTGTTCAGATAATTCTTTGGTGTTGATACATTCTATAAGTTGTTTCATGTAGTCAGAAAGTGTATCACTTATTATCTGCAAAGCAAATGCCTTGTTCAACCAATCAACAGATGCAACTGCATTGGTCATGTCTTCTTCCTTGATGGTCATCTGTTGCCAGTCTTTTGGAATCTTATATTCTTCAGTAGCGAATTGTAATCCTATGCAATCTTTGTTAGAAAATTGTGTAGGTACTTCTTCACTGAACCTTCTAGTGTCTCTGTAATAGTCGCCATTGATTCTATGTGCGGCGAATGATGCTGATAAAACATCTATGAGTGAATACTTTTTCATATGTTGCCCTTTATGCCTAATTATGTTAATAATATAGCATCACAAATTGGTTTTGTCAACCAGTAATTATAGTATGTGATCTGCGATTTTTAAATCAATTAATTGTTTGGCTGTAAAATATTGGTCCGATGGATTGTTAAATTTTTTGCGAACATCGGACAAACTGTAACCTGTTGCATCTCTAAGAATTTGCATACATCTTTGTTCACAGTTTGTATTTTCTTTCATTTGTGCTTTCATGTCATGCATCTTAGATTCCATTGTGTCAGAGTGTTGGTGATTCATTATGCCAGTATTTTTACCAACATATCTTTCTCCATGCTTACCACTTGCTAAAATTAAGAATCCTGCACTCATAACTGCACCAATTCCTATTGTGCTGATATGATGATAACTTGATTTCATGACATCAATCAGTGCGAATGTTTCATACAAATCACCGCCCACTGTGTTTACATAAAGTTTCAATGTTTTCTTTGGCTTCTTAGACAAGTTTGCAGAAAGAATCCATTTGATACATTTACTGATATTTGACTCAGATAATTCACCATTCAGATAGTGAATATCATTGTCCTGTAGATATACATCTACTCTATCATCTGCGGTATATTGTTCGTATTTTTTCATAGGTAATAATATGTGTATTTATCCACGTTCGTTTTCTTGGGTCCATTTTAAGTGACCAAGCTGATTTGCTTCTGCCCACCTAACAAATAGCCCTAATTCACGGCCGTGTGCTTCTATTTCCCATGGTCTTTCAAAGTAATCGTCCTTGTCTAACTCATACCTTTTACCATTGTAGCTGACTCTTTCAGCACCAGCAAGATCACGCATTTCACCTTTGGCGAACTGCTTCACGTGTACCATTTCATGGCATACACTTTGTAGCACCCTGCGTAGTTTTAGATCTGCGTCAATCTCTAGCAAGAATTCCTTGGGTCTGTAACTATCATCTTCCCACATACAATTTCCTGCTTGATTATATTTGTCTAGTAATCCCTTCACAAAGTGAACCTTGATGTTCAAGCTCTTTGCAAGTCTTTTGCTCATCAGTTTTGCACCACAGAATCTAATGATATCTTTGGCATATTTCTTCTGAGTCTTTGAGCCACCTTTAATTGAAATTTGCATAGTTCTAATCCTTGTGATTGTTATTATATTATATAAAAATTTACGTAAAAAGTCAACCAAATAGGTTTGAGTAAAACCTTGCTTTTTCAACACTTTAAAAATCTATGTTACCAAAAACGATAAGTACTATTATGAAGGACTTTTATCAAAGTGCCTTTTACGGCGTTGTTAAAGAAACGCAGGAGAGCAGTGGCTACACATTACCCGTAGACATTGAGTCCTACGTAGTCATGCTTCTTGCTGACCATTTAGACAAACCAAACTTTCTTCCTGAAACTACATTTGCTGAATCATATCTAAGATTAAAGAATTCAAGAGATGCAAAGGCTTTAGGTGATAGTTGCTTATTTGTTACTGGTGTGTTTCCAGACTATGGCATTGATCAAGAATATTATATTGGAATTGGACAAAGCTCATACCACAGTATATCATATGGTATGAATAAAGATCTATTCAACGATCTTTCTAAACATTTTAAATTTTTACGTTATTTTATAGAACTTACGACTTCTTCGGGTACTTCTGTTTATCGTTAGCAACCAATAAACAATCAGCTTGTATAGTTTGTATCATATTATCTATTTCACTATCATTAGCTTTGACCTTACCATATTTCATATCTCTTAGTCTGTCAGACATAAGTTTAATAGAGTCTATCTTGTCGCAAAATTCTGATATCTTATGTAACATTTTTCTACCTTAACCAAGTTAATTTACTTTACTATAAATATAGCAAATAACAAGGTGAATGTCAAGTGGAAATTTTTCTCTTTTTAATGATCAAACACGCCTTAATTGATTTGGGTTTGCAACCTTTCAATATAGGCCAAAACAAGCTCCAATATTTTGGAAGGATAGCACACCTCAAACATTATGCACCACACGGGGTCTTAACCGCTGTCATAATGGCCTTTTATTCAAGCATAGAGGTCTGTATACTGCTTGGTTTACTGGATTACGTACTACACTGGCACACCGACTATTTAAAGACGCATATACGCAATTACTACGGTTTAATACCAAAACAAAGAGTGTATTGGTTGCTCAATACCGCAGACCAAATCTGTCATTTCTTAGGTTATTATTTGATTATTATTTTAGGAACTTGAAGCTAAACTTGCCACCAATACGTGTGCTATAATAATTCTTGCCACCATCCAATCCAATTTTACCTTCAAACTTAGGAGGATAAACTGCATTGTAATTTGTTACCACAACATCGTCACCTTGTAGTTTTGTTTTGGTGTAAAGCTGGATAATACTTGCATTGTTTAGAAGTGCCAAAGCGGCAGTAGAAAAGTTTGTTTTGTTGTTGACATGGTTACCAACTTCTTTTACAAGAGCGGCCGTAATAGCATTACCTACATTGAATCCAATAACTTTTGTATTGAATTTAGTATTACCTACTATCTTAGTTGCTTCGTCACTCATTCCTTCAAACTCAACCTTGCCTGCTTCTTGATATCTTGTTGCTTCTTCAAACAAAGCTGGAGTACATATTCCAAATTGTACTCCTAATTCAAATGGTCCTTTTTTAGCAGTATTCTTTTGAATGGTTCTAATTACATCAACTGCAACCTGATTGTCTTTGATAAATTTTTCATGTTCAGGATTCTTACCTTTGTAAGTTCCGTCAGCACTTTCATCTGCTATTCTTAAAAGACCGTTGTAAAGATTTACAATACTTGCACTTGCACCAACTCCACCTTTTGAACTTATGCCAATGGTGTTGCCATTAGGTGCAAAGAATTTACTATCTATCAATGGTTCATTCATGCCCTGTGGCCAAATAACTTTACAGTCTTTCCAATCAGCACCACCTGCCAATTCGTTACGAGCATCTTCTGCCTGTCCTAGTACTGCACCGCCCATCATTGCTACTGGTCCCATTATCTCACCAAAGTAATCTCTGATAGCAGTTTCTATTTCTTTTTGTCCAGGGAATACAGCCATCTTACCTTGTGATGAATCAACAAGTGCCTGTGCTAATACTTCTTTGTCTTCGTCACGTGCATTTGATTTGACTGTGTTAATGATGTCTTCTGTGCCACTAAACTGTCTTGGTGTTTTGATTAAAGACTGTGGCTCTAATCCTCTATCCATCTTTGTGGCACCTGATGTTTGTAGTTTCCAACCTACAGGAATATCTTTGTTTGCCCAAGCACTTATCATACTGACCTTCATCATTCTAAAATAACGTCCCCAGTATTCTGTTTGATTTTCGCTTGTTTGGACTATGGCAACTGCATAGGCTAAATTGTTGCCTGGAACGTTTGTCCAAGTAATTTTAGCATTGTTATTCTTTTCAAATGTTGCTATGTCTTCATCACGTTGCTCTTTGGATTCAAATTGTCCTCCACCATCTGCTGGATCTGGTCTTGATACTATGCCCTTAAAGATGGCAGTTCTACCATCAGTGTGCAGATACTGGTCTTTGTCTGGCACTCTTCCGAATATACCTTTAGACTCTGTTATTTTAAATTCAAAGAAACGCATAACACTATTATTTATGCTATTTTAGGGAACAGGGCATTAGTGCAAAATTCATCAACATCTGCTTCTGCTAGTCCTAATGACTTCATTACACGTGGCGTATGTGGATTTTGTTGCTGATTATGGCAGTAATAATCCTGACAACCAGCAGTAAAGTCTACAGTCTGTTCACCAGCATACTCAGGCACTGATTGAAACCATACCCTTAAATTATCAACTGCTAGTTTACATATTGCAACTGCTTCTTCTTCTGTGCCAACATTACCAGCCGCTATCATACCATCACTGAAAATATTCTTAGCCCATTCAGGTAATTCTCTTTGCTTTGTAGGAATAAAATCTTTCACTGCATCTAAATACCATTCACACAGAGGATGATCTTCTCCACCACTTGATGCTGAAAAGTCATGAAAGGCACCAGTCATCTTACGTTTGCCTGCTATCACATCAAAGCCATATATAGGTGAACCATTGTCAAGTGTTGGAAAACAACAGACGTGCATCATCCATAGTCCTTTTGATTCTCTTACATCAACAACATCAATGTGAGCTCTTCTTACATTGTTGTTTGCCCACACTCTATTGATCCAACCATTCTCAGGTTGATTAAACTTGTTGAGACCTTTTTCTTCTATCTCATCAGCATATTCATCAAAGATACCAAGTATTTCATCTTGGCATTTTATAAGTGTGTCCCATATGATTGATTCACTCATCTATTTCCCCATTCTCTGTTACCTAAGCTACCAGGATAAGAAACATTTTTGTTTTGCTTTCTCATTTTACTTAAGATATCTTGTGCTTCTTGTGTGTCTAATTTGGCAGTGGCAGTTTTAATACCAACTGTGTTTAACCACAGTTTCCAATTTATGTCTTGGAATATCTCTGTATTACGTGGAAAGAACTGCTCATCAACTGTTGGAGTATAATTTCTTGCATAGTTAGTTGCAATGGTTTCCATTTTTTCTGTTTCTTCAAAATGTTGATCAACGTGTTTCCAAAATTTACTTTGTCTTTTGTTATTGAAATAATGTAATGCCACAAAGTTCATGCTGTCTTCGTAAACATTAGACATATCGAAATTAAAATTATCAATGTCTTCTTGTGTGTATCCACCCTTGCTCATACATTTAAGACCTGCTGATCCAATTATAAGCAAAGCAAGTCCTGTTGATTCTAATGGTTCAATGAATCCACTTGCAAGTCCTACACTAAAACAATTACCACGCCAGTTGTTTGCATTGTATTCAGGTTTGAAAGGAACATGATTAAAGTTTCCTGTTCTCAATCTATCCTCACCCCAATGTTGCACAAAGTAATCTTCTGCTTCTTGTTTGGTTGTTATTTCACTGTTGTAACATAATCCACTCCCTATTCTATCTTTGACAGGAGTTTTCCATATCCAACCATGATCACAAGCCTGGGCAGTCACATAAGGAACCTGAGGTT